>Ga0180094_1000176_pt1 | contig 14102 bp, 4 predicted proteins | sample EasRivT47_16_1Da_FD_121786 | JGI IMG/M metagenome (GOLD analysis project Ga0180094, IMG submission 121786) | Soil microbial communities from meander-bound floodplain in the East River, Colorado, USA - East River metaG ERMLIBT47_16_1Da | ecosystem: Environmental > Terrestrial > Soil > Floodplain ... | reverse complement strand
TGGTCGGGTTCGTAGGGCCGATAGGTCTTGCTCATGGGGACCTCCTCGCCTCAGTCAGGGCTGCGAGGACTATACATGATATGGATACCTTATGCAAGCCCTATTACTCGGACAGGCTCCTAGGGGCCGTGGTGGAAGTGCCTGCTATTATAGCCCGTCTTCGTCGTCGCCGACCGCGCGCGATGACTATGTGCCGCTCGTCCGGGGTCCCGGAGACGAGCCCTCCGAAGCGGAGGTGGCTCACAGAGTGCCTGACCTGATGGATGAAGTGGGGTACTGGGATTGAACCGGTGGCCTGCTGATTACGAAAGGGAAAACCGGGTTTTGGCTTCGGGCTTGATGTTGCGACGGTTTCCCCGTTTTCTGTGTCAAAACAGCGACGTTGCTCCATTCCATCAAGTCGTGAGTCTTGAACACACGCGTGGCCTCCGCGCCGCCGGGTAAGGCATACGGTCTGATGTCGATTGAACGAGGTAGCGTTGTCCGAAGCAATCGTGGGGGCCTTCTATCTCCACCGCGACGATGTGTGCCCCCACACTGCGGGAGCGTCAGTGGACAGGGATGATAAGTACCTCTGGGGTTCTCGGCCTCACGGCACTTGACCGCGACACGATACCTCAACGGGTTGTTGCGACCAACCAAACGCGAGATTCTCCCAGTATGCCGTTAGCGAACGTGCTCCGGCGTGGCCAGAAGTTCCCATTTCAGAACGGCGGAGCAAGGAGTCCCTCGCTCCGCCGTCTCGTCTAATCCAACACGGGTCGTTCCACCATAATTGGCACGCACAGAACATTATTGGGCTCATCCGATTTGGCCACTGGTCAAGTGATGAAGCGCACAGATCCGTAAGCTCCATTACAAAAACGATACCAACATTTCAATTGTCTCACGATACAGGGTGTTTGATTTCGCGTTGGCGTTGGATGGCATCGCACGAGATGGCTCGTAGTTTGCACCATCTGCGGCGATGCCATGCGTCGTTCACCACACATCTCAAGAGGGAGGGGCACAGGATGCATCGAGCAAAACTCATAATCCAACTCGGTCTTGTGGTCGTGTTATTGATGGCAATGGCGGCCCAAGGATGCGCCCGCAAGAAGGGCGCGGTGGAGACCGGCACGGCTATCGACACAAACGGGACGGCCGCGGATCGCGCGGCCCCATCGACCGACGAGCTGTCGTCCGGTGACCGCGAAGCTACCGAAGGTCCAATCAGCCAGGGCCCGACCGCTGGGCTGTCGGATGTTTTCTTCGATTTTGACAGCGCGTTGCTGCGACCGGACGCGCGGCGGGCCCTGGATTCTGTGGTCGAGTGGCTGCGGGAGTCGCGCACGCGACGCCTCATGCTCGAGGGGCACGCCGACGAGCGCGGGACCAACGAATACAATCTGGCGCTGGCAGAACGCCGTGCTCTCGCCGCGAAGCGGTACGTGGTGGCGAGCGGGATCGATGGACAGCGGATCGAGACGATCAGCTACGGAGAAGAACGGGTGTTCTGCAGAGACCGTCATGAACCGTGCTACCGACAGAACCGCCGGGCGCACTTGGTCGAGGCCCGCTAGTTCGCCAGGGAAGATCAGCGGTTTTTTTTCGGCGGTGCGGGTCACGCGTCGTGCTGCTGAAGAAAACCTGGTCGAAATTGTGTGCTGCATGGCTTGGTGCCGCCTTTGGCTTTCTTGTTCGAGCGGCCCAGGCACTTGGGGTCGCCGTGGCGTTGCCGTTGCTGGGCAAGCTGCGAGGGATGGCCCTGACGGCACGCGGCTCCACGCTCGGTTTCCCGCTGCTGATCCTCTTCGCCCTGTTGCTGGGAACGGCTTCCCCGGCGCTGGGCGTGGAGAAGTTTTGCAGTGATGCTCCTTATTTCGGAGTGATTGACGGTAATGATGGTTATCCTGCTCCTACCCAGATCACGATCGACAGGGATTGCACGTTCCAGAACTGGCCGCAGTCCAACCCGCTGACCACCACCATTAACTTTCAAACTAATGATCCCACAATATATCTGATTATCTTCGACAACGTTTGGTACACCGGCAATATGGCGTGTGCCAATGTTGACCACAGGATCTGGTTTGCTAACAGCTCGTATTATGGTTCCGGTAATTCCTGTCAGGATCTTTTTATACCCGTAGAGTCAATTGACAAGCAGAACCCCGCGGGCCAGACCACAGCCGCCATCGGTGTGCCCTTCACCTACACGCTCACGCTCCCGTCCATGCAACTGTCCGGTGATCCGTCGCCCAACGACTTGCACACCGTCACTCTCTGGGACGATCTCACCGCGACGGGCGCGGACCTCACCTATGTGAGCATCAACGCCTACTATAAGGGCAGCGGCGCCCCTGTAACGCTTGTACCCGAAAACGGCCCTTTGGCACCAGGTGGGGTGTGGACGCCTAAGAACCTCTCCTACAAACCGATTCCCCTGATTGCGGCCGGAGATCAGATCGTGGTCGAGATCACGGTCGTTCTCGATAACACGCCGGCAAACGCGGCAGGGACGCAGTTCACCAACACCGCCAAGTGGTTGTTCGGGAGACTCATCGATGGAGTGTTCTATGAGCCCCTCCCGGGCGAGTGGGGGGTCACGCCGCCGATGACCATCGCCGAGCCCAATCTCGTGGTCACGAAGACGAGCAGTGAGACGGCCCTGAACCTGGGAGTCACGGCGACCTTTACCGTCGACGTCCAGAACACAGGCGGCAGCGATGCCTGGAACACAAGGATCCTCGACGAGATCCCAGTAGGCATGTGCGACTATGACCCCACCACAGCGCCGGGGGTCAGCGCACAGATTTTTGCGGCGGATGGCGTCACCCCGGTCTCGGGTCCGCTGGTGCAGGGCACCGACTACTCGGTTCCTTTTAACGGTGCGCCCACGTGCCAGCTCAGCCTGACCATGGCGTCGGCCGCAGCCGTGATTGGACCCTCACAGCACCTCATCATTACCTACCAATCTCAACTTGATGCCGGCATCACCACAGACGGCTTAGCCCTTACCAACGTCGCCGGGGCTACCCAGTGGTTCAGCTCTGACGGTAGCTATACCCCCCGCATCTTCAACAGAACGCTCAGCGACGGCACACCGGGCGTATTGGATTTCCAGGACAGCGAGACCGTCACGACGGCGCTGGCCGGCTACTACTTTCAGAAGACGGTCGGGAACCTGACCAGTGGCGCGAACCCGGCCACCACGGCCGCTCCGGGTGACAGGCTGCGCTATCGGGTGCGCCTCTTCAATGTTGACCAGACGATCGATGAGATCACCATCAGCGACCTGCTGGACCCGAACAGCTTCGATCTGACCACGTTCGCCATGGTTACGCTTCCTGCGGGCGCCACATACAGTTTTGATTCCGCAAATGGCCTGTTGGCAATCAGCGGCGATACTACCCCTCTGAACATCGTTGTCGGCGGCGAGCTCGTGATTGAGTTCGAGATTACCCTGATATCGACCCTCACCAATGGCACCACGGTCGACAACCAGGCAACCCTCTCCGCCACTGGACTCACCGCTTATAGCGATGATCCGTATGTCAACGGCATCGCCCCACCCGGTGGTGATCCGGCCCCTGATCGCACCAGGGTGGTGATCCAGGCTCCCGGCCCGCTGTTGAAGGCGAATACCCAGGCGAGCGCCACAATCGGCGAGCAGTTCAAGTTCCGCATCACAGTGCCCGCTACCCCGATCGCCGTGCCCCTGTACGATGTGCGGATTCTGGACGATCTGGGCCTGTCCAATGCAGACCTGCGCTTTGTCAGTGCAAACGTGGTGTCCGGCGGCGCCTGGACTCTGAGCAATACCGGCAGTGCCACCAACCTCATTATTCAAGACACGGCTACCGGTATCGATATCCCCGCCAACGGCCAGGCGGTCATCGAGATTACGGTGGAGTTGCAGAACACCATCACCAACCAGAGCGGCCTGTCCTTCGCAAACAGCGCGTCGTACACCTACAACCGGATGAACGGCAACAACGCGACGCAAACGCCTGGTGGCGCGGGTGGCACCATCGACATGAACGTGGTCGAGCCGGACGTATCTGCCACCAAGGCGGTGAGTTTTGTCACGCCAGCGGGTAAACTGCCAACCGATCCCGCCACGGTAGGTGACGTCCTCGAATATCTGATCACCATCCCCAATAGTGGCGACTCCGCTGCATTCGATGCCAGCGTCGTCGACACCTTGCCGGCGAACGTATCGCTGGTCCCCGATTCCGCCACCGCGCAGATCAACGGCGTCGATGTCACTGGTTTTGTCGTGACTCCAACCACACTGCCCGGAGGTGCCCTCGCTTGGGGCCAACAGAACGGTGACTTGACGCTCGACATCCCCGCCGGCCAGACGCTGGTGCTGACCTATCAAGTGACTGTGGTGTCGGTCAACGGCTTGCCGTTCAACAACAGCGTCTATGTGGATTGGACCTCGCGCAACGGCGCGAGCGCGGCTGAGCGTACCGGTGCCGGTTGCCCGACTACCGATACACTCAATGATTATTGCTACGGTCCGGCCACTGTCAGCGTCACTACGCCCGAGCTCGCGGTCTCGTTTGTGAAGTCCGTCGTCAATGTGACTACGGGAGAAGATCCGGGTGCGAATGCCGAGCCCGGTGATACGCTCCGTTACACCATCGTTCTCACCAATGAGAGTATTGCTCCTTTGAACAACGCCTCGGTGGTGGACGAGTTGGACGCGCAGTTTGCTCCCGGCAGCTTGCAGTTGCTCAGCGTCTCAGATACCAACGCCGATACCACAAACACCAATGCCACGGGCGGTGCCAACGGCACGGGTATTGTTGATATTCGTAACCTGACACTGGCTGCACAGGGGGATCCCAACGATTCGGTAACGATTGAGTTCGAGGCGAGACTCGCCCCCGTGATTCAAAGCGGAACGGCCGTGCTGAATCAGGCACAGCTGACTGGGGGCAATCTGACTCCCGAAACAAGTAACCAAACCTCAACCCTGATCAGCTCTGCGCCTGCCTTCGATGTCTGGAAAGCTTCTCAGGACATCACCGGTGATCCCGCTGAACTGGTGGCAGGTGACTTGCTGCGTTATACCATCACCATCAAAAACATCGGTAATGAGGACGCAGTAAATGTACGGCTGCGAGATTACACGCCGGCCAATACCACCTATGAGGCCGGCACCACGCGCCTGAACGGCGCGCTTGTGACCGATCCAACCCCCGGGGTCTCCGCGCTGCAAAGCGGCATGCTGATCAATGCTCCAGAGAATACCACAGAAGGCTACATGCGCGCCGATGCGACGGCCACGACCAGCAATGTGGCAACGGTCACCTTCGAGGTCGTGATCAACAGTGATGTGGTCGATGGTACGATTATCGCCAACCAGGGCTTCGTCAATGCCGCTGGCACTGGTAGCGGCCCGGCTCCCGAAGAGCCGTCCGACGATCCGGCAACCACGATTCTGGATGATCCGACCCGGGATGTCGTGGGGAATGTGCCACTGGTTGATGCCCACAAGACGGTGCAAATCCTGATCGACAACGGCTCAGCCGGTATTGTCGATCCCGGTGACGTGCTGCGTTACACCATTGCCATCACCAACGCGGGAGCAGCGCCTGCCACTGGTGTGGTTTTTACCGACGCGGTACCCGTGAACACAACCTATGTCCCTGATTCTGTCCAACTGAACGGCCTCCCAGTAGGGCAGCCGGATGGCGGGATTTCTCCTCTGGTCTCCGGCATCGACGTGAGCTCTTCCGACCTGACGCCGCCACTGCCCAGCGCCGGCAATGGTACCCTGTCGCTCGGTTCAACAGCCGTGGTCACCTTCGATGTCCAGGTGAACGCCGGTGTCACCACGGGCACCATCATCAGCAACCAGGGTTACGTGAGCGCCAATGAACTGGTTGACGAGCCGACCGATGCCGACGGCATTGACTCCAACGGCGATCAGCCTACCCAGGTCATGGTGGGTGATGCCCAGCTGTTGAGTATTCTCAAAGAAGTATTCGTGGTTGGCGGCGGTGCGGCGGTACCGGGAAGTCAGCTTGAATATGTAATCCGGGTGACCAACATCGGTAGCCTGCCCGCCACACGCGTGGTGGTGACCGACGACTTGGGTCCGATGGTCGGCCAGGTGACCTATGTCGCCGGCTCGGGCAGCCTGAAAGGGTCCCCGGCCGGTGTTACCTATGCTGGATCGGTACTCTCTGCCGACTATGCCGCCCAGTATGGGGATTTGCCACCGGGCGCCGGGGCCGTCGTGCTCTTTCGCGTGCAGATCAACCCCACACTCGCCATCGGAACGACCATCACCAATACCGGCGTGGTCCGCTGGAACGATCCGGCGCAGACTGCCTCGGCCAGCGTATCCCTTGACGTGGGCGGCACGCCGGGCAGCGCCACCCTTAACGGCAGTGTCTGGCATGATGCCAACCTGAACAAGCTTGACGACGGCACCGAGCGGCACCTCGAGGGCTGGTCCGTCGAGCTGTACCGCAACAATCAATTGCTCGCCACGGTGCTGACGGATCCCAACGGCGTTTATCGGTTAACCGGGCTGGCGCCCAACACGGGGACAGCGGAGTTCTATGAGCTGCGCTTCACGGCGGCAGGCGCGGGCCCGAACACGGCGTCGATGGGTTATGCCGACTCGCCGTTCACCAACGGTCCGCAGCGGATCAGTGCCATCACCGTTACCTCGGGAGCCAATTTGCAGAATCTGAATCTGCCGCTCTGGCCCAACGGCGCCGTGTACAACTCTGTAGCGCGTGAACCGGTTGCCGGCGCCAGAGTGACGATGCTGAACGCGACCACCGGTGCGGCATTGCCGAGCCAATGCTTCGATGACCCGGCTCAGCAGAATCAGGTCACGTCCCTGGACGGCTTCTACAAGTTCGACCTGAACTTCAGCGATGCGTCCTGTCCGGCGGGCGGCAGCTATCTCATCGAAGTGACGCCGCCGGCGACCGGTTACCTGGACACGCCGTCCCAGATCATTCCGCCGGCCAGTGACCCAAACACGGCGCCGTTCTCCGTTCCCGCCTGCCCCGGCAGTGCGGACGATGCGGTGCCGGCTACCCCCGAGTACTGCGAGGTTGTGGCCTCCGCAGCGGTGTCGCCACCATCGGTTCTGCCGCGCACGGCCGGCACCATCTATCATCTGCACCTTTTGCTGAGCGATGGAACCGTGCCCGGCCAGAGTCAGATTTTCAACAATTTCATCCCCCTCGATCCGGAACTGAATGGGGCCGTGGCTATCACCAAGACCTCCGCCATGACCGACGTGAGCAAGGGCACACTGGTACCCTACACAATCACCGTGACCAACGTCTACGGTGCGCCGCTGTATGACATCAGCATTGTCGATCGTTTTCCGGCCGGATTCAAATACAAGGCCGGTTCCGCTCGCCTGGACGGCAATCCGGCCGAACCGCTGATCAACGGCCGGGAACTGGTCTGGGATGGCCTCGAATTGCAGTTTAACCAAAAATACACCATCCAGTTGTTGCTGGTGGTGGGTTCCGGCGTTTCGGAAGGGGAATACGTCAACCGGGCTCTGGTGCGCAACACCGCAACCGGCGCCACAATCTCGGAGGAAGCGACGGCCACCGTTCAGGTTATCCCCGACCCGGACTTCGATTGTACCGATGTGATCGGCAAGGTGTTCGACGATCGCAACCTGAATGGTGAGCAGGATTCGGGCGAGAAAGGACTGTCCGGGGTTCGCGTGGTGACGGCGCGCGGTCTGATTGCCTCTACCGATGAATACGGGCGCTTCCACATGACCTGCGCGGCGATACCTGACGAGGATCGCGGCAGCAATTTCATCCTCAAGCTGGACGAGCGCAGCCTGCCGAGCGGCTATCGCCCGACAACCGAAAATCCGCGTGTCCAGCGGGCCACCCGCGGCAAGATGATGCGCTTTAACTTCGGCGCGACCATCCACCGTGTGGTGCGAATCGATATCGCCGACGGGGCGTTCGAGCCCGGAACCAGTGAACTTCGGATACAGTGGAGACCGAAGATCGCACAGTTGCTTGAAGAACTGAAGAAGGCGCCGTCCCTGCTGCGGCTGTCGTATCTTGGCGATGTTGAACCCCAGGACCTGGTCCAGGAACGGATTGAGACGTTGAAAAAGACGATCACCGAACAATGGAACCAATCGGACGTTGCCTACCGGGTGACCATTGAAACCGAAATCTTTTGGCGACGCGGTGCTCCGCTTGCCCCAGGCGCGGAACCATGGACAAGGGAAACGGATGCGCCTTCAGAGGCGACCGAGATGCACCTGCCGGTGGATCAGTCCCTTACGCCATGGATCCATGATCCGGCCATATTCGAAACGGATGAGGGGGATCGAACGGAGATGCGCAAAGTGGTCGAACAGGATGCCAAAACCATCAAGCTCGATAACCTGGTTCCGCCCATCCATTTCGGCCTAGGTGAAGCGGAAATTCCCGATAACTACCCCAAGCTTCTTCGCGATGTGCTCGACGGCATGCGCGATCGCGCCAATGTACGACTCCACTTTGTCGGTCATACCGATTCCCTTCCGCTCAGGGGTGAGCTGATAAAGATATACGGCGACAACGTCGGACTGTCGCGTGAACGGGCGGGCACCGTGGCCGAATATTTCCAGGGCGCACTGAATCTTCACCCCGAAGCCATCTCCTACGAAGGACTTGGCGACAGTCGGCCGGTTGCCAACAATGCGACAGAAGAGGGACGGCAGCTCAACCGGCGCGTGGAAGTGCAGGTGTGGTACGACGAGATCAGCGAAAAGCAGGTCGAGAAGGAAGTGATCGTCCCCCGTGAGGTGAACCGTATCAAGATCTGCCGGACCGAAACCGTCTGTAAATTGCGCTACAAGGACGGCCACTCCCACCGCGCGCGCGTTAGGAACCTGATGTCCCCCCTTCATTACGACAAAGGTATGCTGAGTGTGCCGGAAGAATTTCTGCAGCAGGTCAGGCAGACACGGAGCAATCTTGGCGGCAAACAGAATCTTGTGGTCAAGTTCATCGCCTATACGGATAACATCCCGCTGGAGGGGCGGGATAAACGCATCTACGGTGACTCCATCGGGCTCTCCAAAGCGGTTGGCCGGCGCGTTTCCCTTGCCGTCCAGGAAGATTTGGGTCTGCCCAATGCCGCCATTGAAATTGAGGGCAAGGGGGCGTCACAGCCTGTGGCCTCAAACGATACGCAACAGGGCCGGGCGCTGAATCGGCGCGTGGAAGTGGAGTTCTGGCACGATGATCCGCTGCAGGACCTGCCCGACGAGCCCCAACCGTGCCCGGACGCCCCCGGTGCCGAAACCGTCACCCGTGTCTACGATTCGCCGTCGGGCAGCATCGAGCCGATCCTATTTGATAACGGAAAACCTGTAATACCGGATGGTTATATCGACACATTACGCCGCATCATGGATGAAATCAGCGACAAGCCCCATGTCCGCCTGCGGTTTGTCGGTTACACCGGCAACAAACGCCTCGACCGGCGGACGGCCGCGGTTTACGGGGATGACATCGGCTTGTCCATGGCGCGAGCGCGCCGTGCCATGGCGGCCGTTCGCGAGCAGATGGGATTGGCGGAGGGGCAGGCGGAGTTCGACGGCCGCGGCTATGTCCAGTCCGACGACGTGGTCAACGCCGGTTTTGTCGAGTCCGATACGTCGCGTGTCGAAGTGAAAGTGGTCTACGATGAGCTGATCATCCGCGATGACTACGAGGGGGTTGAGGTCACCCCGTTGACCCGCGAGGTGCATCCAATCAATCCCTTCGCTCTGAATCTCATGCGTATCACGGTTGACGGAAAGCCGATCGATGATCCGGGCAAATCCAGTTCGGATGTGCAGCGCTGCACCGACGTGGCCCTTGAAAATGCCGAAATCCAGTTCAAGCACGACAGCCTGAAGCTGGAACCGCGGCTGAACGTGAGCGCTTGGCCGGGCACGATTCAATACCAGGATTTCCCGGATACGGGGTTTGTCGAAAACCTGGTGTATTTCCGCCTGTACACCAACTACCGCAGCTTTATAGAGCGGGCGGAGGTCAGGATTTTCGAAGAGGAGCAGTCCGCCCGCGATACACCCATCGCCGTCGTCGAGATGGACGCCGACGGGATGGCCCAATGGCAGCCTGAGTTCGAGTCCTTCTCTGCACCGGTGCACAAATTGAAATACCTGGTGCGCGTGTACGACAAAAAGGGGCTTTTTGACGAGACAAGCACCCAGCCGTTGTGGGTAGTCGATCATATCGATCCGTCGGTTGCCGAAGCGAATCTTGACGAAGAACTGCTGGCCGGTTATGGCGAGAGCCGCATCGCCATCAGCAATATTCCACTTAGGGGTGGTACGGTGCAGGCCCACGGCACCGCGATTCCCGAAGGACACGGGGTGTGGATGGCCGGATACAAAGTACCGGTGGACGACACCGGCAGTTTCGTGGCCGAAGAAATCCTGCCGGAGGGCATGCATACCGTCGAAGTGGGCGTGCTCGATAAGCTCGGCAACGGCAAGCTGTTCCTGCGCGACTTGGCGCTGGAAAAGAGCGACTGGTTCACCGTGGGGATCGCCGACCTGACCCTGTCCGGAAACAAGACAAACGGGCCGGCTGAACTGCTCGCGCCGGATAAACCCCAATACAGTGAAGACATGAGCCTCCAGGGCCGCCTGGCGTTCTACACCGACGGCAAATTCGAGAACGGCTGGTCACTGACGGCGAGCGCTGATACGCGGGAAGGACCTCTTGACGAGATTTTCTCAAATTTCTTGGACAAGTCCCCCGACGCCCTTTTCCGACGAATAGATCCGGACTACCACTACCCCACCTTCGGTGATGACAGCACAGTGGAGGAAGATGCGCCGACCAACGGCAAGTTCTACGTTAGGATGAGAAAAGACAGAACTTACGGGCTCTTGGGCAACTTCAAGCTCGCGTATACCGATAATGACTTGGCGCACGTGGACCGCGGGCTGTACGGCGCCAATCTGCATTACCAGCCCCTCGACACCACCAGTTTCGGCGAGCCGCGGTTGCTGTTGGACGGTTTTGCCGCGGATCCGGGTACCGTGGCAGGGCGAGATGAGTTTCTCGGTACGGACGGGTCGCTCTATTTTCTGCGCCGGCAGGACATTCTGGAGGGTTCCGAGCGCGTGCGTATCGAGGTTCGCGACAAGGATTCCGGGATGGTTCTAGGGGTGAAAAACCTGACGCCGGTGCTCGACTACGATATCGACTACCTGCAGGGACGCATCCTGCTGGCGCAACCATTGCCCACAACGGCAGACGACGGCATGCTGGTGAGCAGCGGTTCGATCACCGGAAATCCGGTCTTCCTGGTGGTTCGTTACGAATTCACCCCGTGGTTCGATGACCCGAACACACTGGCTGCCGGCGGCAGGGTTCATTATTGGTTCAATGACCACGTCAAGGTCGGCGTGACCCTCAGTCAAGACGAAGAAGCGGACATCGACAACAGCCTGGGTGGAGCGGATTTGACCCTGCGCAAGTCCTCGGAATCTTGGATCAGGCTCGAAACGGGCCGTACTACGGGTCCGGGCCTGCTCACAACGACCTCAAATGACGGCGGTTTCAACTTCGGCACATCAGATTCCTTTAGCAACAACGAAGTCGAGGCTTTGGCGTATCGCATCGATACCAGCATCGGCTTCAGGGACTTATTTGACAACGGGCGCGGCAAGGTCACCTTCTACCTGCAGGATCTCGATGCGGGCTATTCGGCGCCGGGCCTGGTCACCGCCTACGATCTGACCCACTACGGCGGGACTGCGGATTTGCCCGTCACCGAACATCTGGGCGCACGTTTGAAGATGGACAAGCAGGTTCAGCCCGAGGGTCTCGAGACCGAGGCCGGCGAGGTGAATCTCGATTACCGGATGGGTGAGCACTGGACCTTGAGTTCGGGCGTGCGTCGGGATAGCCGTCAAGACAACTCGGCAGTCGTACCCGCGACCCAGGAAGAGGGCGATCGTACGGATGCGGTGGCCCGGCTACAGTACGATTCCCGTGCACGATGGTTGACCTACGGTTTCGCGCAGGAAACGATTAAAAAGAGCGGCAACCGCGAGGACAACGGTCGGACCGGTGTCGGCGGCAGGTTGCGTGTGACCGACCGGTTCAATGTCACCGGTGAGGTTTCCGGAGGAGACCTCGGGACGGGCGGCAAGCTCGGCACCGAGTATCTACATTCCGACCGGACCACCCTGTACACCAATTATACGCTCGAGAGCGACCGAACTGATGATGGCCTGCGCGCGAGGAAGGGCAATATGGCTTCCGGTTTCCGTACCCGCTATTCGGACAGCGCCAGTGTCTATCTAGAAGAGCGGTACACCCATGGCGACGTACCGACCGGCTTGATGCATTCCACCGGCGTGGACCTGACACCCACCGATCGCCTCAACCTTGGCGCCACTCTCGATTTCGGCACCCTCAAGGATCATCAGACGGGGGCCGAGCTCAAGAGAACGGCGGCCGGCGTGAGTGTAGGCTATGGCTTTGAGACGCTGAAGATCGCCAGTGCCCTGGAGTATCGGGTGGACGACGCCGAGCAACCCGATACCAGCACCTCCCGACGCACCACCTGGCTGCTGAAAAACAGCCTCAACTACCAGTTGTCCCCGGACTGGCGACTCATCGGTAAATTTGATTATGCGGTGAGTGAGAGTTCGATGGGAGATTACTATAACGGCGAATATACGGAAGCGGTACTGGGCTATGCGTATCGCCCTGTTCACTATGACCGACTCAATGCCCTGCTCAAGTACACCTATTTCTACAACGTTCCCGCGGTCGATCAGGTGACCGGCGCCACCAATACAGTGTCCGACTACATCCAGCGCAGCCACATCGGATCGATGGATGTCATGTATGACTTGACACCCCGTTGGACCGTGGGAGGCAAGTACGCCCACCGCTATGGGCAGGTGGCTCAGAATCGAAACAATCCGGAGTTCTTCGACAGTCGGGTCAACCTGTATGTGCTACGCGCAGACTGGCACTTCGTCTACCGCTGGGATGCATTGTTGGAGGTGCGCAGGCTTGACCTACCCGACGCGGAGGACAGTCGCAGCGGCATGTTGCTGGGGATTTACCGCCATTTGGGCAATCATATCCAAGTGGGCGCCGGCTACAACTTCAGTGTTTTTTCGGATGATCTGACCCAACTGGATTATAAACACCAGGGTCTGTTCATCAATTTGATCGGGAAGTATTAGAAACTTGGGGGCTTTGCCCCAATTGGGATGGAACAATGGAAATATGACTTTCTGAGATGTGAGGAGGCCAACATGTCTTGCTGGCAGAGAGGGGTCATTGTAGGGATTTCAGTGCTTGTTTTGAGCGTCGCCGCTTATGGGCAGGAAATCTCCAGGGAACAGATCAAGGGCCTGGATGAGCAGGTTCAGGAAATCAAGAGCGATGTTCTGAGCATTGCGGCGGAACTGAATCAGCTTGAAGAGAAGCTGCTGTATCCGTCCAATACGCAGGTCGCGGTATTCGTATCACTGGTCAGCGGCGAAACCTTCCGTCTCGACTCGGTCGAGATCCAGTTGGACGGCAAGCCGGTTGCCCATCACCTTTACACTTTCAAGGAACTCGAAGCCTTGCAGAAGGGGGGGGTGCAGCGCATCTATACCGGCAATGTAAGGTCCGGCGAGCATGATCTCCAGGTCTTTGTCATCGGTAAAACCGGGGGAGGCACCGATTTCCAAAAATCGGAGCGCTTCAAGGTCAATAAGGATGTGGGCCCCAAGATCGTGGAAATATCTCTGGCCGCCCAAAGCATTACCCTTAATGATAGGTAGACCATGAAGAGGCTGTTTGTTTTATTGACAATTCTGATATTCACTGCGTCTTCGGCACCGGCCGGTACGGCCGCTCCGAAAGAACTGAAGGATCTCCATTTCGGAGAGGCCCTTTATTATGCATTTCAAGGGGACTGGTTCGATGCCATCGCCAGGCTCGACACTGAGCTTATGCAGCACTATGGGGTAGATGAACCCGAACGCGACACCCTTCATTACCATATCAACCAGGCGGAGTTTGACGTGGGTGATTTCGAATTGGCATACCGGATGCACCAGCGTGCCGGGCGCGCCATCA
>Ga0180094_1000174_pt1 | contig 14420 bp, 16 predicted proteins | sample EasRivT47_16_1Da_FD_121786 | JGI IMG/M metagenome (GOLD analysis project Ga0180094, IMG submission 121786) | Soil microbial communities from meander-bound floodplain in the East River, Colorado, USA - East River metaG ERMLIBT47_16_1Da | ecosystem: Environmental > Terrestrial > Soil > Floodplain ... | reverse complement strand
GGACCGTCTTGTCGGTCCCGCCGGGGATTGACTGCGGCACGACTTGCTTGGCCTCCTTTGATGCTGCCTCCAGCGTCACGCTCACCGCCACGCCCGATGCGACGTCCACGTTTACGGGCTGGGCCGGCGCGTGTGCGGGCACGGGGACCTGTCTCGTCACGATGGACGCCGCCCAGGCCGTGACCGCCACGTTCACCCGGATTCAATATGCCCTCGCCGTCACCACGGCCGGGACCGGCGGCGGGACCGTCTTGTCGGTCCCGCCGGGGATTGACTGCGGCACGACTTGCTTGGCTTCCTTTGATACCGGCTCCAGCGTCACGCTGACCGCCACGCCCGATGCCACCTCCACGTTTACTGGCTGGGCCGGCGCGTGTACAGGAACCGGCAACTGCGTCATCGTCTTCGGGCAAGACGAAACCGTGACGGCGACTTTTACTCCGTTGCCACCGGTCATCGACCCGAACGGTCTCAGCCTCGAGTTCGGTGTGATTGGTGACACGTTCAAGATCAAGGGGAGCGGCTTTGGCAACACGCAGGGCACAAGTGTCGTCACGGTGGGAACCGTCCCGGCAACCATCGTTCAACGATGGAGCGACAGGGAGATCGTCGCGCTGATCCCCGATGGACTACTGGTTTCCAACGCCGGAACTCTTTATGACGTCGTCGTCACGGTCAACGGGCAACAGAGCAACCCGGCATTGATCACTCTCTTTGATCGCGTCCTCGGCGTGGGTGGCGAGAACAGCAACGGAAACCTCGACCAATTCGTCCTCCACGCCGACGCGAACAAGACCACCGAGGTCTTGGATATTCCGCCGGCCTGCACCCCCACCATTCCGGGGACATGCACCGATTTTGGTGGAAGCCTAGGCGTGGCCATTTCCGCAAACGGAACGACAGCGGCCGAGGCCGATGGCTCGCAACTCAGTGGGATGACCAGCGAACGATTCAGGCGTTTTGATACGGCGAACCCAGCGATGGACCAACCGTTTGCTGGCCTGCTCGGGCAGGACATCGCGATTTCGCAAGACGGTTCAGTTGCCCTCATCGCCGGAGGGCGAGCAATGCCAACCGCACCGACACTGATCCGCGTCACCAACTTTAACTCCCAAGCGCCGTCACAGACCCTCATGCCGCTCCCCCTCGTTCCTGGCAATCCGCCGCGTCCGGAGTGCGTCCACGAGGTCGCCCTCAGCGCGGACGGCAATACCGCAGCCGTGATCACCGGCGCCCTTAATGGGTGCTCGTTGTTCTCTTCACCGGTAAAGATCTATCGAATCGACAATGTCTTGAGCTCTCCCACCTACACGGAGGTTGCGGTTCTTACGTCGTCAACGGCTCTCCCCGACCGCTTTACGGACCTGGCCCTGAGCGCGGACGGGAACACGCTGGTTGCCGGCCGAGTCGTGCTCGATGCCGATCAAACTCAGTGGAACGCCGGAATCCTGCGGGTTGCGGGCTTTAAGACGGCGCCCGTCCTTTACGACGACTCCTACGCCCTGGCCCAGTACCTGACCGCGTGTCCGCCGGCCACCATCGACGTGGACCTTTCGGCGGACGGTATCACGGCCATCGTCGGGGTCGTGAAACCTTCTGATCAGCAAACGTGCCCGGCCCAGATGGACCAGGTCTTCCAGGTTCGAGACGCGGATCTTAGCCTCGCGCAAGCCCCTCTGGGCATTCCGTTTCCAACCACCGACTCCGCCGTGACCAACCTCGAAGGCGTGGCGCTCAACTCTGGGGGATCGATTGCGCTCGTGAGAACGAATCTCACAGAGGCCGTGCTGATGCGCGTGGATGCCTTCAACACCGCGACCCCGGGATCGACGAATTTGGCGCCGAACGGCTCCCTGGCCGACATGAATCGGACGCTCCCGCCTCGCCCACAGGACTACGTGGACCTGCAGTAACCGGTGACGACGCGCCGCCGTTTTTCCATGGGCCGACCGTAACCCGTGGGCGACATGCTATTCGCGGTTGGGGAAAGCGGATTACCGCAGGGTGCGAATCAGCCAGGCCGCGATGTCGCCGATCTCTTCGATACACACCGAGTGGGCCATGTCGTAGGTCCGCCACATCACGTCGGCTCCAGCGCGTTTGAGCAGGTCGGCGGACTGTCGGCCGCGCTCGATGGGAATGATCGGATCCTCCGTGCCGTGAGCCATGAAGATGGGAACGGTCTGGTTGGCCGCATGGGCTTCGGTCGTGAACGAATCGGCCAGCGGGAGATACGTGGAGAGGGCCATGATCCCGGCGAGGCGTTCCGGATACCGCACCCCGGTGTGCAGAGCAATCGCGCCGCCCTGCGAGAACCCGGCGAGCACGACCCGTTGCGACGGGATACCCCGCTTGTGTTCTTGCGCGATCAAGTCTCGGACGGTTTGCTCGGACTCTCGGATGCCCGCCTCGTCTTCGCGCTGCACGAACTCGGCCGTCCGGATGTCGTACCACGCGCGCATGACGTAACCGCCGTTGATGGTCACCGGCCGGTGCGGCGCGTGGGGAAAGATGAAGCGAATCGGCATCGCGCTGGGCAGCCGCAGTTCCGGCACGATGGGCTCGAAGTCACGCCCATCGGCCCCCAGACCGTGCAGCCAAATGACCGTCGCGGTCGGTTGGCGTCCCGTCTCGATTTCGATCGGAGGCGTTTGGAACGTGGCGGGATCGCGTTGGATCGTCACGTCAGGCGGCCTGATTTCAGCCACTCGCGCAGTTCATCGTCTTGGCCGATGTATTCGCCGTCGACGAAGATCTGCGGCACCGTCCATTCCCCGGTCTTTTCGACCAGGACATCCCGCATCTCGGGCGTCTTCGAGATGTTGATCTCCTCGTACGGAATACCCTTTTCATCCAGCAGGGACTTCGCGACGCGGCAATAGTAGCAATAATCGGTCGTGTAAATCTGAATACTCGCCATCGCGGCCATCGTACCACACCACTCTGGCCTCCGCCACCGCGGACACGTCCGATCTCGTGGAATTGACCCGGCTCGCTTGGCCCTGCTATGCTGCGATTCTTACATCCAACGATCGCCCGCTCATCCTTCTCGTACGACGATGACGCGGCGACCATCTCAACATGAGGAGGAGGAAACATGGCTCTGACGACCATCGCGGATGTGGCCGACGTGCAAGCCGGCAAAGCCAAGGCCGTCCAGATTGGGAATAAACGAATCGCCGTCTTCCACATCGACGGCGCGTACTATGCGGTCGACGACGCGTGCACGCACCGTGGCGGCTCGCTGGCCGAAGGCGGGGTGGACGGCACGACCGTGACGTGCCCCTGGCACGGCGCGACGTTCGATATCAAGACCGGGTGCAACCTGAGCCCGCCGGCCCCCAAACCAGTGGGGTGTTATCCCGTCGTCATCGAGGGCTCGACGCTCAAGATCGACCTGCCGTGACGGTGCGCGTCCGGACGAGGACCCTCGGTCGGACCGGGCTTGAGGTCTCGGAGGTCGGGTTCGGCGCGTGGGGCATCGGCGGGGGTCTGTGGGGCAAACCGGATGACGCCACCGCGAAATCGGCCCTCAAGAAGGCGCTCCAGCTCGGGGTCACGTTCTTCGACACGGCGCTCGCTTACGGAGACGGCCACAGCGAGCGGCTGATCGCCGAGACGGTCCGCGAAGCGGGCCTTCGTCGCACCGTCACGATCGCCACCAAGATCCCGCCGAAAAACCTCGAGTGGCCGGCCCGGCACGACGCGCCGATCCGCGAGGTCTTCCCCAAGGACTGGATCATCGCCTGCACCGAGAAAAGTCTGCGAAACCTCGACTGCGATTTCCTCGATCTTCAGCAGCTCCACGTCTGGTCCCCCGCCTGGCTCGCCGAGACCGAGTGGATCGACACGCTGCGCGAGCTGCAACTGGCCGGGAAGATTCGCTACCTCGGCGTTTCGCTGAACGACCACGAGCCCGACACCGCGCTCGACCTGGTCCGGTCGGGATGGGTCGATACGCTCCAGGTCATCTTCAATCTCTTCGATCAGAGCCCGGCCGTCCGGCTCTTCCCGCTCGCGCAGGAACATCGCATCGGCATCATCGCCCGCTGCCCCTTCGACGAAGGCGGCCTGACCGGCGCGCTGCGCGACGACACGGTATTTCCGCGCGGCGATTGGCGGCGCAACTACTTTCGGGGCGAGCGGCTTGGGGAAACGGTGCGGCGGGCGGAGGGGTTGAATGTCCTGGTCGGGGGTGGGATCGACTCGCTGGCCCACGCGGCCTTACAGTTCGTCTTGAGCCATCGCGTCCTCAGCGAGCCCTCGGTCTCGACCATCATCCCGGGGATGCGACGGCGCGAGCACGTGGAGGCCAATTGCCGATTCTCGCTGGGGCCTGGGCTTTCTGCCGAGGCCATGGAACGCGCGAAGAGTCACGCGTGGGTGAGAAACTTCTATGATTAACAACTGTCGGAGGGGTTCAATAAATTGAACCCCTACCGGCCCTTCAGGAATTTAAAGAACTCCGAATCGGGGCTCAACACCAGCGTGGTCTCTTTATCCAGCGCTTTTTTGTAGGCCTCCATCGTTCGCGTGAACTCGAAAAAGTCCGGGTCCTGCCGATAGGCCTGCGCGTAGGTCTTGAACGCCTGCGCGTCGCCGCCCCCCATGAGCGCCTGTGAGGTCTTGTACGCCTCGGCCACGAGGATCTCCCGTTCTTTTTCGGCCTCGGAACGGATCTTCTGCGCCTCTTCCGCGCCCTCCGAGCGGTAGCGCTTGGCTTCCCGTTCGCGCTCGGCCTGCATCCGGGTGAACACCGCCTTCTCGTTCTGCTCGGGAAGGTCCGCGCGCTTGATCCGCACGTCTTCCACCTCGATCCCGTACGCGCCGGCCTTCTCGTTCGCGCGCGCCGTCACGATTTTCATGATCTCCGAACGCGTCTGGGACACGATCTCGGAGAGGGTGTGCCGGCCGAGTTCCACCCGCAACTCGGAGTAGATGATGTCGTCCAGCCGAGCCAGCGCCGCCTGCTGGGTCTGAAACGCCTCGTACACCTTGAGCGGGTCCTTGATCCGCCACTTCGCGAAGTTGTCGATCAACAACGTCTTCTTGTCGGTCGTGATCACGTCCTGCGACACCGCGTCGTAGTCGAGCAAGCGCTTGTCGAAGTAGACCACGTTCTGCACGAACGGCAGCTTCAGCCGCAAACCCGGTTCCGTGATCGTGCGCACCGGCTTGCCCAGTTGGATGACGATCGCCGTCTGGGTCACGTCGACGACGAAAAACGGCGACACCCCCATGAGGAGTAGGACCACGATGGCAATGGCGGTCCACAGCGCGATGAGCCGGTTTGTCATGGGGCGGCGCTTCCTCCGCCGGCGCCGGCGGGTCTCGGTTCGCGGGCGAGCGGCAGGTACGGCAGCATCCGGTCGCCCGCTTTTCCCTCGATGATCACCTTGTTGATCCCCGGCAGGATCGTTTCCATGGTCTCGAGATACATCCGCTTCCGGATGATCGGTTTGGCCTGTTGGTACTCTTTCAACATTCTGACGAAGCGATCCGCTTCCCCCTCGGCGCGCCGAACTCTCGACTGCGCGTAGCCCTGGGCCTGGTTGATCATCTGCGCGGCTTCGCCCTTGGCCTTGGGGATAATGTCATTCCGGTAGCCCTGGGATTCGTTGATCAGCTTTTCCTTGTCTTCCTTCGCGCTGGCCACGTCCTTAAAGGCCGAGACGACCTGATCGGGCGGATCGACATCCTGGAGTTGGATCGCCGCCACCTGAACCCCGGCCCCGTAATCGTCCAAGATCTGTTGCAGCAGGGCTTGCGTGTTCTGCTGGATCTCCGCCTTGCCGGTGGTCAGGGCCTCGTCAATATGACTCTCACCGACGACTTGGCGGATCGCCGCCTCGGTGGCCTTCATGATCGTCTCGCCCATGTCGGCCACGTTGAAGAGAAACTCCTGGGCATCCTTGATGCGGAACTGGACGATCAGCTCGACGCTCAGGATGTTCTCGTCCCCGGTCAGCATGAGCGCTTCCCGTGGCACGGTCGTCGTTCCGCCTTGGGGATTGGTGCGAAAGCCGACTTCGATGCGATGGAGTTTGGTGATCTTCGGGATGAGCACGGATTCGATGACCGGAATTTTGAAATGGGGACCCGGAGGCGTGGTGCGAACGATGCGGCCGAAGCGCTTGACGACGCCCTGTTCGTCGGGCGCGACGATGTAGAACCCCTGCCAGGCGATCACGAGGGCGACGAGCAGGCCGATGATCGGCATCCAGCCCCGAAAATTCCCGAAGCGCCGAAGCCGGTGTTGAAACTCCGCCAACCCCTGCTCGAAACTCGCCTTGCCCCCGCCCAAATCCCTGGGTTCCCAGGCCATCGTCGCTCATCCCCCGGTTGTGTGGGCACGCGCGCAAGACCCTAGCACGGCGGTTGCGGACGAAGCAAGCGAAAACCGACGACAAAGCGGAGCCCGAGTCATCCCGTCTTGCGGCGCCTCCGTGTCGCAAGGTATGGTACGGCGTGACCCTCCCCTTTTCCCGGCTCGCCGCGACCTTCCAAACCCACACCAACCCGCTCTATCGCGAACGGGATGCGATGCTCGCCCGCGGAGAGCCCGTCGTGGACCTCATCTCCGGCAACGTCACCGGGCAGGGTCTCGCGTACCCGCAAGCCGTCCTGGAGAGCATCCTCGCCGACGCCGCGCGTCGAGCGCGCGTGTACCGACCCCACCCCTTGGGCCAACCGGCAGCGCGCGAGGCGATCAGCGGGTATTACCGCTCGCGCGGCGTGGAGATCCCCGCCGACCAGATTCTCCTCACGCCGGGGACGAGCCTCGCCTACTGGTACACCTTTCTGGTCTTGTGCAATCCGGGGGACGAGATTCTCACGCCACGCCCGTCGTACCCGCTCTTCGACGAGATCGCGCGGATCGCGGGCGTGCGCATGGCCTCGTACCGGCTCGACGAGTCGCGGGGTTGGGCGATCGACCTCGCCGATCTCGAAACCCATATCACTCCTCGTACGCGCGCGATCGTGCTCATCTCGCCGCACAACCCCACCGGCGCGGTGGCGTCGACCGCCGAGCTCGACGCGCTCGCCGAGATCGCCTCGCGCCATGCGCTGCCGATCATCGCCGACGAGGTCTTCAGCGAATTCCTGTTCGGCCTCGACCGCCTTCCGCGCCCCGCCGCCACCCGCGCGCCGCTCGTCATCACGCTCAACGGCTTCTCCAAACTTTTTGCCCTGCCCGGCATCAAGCTCGGCTGGATGGCGCTCTCGGGCAACGATGAATTCGTGCGGCCGGTGCTGACCGCGCTCGAGGCGCTGTCGGATGCGTTCCTCCCGGTCAACGAAATTGTCCAGGCTGCCGTGCCGCAGATCTTTGAGCAGGGCGAGGAATTCTTAGCCCGGTACCGGCGCGAGATCGCGGGGAGAACAGAGGCCACGCTCGCGGCGCTGGCCCGCATATCGAGTCTGACCCTCGTCCCGCCGCGCGGCGGGTTCTACGCCGCCGTCCGGGTGACCGCTCCCCGGCACGACGACGAGGAACTGGCGCTCCATCTGCTCCGGTCGGCGGGCTGCCTGGTGCACCCCGGCTTCTTCTACGACCTCGACCCCGCCCACCTCGTCCTCAGCACGGTCTTGGACCCCGCCGTCGCGGAGCCGGCGATCGCGCGCATCGCCGCGGCGCTGGCAAGCCTCACCGCCTGAACGGACCGATCTCAGCGAGTCGGAATTGACAGCTCTTGCGCCGCTGGTATGCTCGACCTTCGCGAAAACCCATCACGAGGTCAGCGCATGAAGCTATGGATGATTGCGGCTCTCATCACCGTGTTCACGCTGTCGTCAGCCGGCTGCACGGTCGTCAACTCGCGCGGGAAAAAGGTGGTCGTGATTCCTCCCCCACCTCTCCTCGTCATCGAGAAGGATGATCGCGGACACCACAGGGGCCTCCACAAAAAACGGAATGACGACGACTAGCGATCGCGTCGTTTCTCGTCCCGTACCACCGGATACCCCGCCTCGCGCCAGGCCCGAATCCCGCCAGCCATGGATTTGACGTTGGTGTAGCCCATCTGCTCCAAGCTATCGGCAGAAAGAGCGGATCGAAATCCACCGCCGCAGTAAAGCACGATCTCGGCGTTTTTGTCGGGAATCGTCTCTTCGATATCGCGTTCCAGGACACCGCGACCGAGGTGCCTCGCCCCTGCGGCATAGTCCTGAGCCACCTCGCGATCTTCGCGAATGTCGATGAAGTGGAACGACTCTCCGCGATCCAGCTTCGCCCTCACCTCGGCGATCGAACACTCGAGAATCCTTTGCCTGGCGTCCTCGACAAGCTTCAGAAATCCCGGGTTGTGTCTCTTCATGGGTGGTTACGAGCCTGCCTGAGCATGAGTGTGGTTTGCTATGAGCTGACGCCTACCCCACCGGACGCTCGCCGAGCGTCACCGACAGCGCCGTCCGCTTCCCGTCGCGAAACACCGTGAGCCGCATCGTGTCCCCAGGCTTCTTGCCGCGCAACATCCGCTGCAGTTCTTCCGATGAGGCGATGGCCTGGCCATCGGCCTCGACGATGATGTCGCCGCCGACGATCAGGCGCGTGTTGCCGACGATCACCCGGGTCGAGCCTCCGCGAAGGCTGGCCTGGTCCGCCGGCCCTTTGCGGACGAGGCGGCCGATCATCACACCGCGCTCGATGGGCAGTTTGAGGGCTTCGGCGAAGCGGGGAATCAGCGTCTGCATCTCCACGCCCAACCACGCGTACGAGACGTACCCCTTGTCCATCAGTTCCTTGGCCACGCCCTTCACCGTGTCCACCGGCACGGCGAAGCCGATCCCCACGTTCCCGCCGGAGGGGCTGAAGATCGCGGTGTTGATCCCGATCAGCCGCCCGTCGCTGTCCAGGAGCGGCCCGCCGGAGTTGCCGGGGTTGATGGCCGCGTCGGTCTGGATCACGCGTTCCATCTCGATCTCGTTGATTTTGAGGTAGCGACGGATCGAGCTGACGATGCCGGTGGTGAGCGACTGTTCGAGCCCGAAGGGGTTGCCGATCGCGAGGACCTTCTGACCGACCTTGAGATCGCCGGATTCGCCGAAGGGGAGCGGATGGAGCCGCTCGGCCGGCGCTTTGATGCGGATGACCGCGAGGTCTGTGGAGGGGTCGGTGCCGATGACCTTCGCCGGCCACTTGCTTTCATCGGCGAGCGTCACTTCGAGCTCCGAGGCTCTCTGGACCACGTGGTTATTGGTGACGATGTGGCCCCGCGTGTCGATCACCACGCCGGACCCCGTCGACGCGCTCGCGTACGGCTGGAAGAAGATGTCGTAGTCGATGACGACGTTTGTAATATTGACGACGCTGTCACGGGCTTCACTGTAGACGTGAATGTTGATCGCTTCGTCCGGATCTTGCGACGCACCGATGGCGTCGGCCCAGAACAACCCGATCACGGCCACCACCAGATATCCCACTCTCCCGAGTCTCATCGTTGATCTCCCAAGGATGCACATATATATCCCATCACCGACCGATCAGGCAATCCGGCGCGAGCCGATCTTGACCCTAAGCAGCCCCTTTGCTACAACAGAGCACTCACGCAATCCCGCCATGCCCCCGACCGAGGTCCGCCGTGCTTGAGATGGTCGCTATTGAAGCTCCCCGCAGCAAGCTGCGGGGAATCTTCGAAATGCAAGGAGGTAAAGAAGCACGGTTTCCATGTTGCTCGCTTACCCCGCAGCAATCTGCGGGGAATGCGCTCGCAATGCACTTTCGCGCTCGATGAGCGAGGAGATCGTGCAGGTCGAGCGCGTGAGCAAGCGATTTAACCATGCGTGGGCGGTGCGGAATCTCTCCTTCACCCTCCGCCGGAACGAAATCCTCGGCCTGCTGGGCGCCAACGGCGCGGGCAAAACCACCACGATCGCGATGCTCCTCCACCTAGTCACGCCCACCGCGGGACGCATCCGTCTCTTCGGGCTCGACATCGCCCGAGCGCGGCACGCGGTCCTTTCGCGAACGAACTTTTCGTCGCCGTACGTAGACCTGCCGCATCGCCTGACCGTCCGCCAGAACCTCACGGTGTACGGACGCCTGTATGGCGTCCCCAAGCTCGCCGAGAAAGTCAGAGCCCTGTGCGAGCATCTGGAGATCGCGGACCTGTTGGACACGCGATACGGTCACCTCTCTTCCGGGCAGAAGACGCGCGTCGCGCTGGCGAAGGCCTTGATCAACGACCCCGAACTGCTGCTCTTGGACGAGCCCACCGCGAGCCTCGACCCCGACGTCGCCGACAGGGTGCGAAGCTGGCTGGCCGACTACCGCACGCGCACCGGAGCGGCCCTCCTCGTCAGCTCGCACAACATGCCCGAAGTGGAGCGGCTGTGCGACCGCGTGATCGTGCTCAAGCAGGGACAAGCCGTGGCCGAGGGCACCCCCGCCGCCCTGCTCCGCCGCTACGGGCGCGCGACGCTGGAGGACGTCTTCCTGGACATCGCGAGGGGTGGCCCTCCCGCTCCCAGCCTGGAGCATCTCCCATGAGGCGCGCGGGGAGCGCCTCCCGGGTCATCGCGCTCGTGCTGCGGCACTACTACCTCTATCGCAGCTCGTGGACCCGCGTGGTCGAGCTGGTCTATTGGCCGGCGATGGAACTGCTCTTGTGGGGGTTCTTGACCCTGTACCTGCGCGACCTGGGCCCCGGCCTGCCGAACGTCGTTGCGCTCTTCCTCGGCGCTCTCATCCTCTGGGATATTCTGTTCAGGGCTCAAATCGGCGTCTCGCTGGCGTTTCTCGAAGAGGTCTGGTCGCGCAACCTCGCCAATCTCTTCGTCAGCCCCCTCACCCCGCTCGAATTCATGGTCGGGCAGGTGATCGTGGGGCTCATCCGCACCGTGGTCACAGCGGGGTTCATGACCGCGCTGGCCCTCGTGCTCTACCATTACAACCTCTTCGGCATGGGCATCCCGCTGGTCGCGTTCTTCTGCAATCTGCTGGTGATGGGATGGGCCATCGGCCTCGTGGTGTCCGCGCTGATTCTCCGCTTCGGCCAAGGCGCCGAGAGCCTCGCGTGGGCCGTGATCTTCCTCTTCCAGCCCGTCGCGGCGATCTTCTATCCCGTCTCCGTCCTGCCGCCGTGGCTTCGCCCCATCGCCCTGGCCACGCCGGCCGCCCACGTCTTCGAGGGGATGCGCGTCGTGATGCTGGAGGGGCGCTTCGATGTCGGCCTCTTCTGGAACGCCGTGGGACTCAACGCGCTCTACGTGGCTGGCGGAATGGCCGTGTTCCTCTGGATGTTCCGGGTGGCCCGTCGACGGGGATTGTTGGTGCAGGTGGGAGAATAGGACGCGCGGCAATGAGACCTCGGTCGTCGTTCGCCACTCGTCTGAGTGGTCGCCGGCCTCGTAGGACCAGGCCTCACTTTGCCACTGCCCGCTTCATTGTTTCTCACCCCTCCTCGGATTCGTCATCATCTGCTACATTTACCGTGTCCAGTCGAACCCGAGGGTCTGTATGGCGCGCATTGACGAGCTGTTTGGGGTGCTCCGCGACAAGAAGGGATCTGACCTCCACCTCTCTCCCGACAATCCTCCGCTCATGCGGGTCGCGGGAGACTTGGCCCCGCTCCTTCCCCAGAAATTGACGCACGCCCAGAACCAGGCGTTGCTCTTTGAAATGATGAGCCCCGAGCAGCAACGGCAATTCGAGGAGACCCACGACATCGACTTCGCGTACGAGGTCCCCGCGTTGGCCGCGCGGTTCCGCGCCAACGTGTTCTGCGGCCGGCTGGGCATGAGCGCGGTGTTTCGCTTGATTCCGACCCAGATCTTGACGGTCGAGCAACTGGGGCTGCCGCCCACCGTCCTTCGGTTTACCACGTACAAGAAGGGCCTGATCGTGGTCACGGGCGCGACCGGGAGCGGAAAATCCACCACGCTCGCGGCGCTCATCGATCACATCAACAAGACCGAGCAGGCGCACATCCTGACCGTGGAGGACCCCATCGAGTTCGTACACACCAGTCAGAAAAGCCTGATCAACCAGCGCGAGGTGGGACGACACACGCGGTCCTTCGCCTCGGCGCTGCGGGCCGCTCTGCGCGAGGACCCGGACATCATCTTGGTTGGCGAGATGCGCGATCTGGAGACGATCGAGCTCGCGATCACGGCGGCGGAGACCGGCCACCTCGTGTTTGGAACCCTGCACACCAGCAGCGCCGCCAAGACGGTGGACCGCATCATCAACGTCTTCCCCACCGGCCAGCAGGAGCAGATCCGTGCGATGCTTGCCGAGTCGCTCAAGGGCGTGATCGCCCAGAATTTGCTCAAGACCGTGGACGGCAAGCGCTGCGCGGCGCTGGAGATTCTCGCGGTGACGGTCGCGGTGTCCAACCTCATCCGCGAGGGAAAGACGTTTCAGATTCCGTCGGTCATCCAGACCGGCAAGGCCGAGGGTATGCAGCTCATGGATCAGGCGATCCAAGCCCTGGTCGCCGCGAAGAAGGTGACGCTCGAAGAGGCGCAGAAGTTCGCGGTGAACAAGGCGCTCTTCGCCCAGCCGGCGTTGAAGGCCGCGAATGGATGAGCGCCGGATTCAGAAGGCCCTCCGGCGCGCCCGGCTCGTCCTCTCCGACGGGCGCGAGATCCGCGGCGACGTGTTCGTCGGCCTGTGCGATCCGCACCACCTCGGCCCCCAGCGCGTCGGCGAATTGCTCAACGAGGAGGCGGCCTTCATCCCGGTCAAGACCGAGAAGGGGGTGCTACTCCTCCATCGAGTCCATATCGTGTCGGTGACGCTGCCGTCCGATCGCGAACGGGACGAGCTCATCACCTTGGGCAAGCGCTACGCGGTCCGGGTGACAACGACGCACGGCGATCTCCGCGGCGCGATCTTCGTCAACCTCCCAGAGTCTTCGACACGCACGCGGGATTACTTCAACCAGCCGCTGCGGTTCCTCCCGCTCTTCCAATCCCGCACGGTCGCCTACCTCAATCGCGAGTTCATCGTGCTCGTGCAGGACTAACCGAGCGCGGCGCCGTCCGGTCGCACGTCAATCTCTTCGGTTCCCCCTGCCGCTCCTATCGTGAGGGAGGTCATCGAAATGGACCCCAGCACCACCTGGTCGTTAAAGAAGGCGACGTCCTCACCCTCGTCCTGGAGCGCCAGGACGTAGAGGAGCGGGAGGTAGTGCTCCGGCGTCGGCACGGCCAGGCGAGCGTCCGGCCCGAGCGTCTCGCAGTCCACGAGCGAGGCGTGGTCGCCCGCCAGAATCCGGTTCTTGACCTCGTCATTGAAACGAACGGCCCAGTCGTAGCCGTCCGGACGGCCAAAGTCCACAACTCCCAGGTTGTGGACGATGTCGCCGCTGCCGACGATGAGCACGCCCTGCTCGCGCAGCGGTGCCAGCTCCTTGGCCAGCGCGTAGTGGAAGGACGCGGGCTGAGTGGAATCGAGGCTGAGTTGCAGGACCGGAATGTCCGACTGCGGATACATCGCGAGCAGAACGCTCCAGCAACCATGATCCAGCCCTCGTTTGGCATCGAGGCCGACCTTGGTGCGGTGCATGAGCTCAGCCGTTCTGCGGGCTAGAGAAGGGTCGCCCGGGGCGGGGTAGCGAACCTCGAAGAGTTCGCGGGGGAACCCGGAGAAGTCGTGGATCGTCTCGGGTCGATCGGATGCCGTGATCCAGACGCCCGGAGTCTCCCAATGAGCCGAGACACACAGCACGGCCTCGGGCCTCGGAAGCCGACGAGCGACGTCCGCCCACCCACGCCGAAACTCGGTGTCGTCGATCGCGTTCATCGGGGAGCCGTGCCCGACGAAGAGCACCGGCATCCGTCCCGTCCGATCCGTTCCGCTCACGCGTCCCCTCCCCTTCGCACCGAGCGCCGACTCTTCGGAAAAGTGAAGGACTCGTTCATCACTTCACAACGTTTTCGTTCGTCCAGGGGCTGGCTTGGCATCGGACACAGGGGGGAGGAACACGCGAGAACCGCGACGGGCGCATCGTCACGGGGCGATCGGGCTACCGGTCGACGAGTTCTTTGAGTTCCTTTCCCGCTTTGAAGAACGGCACGCGCTTGGCGGGCACCTGGACCGTGGTTCCGGTCTTGGGGTTGCGGCCCTCGCGGGTGCGACGGTCGCGGAGGCGGAAGCTTCCGAATCCGCGGATTTCGATTTTGTCGCCGCGCGCCAGCGTGTCTTTGACCCCGTCGAGGATCGCGTTGATGATGATCTCGGTCTGCCGCTTCGTCAGGCCCTTGACCTTTCCGGCCACTTCTTCGATGAGCTCAGCCTTGGTCATCCTTCGCCTCCGCTAGGAACCTGTCCGAGTATTAGGGTATTGGAGCCTGTTCAGGAATGCGTCAGATGCAAGGCGCACAGGGCCGACATGGTCGGCCCGTGGCAATATTCGACGGGCGCGCGCTGCGCGCCCTGTGCAATCCCCCCGGAGCGTACTGGGTCGTACGTGAGG
>Ga0180094_1000173_pt1 | contig 14474 bp, 14 predicted proteins | sample EasRivT47_16_1Da_FD_121786 | JGI IMG/M metagenome (GOLD analysis project Ga0180094, IMG submission 121786) | Soil microbial communities from meander-bound floodplain in the East River, Colorado, USA - East River metaG ERMLIBT47_16_1Da | ecosystem: Environmental > Terrestrial > Soil > Floodplain ... | reverse complement strand
CTTCAATTGTCGATTCAGTCCCCCCTATTCAAACTCGCTTCCCGCGAGGCTTGGGACGATGTCCATCGTCTGCTCCAAGTCCCGCGCGTGTTTCTCCGTGATGGCAGGGCGCAACGGATGAAAACCGTCCTGATCGTCGGAGACAACACGTCGGTCCCCAAAGCCTTGGGTGAACTGGTGCAACGGGTGTTCATCGAAGCGGACCGCGGGCCGACGATGATCGTGACGGCATCGTCAGATGACGAGGTGCTTCGAGTCCTGAACCGGGATCGGATCGATCTGGTGATGGCCGATTACAGCTGTGTCGATCGCAGCTACGACTTGATCGGGTGGCTCGACCGGGGAAAGTTTCCGATGAAGAAACTGCTCGTGGCCGCCGAAGGGCAGTTGCCAAAGAAGACGACGGAGCTACGGGCAAAGGGTCTTGACGCTGCCATGAGGCGGCCGGTGCGGAAGGACGAGCTTCGGACGCTGATTCAAGGGTGGTTTCAGTGAGGTTGTGACGGTACGCTCCGCGCATACACCTCAATCGTGCCGCCTTGGCGCGCCCACGACGCGAGCACGCAGAACGGTAGCGCGAGCGCGAGGAGCGGAGGGGTTAGGAACGCGGTGAGGATGAGGTCGCCCAGTTCGCGGAAATCGGATCGTGCGACGCTCGCTCCGAGCGTCTTGCGGCGCATGAGGAGGTCGAACAGGAGGTTCTTGGTGCGGCAGACCGCGTTCAGGGCGCTCTGTATTGCGCCGAACGTGTCGTACTCGAAGGAATAGCGGTTGACCGCGATGATCGTGAATTCGTGCCGGCGGAGCAGGGCGCTCAAGGTGTCGAGCGAGAAGTGAAAGAGGTGGCGCGGCACATCGAGGTGAAACCAGTTGCTGTTGAACAGCCGGGCTTGAAGGCCGGCGATATCGGGAACGGCGATGACCAGCACGCCGTCAGGTTTCAAGACGCGCGAGACCTTCTGGAGCGCTCGGTGAGGGGACGGGAGATGCTCGAACACGTGCCAGAACGTCACGACGTCGAAGGAGCCATCGGGAAAATCGGCGTCGTCCCATGTCCCGGTCTGCACCGCGATTCCATTTCGTTTCCACACTTCTTCGTAGGCGCTGCCGGGCCGTTCCACTCCAGCCACCGTCCATCCCGTGGCTCGCATCCGGGCGAGAAACCCGCCCCGTCCGCATCCCACATCTAAGATCGTCCCTGGTTCATCACGGCGGAGCGCCCGTACGATGCGGCGCTCGCGCAGCCGATTCGTGATGGTCTCGAAAAAACTTTGCCGCTTCCCGTAATAGCCCGCGTAGGCCTCGGATGCGACCGTCTCATCGACGCCGGTCTGCACCAGGCCACAGCCTTCGCACGCGAGGACCGGAAGTTCTTGGTGGATGTAGTCCGCGTCGAGATACGCGATCTGGTCGAGGGGGGCGCCGCAGCCGGCGCAGACGCGGGACCTGTTGGACGTCGGCATTTTCGTCTACAATAGCACATTACCTTTTCGCGCACGAAGGGAGCGATGTTCAAGGGACAAAAAGTGGTGGTCGTCATGCCCGCGTACAACGCGGCGCAGACGCTCCGCGACACGCACTGCGAGGTCATGGACCAGGGGATCGTCGATCTAGTGATTTTGGTCGACGACGCGAGCCAGGACGAGACGATCGCGGTGGCCCGCGCGCTGGAACGGGTCACGGTCCATCGGCATCCGCGAAATATGGGCTACGGCGCCAACCAGAAGACCTGCTATCGACTCGCGATGGACGCGGGAGCCGACATCGTCGTGATGGTGCATCCTGATTATCAGTACACGCCGAAACTGATTCCGGCGATGGTCTCGATGATCGGCAACGGCTTGTATTCCTGCGTCTTGGGGTCCCGGATCCTGGGTGGCTACGCGCTGCAAGGCGGTATGCCGGTCTGGAAATACATTGCCAATCGATTCCTGACGTTCGTGGAAAATCTCCTGCTCGGGGCGAAGCTCTCGGAATACCACACCGGATACAGGGCATTCTCCTCCGCCCTGCTGAAGCAGTTGCCGCTCGGCGCCAATTCCGATGATTTTGTGTTCGACAATCAGGTGCTGGCGCAGATCCTCTGGTTCGGTCACGCGATCGGCGAGGTGAGCTGCCCGACGACGTACACAGCCGAGAGCTCATCGATCAACTTCAGCCGTAGCGTCGCCTACGGCTTGGGATGCCTCGCCACGGCACTCGCGTTTCGCGCGGCCAAGCTGGGCCTGATCGCGTCCCGGCGATTTCCACTGGCACGGGATTGAGCGCGTGATGACGCGCCGCCCATCACTCGACTTGGTGGTCGTGTTGTCGCTGGTCGCCTCTGTCGTGGCGGTCTATTGGCAGGTCGGGAATCACGGCTTCATCAGCTACGACGACCCGGGCTACGTCACGGCAAACCCGCGGATCCGAGAAGGCTTCACCCTCGACAGCCTGCGCTGGGCGTTCACTTCGACCTACTTCAGCAATTGGCATCCCCTCACGTGGCTGTCGTACATGCTCGATTACCGCCTCTTCGGGGACAACCCGCGCGGGTACCACCTTGTCAACGTGGGGTTCCACGCGGGCAATACCGTGCTGCTCTTCGTCGTGCTTCGGCGCATGACGGGGGCGCTGTGGGCCAGCGCCTTTGTCGCGGCCCTGTTCGGGATTCATCCGGTGCACGTCGAATCCGTCGCGTGGGTCTCCGAGCGCAAGGACGTACTCAGCGCGTTCTTCTGGCTGTTGGCGATGGGGGCGTACGCCCGATATGCGGAGCGACCGCGCGCGCAGGGCTATTTCCTGGTGCTGGTGTGCTTTGTGCTCGGCCTGATGGCCAAACCCATGGTGGTCACGCTCCCGTTCGTATTCCTCCTCTTAGACTATTGGCCGCTGCAGCGGTTTGCCGTCGTGGCGGGTCGGCGCATCGCGTTGCCGCCTTGGGCGTTACTCGTCGAGAAGATCCCGTTCTTCGTGCTCGTGGCCTTGTCGAGCGCGATCACGTACGTCGCGCAGTCGTCCGATGGTGCGGTGGCGAGCCTGGAAAAGTTCTCATCGTCGGTCCGCCTCATGAACGCGGCGGTTTCCTACATTGAATACATCTCTAAGATGGTGTGGCCGTTCGCATTATCTGTGCGCTACCCTCACCCGGGCCACGCGCTGCCGCTCTGGCACGCGCTCGGAGCCGCGGCCGCGCTGGTTGTGACCTCAGTCTTGGTGTGTCGGCAGATGCGGCAGCGGCCATACCTGGTCGTCGGGTGGTTCTGGTACATCGGCACGCTGGTTCCGGTGATTGGCTTGATCCAGGTTGGGGAGCAGGCCATGGCCGATCGGTACACATACGTGCCGCTCATCGGCCTGTTCATCATACTCGCGTGGGGCGCGCGGGAGATCCTGGGGCGGTGGCGTTCCTTGCAACCCGTGCTCACCGCGCTCGCCGGCGTGTTGCTCGCCGTATTAATGGTCACGACGTGGTTTCAGGTGCGTTACTGGCGGGACAGCGTGACGCTGTACGAGCACTCGCTGGCCGTGACCTCCGATTACTTGTTGCACTTTAATTTGGCGAACGAGTTGCGGGAACGGGGAGATCTGGATGCGGCGGTTGCGCAGTACGCCGCGTCGATCCGAACCAATCCCACGTTCGCCGAGGCTTATAGCAACGCGGGACCGATCCTGGTCGGGCAGGGCAGGGTCGACGAGGCCATCGCGTCGTACGCCGCGGCGTTGAAGCTCAAACCCGATCTCGCCGAGGCGCACAACAACCTCGGCATCCTGCTGGCCCAAACCGGGAGGACCGATGAGGCCATCGTCGAGTTCTCTGCGGCGGTCCGTATCAAACCCGAGTTAACCGACGCCCAGCGCAACCTCGATGTCGCGCGTTCGCAGCGGGCTGGAGCGACCCAGCCGCGGCTGGGTTCTCAGGGGCCGTAAATCCCCCCTTGCCCCTCTTTTGCAAGGGGAGGATCTCACCATAGAGTGGGTGAGAGCCTACGAGAACGCGCGGACTAGTCTAAATGGAGAGCTTGCCTTCATGGGATGCGATGATGCTGGAGATGCGGAGACGGCGTCGGATATCGTCGACGGCCGAGTCGAAATCGGTGTGGACGGCTTTGTTGGTCCAGAGGTCAGACGGATGTTTGGGGTCGGGGTTCGGATCGGCGACGATGTACCCCCCGTCGACCTTTTCCAGTAGGACTCTGAGGTCTTTGTTGTCCATAGAGGTACCGAGATTCTATAAAGCCCGTCCCGCTTTGTCAATTTGGTATCCACCAACCCACCTCAATTCCCGTCCGGCCTGACCGGACCGCGCCCGGCCTTCTTGTCGGCCTGGCGGTGCTTGTCCTCCAGCATCTTGGCCTTCGCGCGGCGCGACCGGCGTCGTTTCTGGCGGCGGAGCTTTTCGATCCGCTGTTGCTCCTCGCTTTCTTTGCCCTGCTGCTGGCGCTCGATCTTGTCGAGGAGGATGCGGCGCGCGTAAAAGCGGTTGAGCGCCTGCGAACGCGCTTGCTGACACCGCACGGCGAGGCCCGTGGGGCGGTGGATCAGGACCACGCACGTCGAGGTCTTGTTGACGTGCTGGCCGCCGGGGCCCGACGAGCGGACGAACGACTCGTCCAGATCGCTTTCGCGGACGCCCAGGCGCGCCATCCGCTCCTGCAATTCCTGCTCTTTTGGGGGCGAGACGGGGAAGGACGCCATGGTGGCTTTATACCATAAAAACCGATCCGGCTTACCGCGACTCCCAACGCCATATGAGTTTGGCCAGGTAGACCGTCGCCGAACCCGTCGGGTCAGCTTAGCCCGGCTCGTCGGCCTCAATGAAGTCGTCGAGGCTCAGGAGCCCCTTGCGGAGACGGTCCTTCATCTGGGGTTCGACGTCGGGGTGGGCGAGCAGCACGTGGAGCGCTTCCCGGATGCCGTTCTTGGAATACGGAAGCAGCGAGACCTTATAGGTACGGCGCAAGAGCGAGACGGGATCGGCGCTATCCAGGATCGCGCGCCGGTACTCCTCCTCCGTCTCCCATCGCGGATTGGCCATGGCGGCGAGCTCTTCCAGTGTCTCGCCGTAGGCGTTCACGATGATGACCGCCTCTTCAGGGGTCAGATGGGACACGGGGGCCATGGGCGGTCTTCATGCCGGCGACGATAGCACGGCGGTTCGGCCTGAGGCAAGCCGGGGGCCGCCGTGCTTGTCATTCTGTGCGTTCATTTTTATAATGGTCGCATGTCGCGTCAAACCAGCGTCCTCCGCGCCTTCGTGGTGCTCCTGCTGGCGGCGGTTGCGGCGCCGGGAGTCGTTTCGGCGGGCGACGGGCTTCCCTTCGGGAACGGGGAACGTCTGCTCTACGAGATCAGTTGGTACAACGTGGTCGGCGGAACGGCAAGCCTCGACCTGGAGGAGGCCGAGTACGGGGGCACCTCGGTCTTTCGTGTGTTGTCGGTGGCGAAGTCCAACAACTTCATCTCGTTGTTCTTCCCGGTTGAAGATCGCGTCGAGAGTCTGATCGATCGCGAGACGCTGGCGGCGGTTCGTCTCGACGTCAAACAACGTCAGGGCAAACGTCGTCGGGCCCGCGTGACGGAGTTCGACCAGGTCCAACATACCGCGACCGTCGTGAAAAACGGCGAGCGACGGGTTTTCTCAATTCCACCGGATGTCCAGGATTCGCTGTCCGTTCTGTACTATTTCCGAAGCTTGCCGAACATCCAGGCGGGGGAGACCATCACGATCGACGTCCACGAGAGTAATAAAAATTGGCGGCTGGGCATCGTGGGGTTGAATCGGGAACGGGTGAAAACCAAGGTGGGCGAGTTCGACACGATCCGCACGCGGGCGCAGGTGGAATTCGAGGGGGTGTTCTTGGATCGAGGGGACGTCTACGTCTGGTTCACGGACGACGCGCGCCGGCTGCCGGTCCGGATGGAGAGCAAAATCAAGATCGGGCGAATCGCCGCCAAGCTGATCGAGTACCGCCCGGGCACGGCTGTCGCTTCAGGCTCTCAGGCGAGGTACCCGTGAGCGCCGCACGGGCGGTGTGCCCCATCTGCGGGAACGACGCGCGTGATCGGGCAACGGCGCCGTTTTGCAGCGAACGGTGCCGCACGATCGATCTCGGTCGCTGGCTAGACGGGGGGTATCGGCTTCCGGTGAGGGAACAGCCCGCGGCTCCACCGGCGCCCGGGGATGACGAAGACTCGTCGGACGCCGAGTTGCCGTGAGCCAGGCGGCGCTGCGGTTCGTCCTTGTCTTTCGTGTGGACCTTCGCTAGAGTAACGCGTCAACGATCGTAACAATGGACATCACGTATCGCGAAGGAGGGCCGCTCGACATCGACCAGCTCCTGCGGCTCTACGAGCAGGCGCCCTGGGCGCGCGGCCGGACCAAGGACGGCGTCGCGACGATGTTGGCGCACACTGATTATTTCTTTACGGCGTGGGACGGCCCGCGCCTCGTGGCGTTTGCGCGCGTGCTGACCGACCGGGTCTATCGCGCCACGCTGTGGGATGTGGTGGTGGACGCGGAGTATCAGGGGCGGGGGGTGGGCGAAGCCTTGATGGGGATCATCCTCTCGCATCCCGTGCTCTCGACCGTCGAGAAGTTCTGGCTTAACACCCGCGACAAGCAGAAATTCTACGAGCGGTTTGGGTTCGTTTCGAGTTCGCAGGGCATGGTTCGGGAGGTGCCCCGGTGAGCCACCGGAGAGGGATGCTGTGATCAACGCCACGCGCTTGGTCGATTACCTGGTGGACCTCGTGCGGATCGACAGCCTGTCGCGGCGCGAAGGGGCGATAGCCCGACGCCTCGTGGCCGATTTGGAGGCAATCGGCGCCCGCGTCTCCGTCGACGATGCCGGCGTTGCGGTCGGTGGCGAAACCGGCAATGTGCTCGCCTCCCTGCCCGGGACGATGACGGGTCCGTCGATCGTGCTGTCCGCCCACATGGACACGGTCGTGCCCGGCGAGGGGGTGGTCCCGATACGGGACGGCGACCGGATCAAGAGCGACGGCCGGACGATCCTGGGTGGGGACGATAAGTCCGGCGTGGCGATCATCATGGAGGTCCTGCGCACGCTGGTCGAGCGGCGGATCCCCCACGCAGGGGTCGAGATCGTCTTCACCATCTGCGAAGAAGTGGGGTTGTTGGGGGCCAAGCACCTCGCGGTGGAGCGGCTCAAGGCCCGCGACGGGTTGGTGCTCGACAGTGACGACGCGAGTTTTCTGTTCACCAAAGGACCCGCGGCGGACCGCGTGGAGTTTACCGTCATCGGGCTCGAAGCGCACTCCGGAATCTGCCCCGAGCGCGGCATCTCGTCGATCCAGGTGGCGAGCGAGGCGATCGCGGGCATGCGGCTGGGACGCGTCGACGACGAGACCACGGCGAACCTTGGCGTCATCCATGGCGGGGCGGCGGCGAACATCATCCCGAAGGAGACGGTCATCCGCGGAGAGGCTCGAAGCCGCGACGAGGAAAAGCTCGCGGCGCAGACCACCCACATGCGGCGGCGCTTTGCCGAGGCCGCGGCCAAGCACCAGGTGACGGTCGACGGCGTGGTCCATCATGCCAAGGTGGTCGAACGGATCGAGCGCGATTACCACCGCCTGAACGTGCCCGAGGATGCCACCATCGTGCGTCACGTCCTGCAGGCGGCGAAGAACGTGGGCGCGTCGGTGAAGACCCGCGCCACGGGCGGGGGGTGCGACGCCAACGTCTTCAATCAGAAGGGTCTGCAGATCGCCAACCTCGGCACCGGCATGCGGGCGATTCACACGCTGAACGAGTATCTCTTGATCGACGAGTTCATTCGATCCGGTCGGATCGTGTTGGAGACGGTGCGGTTGCACGGAACAGGGTGATCAGGGAGGAGGCGCGCCATTCAACTCAAAGAGAAAATCGTATTGGTAACGGGCGGGGGGCGGGGGATCGGACGGCAGATCGCGCTGAAGATGGCATTGGAAGGCGCCCACGTCGCGGTTGCGGCCCGGACGGAACGCGAGATCAAGCCGGTGGCCGATGAGATCATGGCGCTCGGGAGACGGGCGCTGGCGATCCCGACCGATATCGGGAACGAGGCGCAGGTCGCGGCGTGCGTCGCGGCGGTGGAGAAGGCGTTCGGCCGGATCGATGTCCTGGTCAACAGCGCCGCGGTCACGTACATCGAGCCCCTGGTCAAGACCACGCTGGATCAGTGGCGGCGCACCATGGACGTCAACGTGACCGGGGCGTTCGTGATGACCAAGGCCGTGGTCCCCGCGATGATCGACCGCAACGACGGGCGCGTGATCAACGTGTCCTCCACCGCCGGGCTCGAAGGGTTTCCGAATTTCGCGGCGTTTTGCGCATCGAAGTTCGCGCTGATCGGCCTGACCCGGGCGCTGGCGAAAGAGATCGAAGAGTCGGCGGTGACGGTCAACGCGCTCTGTCCCGCCCTGGTGGGGACCAAGCGCGGACCGCAAAAAGCGAAAGAGCGAAAGGCCGAACCCTCCTCGGATGTCGCGGATGTCGCCGTGTTTCTCGCGAGTGACGCGGCGCGAGCGGTGACCGGCGCGGCCATCGAGGTGTCGTGGCGAACATAGCCCACCGGTTGCCGCTAGGAGCCTGCCCATGAATGCGGATTTTGCATGGCGAAGCAATGGTTATTGGCGGCGTTGTCGCTTCGCATCCCGTACATGCCTGCAAACCTTGCGAAGCCTCGTGCCGGGGAATCTGGCACTCGTTTCGCGGCCCGCTTTGCGGGGTAAGAACAGGCTCCAACACCCCAATACTCTGACACACTCCTAGCATGTCCTTTCCCGTCGATCTCCTGCTGTTCGACCTGGACGGCACCCTCGCGGATACGAAGGCCGACATCGCCACCGCGGTGAATCTCACGCTTCGTGACTACGGACTGCCTGAGCACGCGCCGGAGCAGATCTACGCCTTCGTCGGCGACGGCGTGAGGGCGTTGCTGGCGAAGGCCTTCGAAAGCCGAGGAGCCGGCGCCTTCGACGACGCACTGACCGTGTTTCGGAGGCACTATCTGGCGCACTTGCTCGATGCCACCCAGTTCTATCCGGGGGTGCCCGCGGTCCTCGCCCACTTCGCCGAGAAAAAAAAGGCCATCGTGACGAATAAACCCATCGAGTACACCCTGAAGTTGATCGAGGGTTTGAAGGCTCGAGAACAGTTCGATGCCATCCTAGGGGCCAACAGCACGCCGAACCTCAAACCGCATCCGGAGATGATTCTCAAAGTCCTGGACGATCTTCACATCGCGCCTCACCGGGCGGTGATGATCGGGGACAACGTCAACGACATCGTTGCCGCCCGGGCCGCCTGCGTGCCGTCGGTCGCCGTTGGGTACGGTTTGGGAAATCCGAAGGTGCTCAAGGCTGCGGGGCCCGATTTCTTTTGCGAACGGATCGAAGAGGTGATCGCGCTGGTCCACTGAAGGTCGAGTGACGACGAAAGGTCTTCATGATGAAGGTGTGGATTGCGGGTACGGCGCTCGGCGTGGGACTGTCGTGTTTCGGATGCGCCGCTCATCAGCAGACCGCGGCGGAACTCGAGGGCGCGCTCGTGTCGCTGGTGCCGGCGGAGCAGGGCGCCGAGTGGATCCGTTCGCTTCGAACGGCGTCCCCGGCTCCTCGATCGATGGTCCCGCCGACGGGAATCGTCGTGGCGTGGGTCCCCCCGCGGCCCGTGGAGGGCGTTGAATTCCAACGCGTTTCCACCGCGGCGCGCGAGCGCTGGATGGCGGCGATTCGCGAGAGACTTGGGGGCGCCGGGCTGGCAGCGCGAGTGGCCGTGACGTCTCCCGACTTCTTTGACGACGGCGTAAGCTTGGATCGGGTGAAAACGGCGGCGAAACAGCACGAGGCGGACTTGGTCGTTCTCTTCACGGTCGATGTTACTCGCCGTCGGTATGACACCTTCAGTCCCGGCACGATGGGGACGGGCGAGGTGTCGCGCGTCACGAACATCGTGGAGGTGGTCTCCACGGCACGGGCCGTCGGCGTCACGCCAGCCGGGCAGCCGTTGTTTTCGGGGTCGAAGCGGGGTTCTGATTCGGAGGCCGGACACATGCGGAGCGTCGACGAGGTGGAAGAGGTGGCCAACCGGGTCGCCATCGAGGAGATCGGGGATTTGATCGCTTCGCAGATTGATCGGGTGTTCTACGGCCGGACCGGGGGAGCGCGGTGAGGGCCGTTGAAGCTCCCTGCAGCAAGCTGCAGGGAATGCGGGGTGTGCATCGCGTAGCAATCTTCGAAGTGCAAGGAAGTAAAGAAGCACAATTTCCATTTTGCTCGCATTCCCCGCAGCAAGCTGCGGGGAATGCGAAGTGTGCATCGCGAAGCAATGCGCTCGCAATGCACTTTCGACGAGCGGGAGCGCGGTTCTTCGCCGGGGTGTTGGTCGCCGGCATCCTCATGGCGCCGTCGGTCGGGGCGTCCGGCGCCTCGCTCCTGGAAGGTCGGGTGATCGATCGGACGCTGGACAACGGGATGCGGGTCTTGCTCGTCGAGCGGCCGGCCGTGCCGACCGTGTCGTACAACATCGCGTTTCGCGTTGGATCGGTGAACGAACGCACGGGGGAGAGCGGGCTCGCTCACCTCTTCGAACACATGGCGTTTAAGGGGACCACCACGCTGGGCACCAAGGACTTCGACCGGGAGCGTCCCTTGCTCGACGAACTCGATCGCCTCGCCGTTGAGATTCAGCGGGAAGAGGGGCGGGGAGCCGCCGCGGACGCCGACCGCTTGGCGTCGCTGCGGAAGCGCTTTGAAACCAAGCAGGACGAGGCCCGCGCGCTGGTGGCGCCCAACGAGCTTGGCGTCATCTACGATCGGCAGGGTGGGGTGGGCTTCAACGCCGGCACCGGGGTGGAGGTGACGCGGTATGTGGTCAGCCTGCCCGCCAATCGTCTGCCGCTCTGGGTCGCGATCGAATCGGATCGGATGGCGAGGCCCGTCTTCCGTGAATTCTACACCGAGCGCTCGGTGGTGTTGGAGGAACGACGAATGCGGGTTGCGGACAACCCCATGGGGAAGCTCTACGAGACCTTCCTCGCGACGGCGTTCATGGCGCACCCGTATGGAACCCCGACCATCGGCTGGGCCTCGGACGTCGATCGACTGACGGCGCCTGCCGCGCGGGAATTCTTTGACCGGTACTACGGCCCGGGCAACGCGGTGGTGGCGATCGTGGGGGACGTCAAGGCCGATGAGGCGCTCCGCCAGGTCGCGGCCGCCTTCGGTGCGCTGCCCGCCAGCCCGGCTCCACCCCCGGTGATCACCCGGGAGCCTGCGCAAGATGGGGAACGACGCGTGGAGGTCGAGTTCGACGCGGAGCCGCAGATGCTGATCGGGTACCACAAGCCGGACATCAACGATCCCGACGACCCGGTGTTCGACGTGATCGAGTCCCTCCTGTCCTCGGGCCGGACCTCCCGTTTGTATACCGGGCTGGTGAAGAACCGGCAGGTGGCGGTAGCGGCGTCCTCGTCGACGGGTGAGCCCGGTGCGCGCTACCCGAATCTCTTTGTTCTCCAGGCGACACCCAGGGCCCCCCACACCCTCGACGAGGTCGAGGCGGCGCTGCTGGCCGAAGTGGAAAGGCTTCAGCGCGAGGACGTGCCCGAGCGGGAACTTGAGAAGGTCATCAATCGTTTGGACGCTGACCTGATCCGGTCGCTACAGTCCAATAGCGGCCTGGCCTCGCAGTTGGCGTACTACCAGGCGGTCGCGGGCGATTGGCGGTATCTGTTGCGGATCCGAGACCGGATGGCCGCGGTGACGCCGGCCGATGTCCGGCGCGTGGCGTCCACGTGGTTGACGAAGAAAAACCGCACGGTGGCGCGCCTGGTTCGGCCCACGACGGCTCCGGCAGCGCCATGACGACACGCGTCCGCATCGTCTTGGCGCTCGTCCTGCTGGGGACCATCGGCGCCGGGGCGCCCGCCTCCACGCCGGACACCACGCGCAATCCGCGCGCGATGACGTTCCCCGCGACCCCGTTCGAACCCCCGCGCGCCGAACGGGTGGTGCTGCCGAACGGCATCATCCTCTACCTCCTGGAAGACCACGAGCTTCCGATGGTTACCCTCTCCGCCATGATTCGGACCGGTAGCATCTACGAGCCTGCGGATAAGATCGGGCTCGCGTCGCTGACGGGGACCGTGATGCGGACCGGTGGCACGGCATCTCGAAGCGGGGACGAACTCGACGAGGAACTGGAATTCGTGGGTGCGGAGCTGGGATCCGGGATCGGGTTGGACGCCGGCTCCGCGTCGCTGAACGTGTTGACGAAGGACGTCGCTCGAGGCGTCTCTTTGTTTGCCGAGATGCTGATGCGTCCGGCGTTCGCGCCCGAGAAGCTCGATCTTGCCAAGAAGCAGACGATCGAAGGCATCCGCCGCCGCAACGACAATCCCGGGTCGATTGCATCGCGGGAATTCAGCAAGCTCCTCTATGGCCCCGATCACCCATATGCCCGCGAAAGCACCGAGGCAACGGTCAACGCCGTCACCCGCGACGACGTCGTGGAGTTCCATCGGCGGTACTTCCACCCGAACACCACGATGATCGCGGCCACCGGGGACTTCAACCGATCCGAGTTTGTGGCCGTGCTCACCAAGGCGTTCGAGGCCTGGAAGCCGGAACAGCTCACGTGGCCCGCCGTCCCACCGGTCAAGGATCGTTCGGGTTCGCCCGTCAACTACGTCCGTCGTGAGGTGACCCAGACTCAGGTCCGGATGGGCCACCTCGGGATCACCCAGGCCGACCCCGACTTCTTCGCGTTCTCGCTGCTCGACGATATTTTAGGAGGGCAGGCGTTTTCGAGCCGCCTCTTCCAGGAGGTGCGCACGAAAGCCGGCCTGGCGTACACGGTGGGGAGTGCGCTGATGGCCGGGCGATTCGATCGCGGGACCTTCTTCTTGTACGCCCAGACGAAGGCGGGATCAACCGCACAGGCGATCTCGGCGATGCGCGCCGAATTCGAGCGCATCCGGACCACGCCGGTCTCGCCGAAGGAGTTGGACGACGCCAAGCAGGCGTTCCTGAACTCCTTCGTCTTCTCCTTCTCGAGTCCGGCGCAGATCGTGAACCGCCAGATGTCGCTGGAATACTACGGCCTGCCCGCCGATTTCCTGGAACGCTTCCGCGCCAACATCGAGAAGGTCACCGTGAAGGATCTGGCGCGCGTCGCCAAACGCCACCTCGACCCCAGTCGCCTCGTGATCCTCGCCGTGGGAGACGAACACACCTTCGACAAACCGCTCTCCACGTTCGGTCGTGTGCGCACGATTAGCATTGACCAACCGACCGCGTCGTTCCGACCGAGTCGGCAGTAGATCGTCCTCGCGACAGACGACGGGGTTGGAAACCAAGACAAGTGGTTTGAAGCCTGCGGAGGACCTTCCTCAGTGCCGTTTCTGAACCAGCAGCGCCACGCCGATCGTCAGAAAAATCCCATTCGCGACCCAGGCGGCCACCCAGGCGGGGAGGACGCCGCCTCGGCCGAGCGAGATGGCCAGCGAGTAGATGATCCAATAGGATAAGCCCAGCACCAGGCTCAGACCGACCGCCACTCCCCAGCCCCCGCGCCGCGTATCGTTCAGCCCGAAGGGAATCCCGAGCAGCGCCATGACAACGATGACGAACGGCACCGACGCGCGGGCGGCGAAATCGACCGCGTAGCGACCCGGGGCGATGCCCGCCCGCGTCAGGTCCTGCACATACTCCCGGAGTCGTGGATAGACCAGGTACTCCTCCTTGACCTCCAACTGGAGGAACTCATCCGGGGTTTTGGGGATCTCGAGGTCGCGGTCGATAGAGCGCTCGATCTGGACGGCTCCGTCGGCCCGGAAAAGGCGGTGAACGCTGGTGGGCGCGGTCCATGCGCCGTTGTCGTAGTGAGCCGCCGGCGCGTCGATGCTCTCCACCAGCGAAAAGTCCTCACCCAATCGATACAGGCGCACACCGTAAAGGGATCGTTTCGGGGGGTCGGCCATCTGAATGTTGAGGAAGGCGCGGTGTTCGAGACGGGTCCAAATCCGCGCAAGCTGGGGCGAGGAGGTCGTCGGTTTGCCCTCGATCCGTATGGCCTTGACCGTTTGGGCGCGGGTCGTCGCCTCGGGAATCCAGGACCAGTTGGCGGCGAACGCCGCGGCGCCGAGTCCGAGGGAGACGAGGACGATCGGCCACGCGATCCTCCAGAGGCCGATCCCGCACGCGCGCAACGCGATGATCTCGTGCTGGCGCGAGAGGGTGGTCATGGCCAACACGCTGGCCATCAACGCGGCAAGCGGCAACATCTCGTAGAGGGCGCGGGGAATTTTCAGCGCAAAATACGCGATCAACGCGGCAACCTCGGCGTCGTACTTGGCAAACTTCCCGATCTTGACGAAGACCTCACTCGCGACATAGATCAGCACCAAGGCCCCGAGCGAAAGCCAAAATGCCCGGAGATACTCGCGGGCGATGTATGTGAAGAGGAGGGGCACGGGCGCGGCAGG
>Ga0180094_1000172_pt1 | contig 14564 bp, 8 predicted proteins | sample EasRivT47_16_1Da_FD_121786 | JGI IMG/M metagenome (GOLD analysis project Ga0180094, IMG submission 121786) | Soil microbial communities from meander-bound floodplain in the East River, Colorado, USA - East River metaG ERMLIBT47_16_1Da | ecosystem: Environmental > Terrestrial > Soil > Floodplain ... | reverse complement strand
GAGATGGCGCCGATAGAGCGCATCGAAGCTCTGCACCGATTCTGCCGGATTCTCGTCGCCGAACCACCAGCACCAGTCGGAACCCTCGCAGACCCCGAGCTGACGTTCGGCCGCAAGCTGCTCCTCGTCGGTGAGCGCGCCCTCCACGACGACACGATCGAATGCCCGCTTCGCCTCGCAGAGCAGCTCCCAGGCGCGATTCTTTGCCGGTTGACCGATCCAGGTGGAGAAATTGCCGTGCACCCAGCTTCCCGCGACGAGTTGCTTGAGTTCGGGTGCGGCAATGCCTTCGGCCAGACACTGCGAAAAGGTCGTCAGCCTGAGACGCGGGTGCTCGGCGAGACGCTGATACACCGCCTTGAGAAAGAAGTACGCATTGTGCGGGTAATATTCCCAGGCATTCTCGCCGTCGAGAACGATCGCAACCACGTGATCGGGCTCGTTCTCGAACAACGCGGCGAGATGCTCGAGATGGTGCACGAAGTTGATCGCGGCATCATCGCCATGCCACGTCGAGTAAGTGAATCCGATGAGATCTGACAGACCGTCGTGACGGAAGAAGCAGCGCACGTCCTGACCCGGTAGATGATAGGGTCGATGCAGCAGACTCACGTGGCGCTCGGCGTCCCACGCGTGTGAGGCCGACAGGCTGTGACGCAGCACGGCTTCACCGGTCGCCACCCAGTCGAATCCGAAGTCATCGAGCAGCGCGAGGGTGCGCGCGCTCACACCTCCTTCTGCGGGCCAGCACCCGCGCGGCTGCACGCCAAAGGCGCCGGTGAAGACCTGGACGGCGCGCGCAATGTGCCAGCTGGCACGATCGTCCCCGCCTGGGTATTCGCGTTGCGCGGGAAGCTCAGCGGTAGGTTGCGCCTCGCGCGCGCTGCGGAAATCGAGCATCAGCGGCACGATCGGGTGCCCGTACGGCGTGATCGAGAGCTCCACCTGGCCGCTGCCCATGAGCCGGCGATAGCGGGGAATGAGACCCGCCAGGATGTCACCGATGATCTCGAGCAGCGTGCGGCAGTCTTCAGCGGTGAAATCCCGCTCGCGGTCGATCAGGACCTGAACGCGCGGGTCGCCGAGCCGTACGGTCTCGCCCAACCACGCCAGGTGAAACCAGACCGCGAGATCGACCACGAACTGGCGCGAGGCGTACGCGACCGCGGCTTGCTCGAGAAACCCCGTGGCCATGTCGGCGAGGGCCTTGAATGGCGCGAACCGCTCGATCAAGCGTTCGCGATTCGCCTTGAGGCAGGCGCGCAGCGCCGCCGCGCGCCCCGCCGGTTCTTCCGGCACGCCCGCGGGCGTCAGCAGCGCCAGCACTGGATTGCGGATGCGCTCGCCCGTGCGCAGCCACGCGCTCACTTGTCCGCTGTAATCGCCGATCTGCTCGATCAGCACGGGGGAGAAGTTCACGACGGCCGCGGCGTCCGGTTGCGACTCGAGATGCACGGCCATGTCGACGTAATCCTTGATGGCGTGCAGATAAGTCCACGGCAGAAGGTGTTCGCCGGAGACCAGATCCTGATACTGGGGTTGGTGCATGTGCCAGCACAGCACCACGCGCAGCGGCTGGGACGTGCTCACGCTTCCGCTTCTCGCAGCATGTCCGGCGTGACCAGCACGACGCCCTGTTCGGTGACGTGGAATCGCTGCGCATCGGCGGCGTGATCGACACCAATGCTGGTGCCATCTGGAATCTCACAGCCCTCATCGAGGATCGCCCGGTGGATCACGCAGCCGGTACCGACTTCGACGTCCGGGAGGATGATCGAGCTTTCGATGTGGCTGCGTTCATCGACGCGGACGTTCGAGAACAGCAGCGAATGGCGCACGTAGGCGCCGGAGATGATGGCGCCACCCGCGACCATCGAGTTCACCGCCGTGCCTCGCCGGCCGTCCTCATCGAGCACGAACTTCGCCGGCGGTTGCTGCAGCTGATAGGTCCAGATGGGCCATTGCTGATCGTAGATGTTGAGCTCCGGGTTGACATGGACCAGCTCGACGTTGGCCTCGTAGTAGGCGTCCACGCTGCCGACGTCCCGCCAGTAACTCTGCGCGCGGGTGCGTACGTCCTGGAAGGGATAGGCGAACACCTGCAACTTGTCGATGGCGCCGGGAATGATGTTGCGGCCAAAGTCGTGCGCGGATTCCGGGTTCTCGGCATCGGCCACCAGCAACTTCTCGAGCAGTCGGACGTTGAACACGTAGATGCCCATCGAGGCGAGCGCGACGTCTTCGCGTCCGGGGATGGGATCCGGATTGGCCGGCTTTTCCGCGAACTTCACGATGCGGTTCCACTCGGTCGTGGTCATGACTCCGAATTCGCGCGCCCGCTCGCGCGACACGTGCACCACGCCCACGGTGATGTCGGCGCCCTTCTCGACGTGGTAGGCGATCATCGGGCCGTAATCCATCTTGTAGATATGATCCCCGGCCAGAACGAGCACGTGGGTGGGGCGGTGTGAGCGGATCAGCTCGAGATTCTGAAACACCGAATCGGCCGTGCCGCGATACCAATGCTGTCCCACCTGTTGCTGGGCGGGAATGATCTCCACGAATTCGCCAAACTCGCCGCGCAGATAACCCCAGCCGCGTTGCACGTGCTGGATCAACGACTGCGCCTTGTATTGCGTGAGCAGGCACATCTGCCGGATACCCGAGTTCACGCAGTTGGAGAGGACGAAATCGATGATGCGGAACTTGCCGCCGAACGGCGTCGCGGGTTTGCAGCGATGATCCGTGAGCGCTTTGAGCCGTTCGCCGCGACCACCCGCCATGATCACGGCCAGCGTCCCGCTCGTCAGGCGACTGACGTAGCGGCCGGAGGAAGCGCGGGCGGGTTGCTTCGGCATGCTTCAGCGGCTACCGGCGGCGGGATTGCGGGGCTATGTTACCTTTGAAGTCGATGACTGCAACACGCCAGCGCGAAATGCGCGAGCTGATTGCGCGCCTGGAACGTGACTTCGAGCGCCTTCGCGACGCCCGCCACCACGACCCGCACGCGATCCTGGGCCGCCACCGGCTTGCCGGCGAGGAGATGGTCGTGATCTTCCTGCCAGGCGCCGTGGACGTGCGGATCAATCGCACGCACGACGCCAAGCGGCACCGCTCGACCGATTTCTTCATCTGGCACGGAGAGCCGGGCAGCCTCCCCGCGCGCTACACGATTTCGTGGCGCGACCAGGCCGGTGGCATGTTCGAGGCGCACGATGCTTACACATTCCCGCCACTCATCGAGGCCGGAGATCTCGAGGCGTTCAATTCCGGGACACACCGGCGGGCGCACCGGTTTCTCGGCGCCCATCTGCGAACCGTCGACGGCGTCCCGGGCGTGCAGTTCGCTGTCTGGGCACCGAATTCCGAGCGCGTGAGCGTGGTTGGACCATTCAACCGCTGGGACGGCCGGCGGCATCCGATGCGGGTGCGAGGCAGCACTGGGGTCTGGGAATTATTCATCCCCGACATCGGTGTCGGCACGCTTTACAAGTACGAAATCAGGAATCGCGACAACGGCACGATCCACCTCAAATGCGATCCCTACGGCCGGCAATTCGAGCTGCGTCCGGCGAATGCGGGAATCGTCGCCGATGCCACGCCCTATGCGTGGCAGGACGCGTCCTGGATGCAGTCACGCCGGCAACAGGACTGGCTGCACGCGCCGATGTCGATCTACGAAGTGCATCTCGGCTCCTGGCAGCGCGCGGACGACGGCGGATTCCTGAGCTACGAAGCCATTGCGGAGCGTCTCGTGCCTTATGTGCTCGAGCATGGGTTCACGCATGTCGAGCTGTTGCCAATTACGGAACACCCGCTGGACGATTCCTGGGGCTACCAGGCGACCGGCTATTTCGCGCCGACCAGCCGCCATGGCACCGCGGCCGGGCTCAAGCGACTCATCGACTGCTGCCATGGAGCGGGCATCGGGGTGATCCTCGACTGGGTGCCGGCGCATTTTCCACGTGACGCACACGCGCTGGCGCACTTTGACGGCAGTCCGCTCTACGAGTACTCCGATCCGCGCAAGGCCGAGCATCTCGACTGGGGAACGCTGGTCTTCAACTATGAGCGTCACGAAATCCGCGCTTTCCTGATCTCGAGCGCGTGCTTCTGGCTCGAGGACTTTCATGTCGATGGGCTGCGCGTCGATGCCGTGGCATCGATGCTGTATCTGGACTACAGCCGGCGGCGCGACGACTGGGTGCCCAACGCGCAGGGCGGCAATCACAACCTGGAGGCGATCTCGTTCCTGAAGGAACTGAACACCGTGACGCACGGAGAATTCCCGGGCACGGTGACGCTGGCCGAGGAGTCCACCGAGTGGCCGCTCGTGAGCCGACCGGTCGCGAACGGTGGTCTCGGCTTCAGCATGAAATGGAACATGGGCTGGATGCACGACACGCTGAAGTACATGAGCGAGGACCCGGTGCATCGCTCGTATCATCACGACAAGCTGACCTTCGGCATGATGTACGCTTACAGCGAGAACTTCGTGCTGCCCTTCTCGCACGACGAAGTGGTACACCTCAAGCGCTCGCTGCTGGCGAAGATGCCGGGCGACGACTGGCAGCGCGCGGCTAACCTGCGGCTGCTGTTCACTTACGAGTGGACATATCCGGGCAAGAAGCTGCTCTTCATGGGGGGGGAATTCGCGCAGCCGACGGAGTGGAACTTCCGCGCGGCGCTGCCGTGGTATCTCGCGGGCAATGGCATGCACGCCGGCATGCGTCGACTGGTCGCGGATCTCAACCGCATGTACCGCGGGAGCGCGGCCCTCTACCGCCACGAGTTCGAGCCCGCGGGTTTTCGCTGGATCGACTGCGAGGACCGCGCGAACTCGGTCGTGAGCTTCCGGCGGATCGCCGGCGATGAATTGCTGGTCGTCGCGCTCAATTTCACGCCGGTTCCGCGCGAACGATATCTGCTCGGAACTCCGGTCGCCGGTAGCTACCGGGAAATCCTCAACTCGGATTCGACGTATTACGGTGGCAGCAATCTCGGCAACCCGCTCGCGCTAACGGCGCGTGCGGTGCCACGGCACGGTCTGCCGTATTCGATTGAACTGACGCTGCCGCCTTTGGGGGGCGTGGTGTTGGAAGTTGTGAAGAGGTGAGCGGTTGACGGTTGACGGTTCACTTTCCTCTTCACAGCCACTTCATCATTCCCATCTCATACGGGTGGGTGAGCAGCGGGTGATGTGGAACGATGCGGATCTGGGCGCTCAGCTGCCCGCACCACGGCGGCGCACAATCGATCGCAAATTCGTGCGAGCCGTCGCTGTCGAGATGCGCGGTGCAGTGGAAGAGCTCGCATACCGCGCCACGCGCAGCCGCGCCACGCGCAGCCGCGCCATTGCCTCCGGCGAATGACGTATACGGCGGGGGCTCATCGTTACCGCCGGGCAAGGCGCGATTGAGCACGAGCTCGACGCGCACGTCTCCTGGCTCGAGACCATTCAGAAAGCCCGCCACGCGCATGCGCAATCGATCGCCGAACGCGACGCGCGCCGGAACATTATCCAGCTGACGCAAGGCGACGCGTGGCCACGCGCGCGTGACCCTTTCCTTCCAGGCCGCCAGCGCGCGGGCGCCGCTGCAGCGATCCGCTCCCAATGCACGTCCACTCTGCGCTGCCGGAAGATACAGACCGGCGAGATAGTTCTCCAGGACATGCCGCATGTTGAAATGCGGAATGATCGTGGCCATTGAGCGCTTCGACTTGGCGACCCAGCCTGGAGATAAGCCATGTTCGTTGCGCGCGTAGTAGAGGGGGATCACTTCGTCCTCGAGCAGCTCATACAACGACTGGGCGTCGTCGCGATCACGGTCGAGCTCGTTGTCGTTGGCAGCGGCAGCGATGGCCCAGCCGTTTTCGCCGTCGTAACCCTCCGCCCACCATCCGTCGAGCACGCTCAAGTTAATCGTGCCGTTGATTGCGGCCTTGATCCCCGACGTGCCGCTGGCCTCGAGCGGCGACACCGGATTGTTGAGCCACACATCGACGCCGGCGACCAGCAGCCGCGCGAGCGCGATGTCGTAGTCCTCTACGAAGATGACGCGGCCGAGAAAATCCGGGCGCGCGCTGAGCGCCGTGACTTCACGCAGGAGCCTCCGCCCGGGTTCGTCGGCCGGATGCGACTTGCCAGCGAACACGCAGATCACCGGACGCTTCGGGTCCCCGACGATTTCGGCAAGACGCGCCAGATCGTTGAACAGCAGGGTCGCCCGCTTGTAGGTGGCGAACCGCCGCGCAAACCCGATCGTCAGCACGTTGGGATCAGCCGGATCGATGAAGCGCGTCAGGCGCTGAAAATGCGCCTCGCTGACGCGATTACGCGCGCACTGCGCATGCAGTCGCAGCCGCAGCCCCTTGAGCACCTCGGCCTTGATCGACTGGCGCACGTCCCAGAAGCGGTGGTCCGGAATGTCGAAAATCTGCTTCCAGAAGGTCGCGTCCGTCAGGCGCGTTCGCCACGTGTCTCCGAGCGACATGTCGAAGAAGTCGGCCCAGGGTTGGAACAGGAACGTCGGCAGGTGCACGCCGTTGGTGATGTAGCCGATCGGGTTGTCCTGCGGTGGCACTTCCGGCCAGTTATCGGCGCAGATGCGCGCGGACACGCCCCCGTGAATGCGGCTCACGCCGTTGTGATGTCGCGAGCCGGCCAGTGCCAGGCGCGTCATGTTGAAGTGATTGCCGCCCTGAGGCGCGCGGCCGAGACGCAGGAAGGCGTCGGCATCGGTGCCGAGATCGGGAATCAGTTCGCCGAAGTGTTCGAGGATCAGCTCGCGGCTGAACACGTCATGGCCGGCTGCCACCGGGGTATGCGAGGTGAATACACAGGCTGCGGCGACCGCTTCCTTCGCAGCGGCGAACTCGACGCCCTGCGCAGTAAGCTCGCGCATGAGCTCGAGCACCAGGAATGCGGCATGTCCCTCGTTGATGTGCCACACGCTCGGGTTCAGACGCAGCGCGCGCAACGCCTTCACACCGCCGATGCCGAGGACGACCTCCTGCTGAATGCGCACCGTCTCGTTGCCGCCGTAGAGCTTGTGGGTGATCTCGCGATCTGCAGGGGTGTTCTCGGGCAGGTTGGTGTCGAGCAAGAAGACTCGCACGCGGCCCACACGGGCTTTCCAGACACGCGCGTGTACATCGCGCCCGGCGAATCGGCATACGACTCGCACTTCCGTGCCATCGCCGGCGAGCGCGAGCTCGATCGGAAAATCCGCCCGGTCGTGATCGCGGTAGTGAGCGACCTGGTGGCCTTCCTTGTCGATCGTCTGCGTGAAATACCCTTGGGTGTAGAGCAGACCGACCGCGACGAAGTTGAGTCCGAGATCGCTCGCCGTCTTGCAATGATCGCCGGCAAGCACGCCGAGACCGCCGGAGTAGATCTGGAAACTCTCATGGAAACCGTACTCGGCGCAGAAATACGCGACCAGCACATTGCGATCCGCTTCGCCTTCGGCAGCGAGGGTCAGCGCTTCGGTGTGGTAGGCGTCATACCCCGACATGACCTTGCGGTAGTTTTCGAGATACGCCGGGTCGGCTGCCGCCTGCTCCAGCAGCGCCTGATCCACACAGCGCAGAAACAGCCGCGGGTTGCCACCGACGCTGCGCCACAGGTCTGAGTCGAGCACGGAGAACAGGCGCCGCGTCGGGCGATGCCAGGAAAAACGCAGGTTCATGGCCAGTTCGGCCAGGCGGCCGAGGGGAGCAGGCAGTGCCGGATTGACTTCAACGGCGAATCGGGTCGGGTTCATTCAGCTCCTGGTCGGCCGATTGCCTGGGTCAGCGCCCGGGACCGGTCGTGAAGGCGCAGCAGTCTAGCACTGCAATTCATTCAATCTGCGGCACTAATCGGGTCCGGCTCCCGATCGCCTTTGGCTAGCAGTAAGTATTGACTACTATGTAGTTACTAGTATTAAATAATACCCCGTAGCAGTTACCTAATAGCGTAACTATGTCCGAACGCGACCCCGTGCCACCCCCGCCCGAGCCGGACGACGTTCAGGACGGAGCAGCGCGCAAGTTCCAGAAGGAACTGAATTCAGGCCTCATTGCGTTGGTGCTCCTCTCGGTCCTCGATCGCGCGGACGGCGATCTCTACGGCTATCAGATTGCGAAGCAGCTTCAGAGCGCGGCCCCGGACGTCAACGTCGTCAAGCAGGGTGCGCTTTACCCTGTTCTGCGCAGCATGAGCGCGAGCGGTCTCCTTGCAAGTCGGGTCGTGCCCTCCTACGCCGGACCGCCACGCCGCTATTACCGGATCACGGAGGAAGGCCGCGCAGTGCTCCGCCAGTGGCTTGCCATCTGGGGACAGACGCGCGACTTCGTCGAGCTGTTCACCCGTCCCGCCGCCGGCGCGCAGCGCGCCGATTGATCCAGGAGATCTCATGAACCGTTCCGCCCCGCGCTCCGTCGACCAATACCTCGCCCAGCTGAAGGCGGCCCTCGCCGGCGAGGATCCCGCGCTTCAGCAGGATGCGCTCTACGATGCCGAGGAATACCTGCGTGCCGAGATCGCGCAACACGCGGACAAGTCCGAGGCCGACGTGCTCGAGCTCATTGCCAGCACCTACGGCGCACCCGACGAGGTCGCCGATGCGTACCGCACGACCGAAGCGACCGTGCGCGCCGCGCTGGCAACGCCTGCACTGCGAAAGCCTCGAACCGCCTGGGGCAGGTTCTTCGGTGTGTTCGCCGACAGCCGCGCCTACACGTCCCTCTTCTTCATGTTCCTGTCACTTGCAACCGGAATTGCCTATTTCACGATCGCGGTGAGCGGCCTGTCGATCTCCATAGGAATGATCTTTCTGATCGTCGGCATTCCGTTCTTCATACTGTTTCTCGGGCTTGTTCGCGTTCTGGCGCTCGCCGAAGGCCGGCTGGTCGAGGCGCTGACGGGCATGCGCATGCCGCGCCGGCCCGTCTATCCGCGCAGCCAGGCGCCGTGGTACGAGCGCATCGTGGAAATGCTCAAGGACCGGCATACGTGGACGGCGCTCTTCTACATGTTGCTGCAGCTGCCGCTCGGCATCATCTACTTCGTCATCGCCGTGACGGGGTCGTCACTGGGAGCCGGGCTGATCGGTGGCTCGGTGTTCCGCGTGCTGGTCGAGACCGGCGCAGTGCATGTGTCATTTGATGCCGATAACGTTCACATGGGCCCGATTTGGGCGGTACCGCTGATTTTCGCCGCGGGCGTGCTGGTGCTCACGCTGCTGATGCATCTCGCGAGGGCGATTGGCATGATGCACGGGCATCTCGCCAAGGCGCTCCTGGTGCGCCCGGTGGGGACGGTCCACGGAGCTTGAAGGGCAGAGCTTGAAAGGCATGGTCGTGACTGCAGGCGTCGGTGCGGCATTGATCGTCGTCGGTCTGCTGTCGAGCGGTCTCTGGCCGGCGCGCGAATCCGTCCTCGTGATGCCCACGACGTCGCCCCCGCCGATCACGAATCACGTCGACACCAGCGCATGCCTGCCATCGGGCGACGGCTTCCTGCAGGCACGGCTCGATGGTGCCATTGAGATGCGCCTTGACTGGAAGAATGACGGCACTCAGTGCGAGGGCATGCCGCGTCCCGAGGGCAACGGCATTCGCGTGAGTTTCAGCCGCCGTCTCGACGACGAGGGGGGGCGGTTGCTCATCGTGTTCGGCATCGCGGGCTTGAGCGAAAGCAGCTCAGGTCGTGCCTTGCCCGCAAACCTGACCATCATCGAGGAAGGGGGCCGGCAGATTTACGGCACGTTGGGCGACGACAAGTGTGTCGTCGATGAGCTCAAGCAACAGCTGCTGACGCCCTGGAGCGCAGAATCACGCACGTATCGGGTCAGCGGCCGCGGTTTCTGCATGCAGCCCGCACGCGCCGTTGGCGGCAACGACGGCGTGCTGATGAGCCGCTTCGATTTTGCCGGGCAGGTGAAGTACGGAGATGCGGTCACGCCTGTTCCAAGCGACCGTGGCGCGTGAGTGAAGACTTTCATGCGGCGCGCGGCGTCGCACTAGCCATCGCGCTGAGCGGACTTTTCGCGGCCGCGACTGCAGCTCAGGAGCCGGCAGTCGAACCGCTCGATGCGTTTCCCCAATCCAGTCTCCAGATCGAATCGTCATCCGGGCGCCAGCAGTTCACGGTATGGATCGCCGACACCGCATCCCGACGCTCGCGGGGCCTGATGTACGTCAAGTGGCTGGCACCGCTGCGCGGCATGCTGTTTCTCTATCGCGAGCCTGAGGTCGTGTCGATGTGGATGAAGAACACCCTCATTCCTCTCGACATGCTGTTCGTCGCCGCCGATGGGCGCGTCATCCGCATCGCGCCGCGCACCACTCCGCTGTCGCTGGCCTCCATCACTTCCATGGGTCCGGTGACCGGGGTCATCGAAATCGGGGGCGGCGAAGCCGAACGGCTGGGAATCGAGACGGGCGCGCGGGTTCTGCACCCGGCGTTCCAGACACTGCCAAAAGAGCGCTGATCGGCTAAACTTCGAGGCCCAATTCCTTCCGGGCACGCGGGCCAATCACAGCAACAATCGCCTGCGGAGTTGGGATCTCAACAGGGAGCAGCCGCTATGAAGAAAATCGTTGGAGCAGCTTCGGTCGCGTGCGTCAGCGCTCTGGCCGCCCTTGGGGTGCAGGCCGCCGAGCCCGCCGGTGCCTGGTACGTATCTCCGGGTGTCCATGGCATCTGGACCGACGATTTTCGCCTCGTCGATGACGATCTTGGCTTCAATCTGGCCATCGGCAAGGCGATGAGCGAAAACTTCAACCTCGAGTTCGATGCCTGGACCAGCAGCTTCGATGGAGCAGGCGGGGACAATCTCGAGATGAATTCCGTCGGCGTCAACGCGCTGGCGGTGTTCTACCGCGAGTCGCGGCTTTCGCCGTATCTCCTGTTCGGTGCCGGCTGGCTCGAAAAGAACTACGAGATTTCCGCCAACGAATCGGACCTGTACGTCGATGCCGGCGTCGGATTGCTCATCAATCTGCATCGCTCGAGCGACTGCACCAGTGGCATTGCGCTCCGCGCGGACGCGCGGGCACGCAACGATTTTGCGGATACGTCGCGAGGCGATGACCGGCTCGTCGACTACATGGCGGGGCTCGGCCTGCATGTCTTCTGGGGCGGCCCAGTCTGTGCACGCGAACCGGAGCCCTTGCCTCCCGCACCGCCGCCGCCACCACCTGCGCCGGTGGATAGCGACGGCGATGGAGTGACGGACGATAAGGATCGTTGCCCCGGGACCCCTGCAGGCGCTCGTGTCGATCCAGTGGGCTGTGAGCTCGACGGCGACGGCGATGGCGTCGTCGATAGCAAGGACAAGTGCCCGAACACTCCAAAGGGCGACAAGGTCGACGCGGTGGGTTGCAGCCTCACGGCACGGCTCGAAGTCTTCTTCGCAAATAATTCCGACGTCCTCCAGCCGCAATCGTACGCAGATCTTGATCGCGCCGTGGCGTTCCTCAGGGATGTGCCGTCGGTAACCGGCGTGATCGAGGGACACACGGACTCGAATGGCTCGGACGCGTACAACCAGAGCCTCTCCGATCGCCGCGCGAAAGCGGTGCTCGACTACATTTTGAGTAAGGGCGTGGACCCCGCTCGCTTGAACTCGCGCGGCCTCGGTGAGTCCGATCCGGTCGCCGACAACGCGACGCCCGAAGGCCGTGCGCAGAACCGACGGGTCGTGTTGCGGCGCACCGATCAACGCTAGGCCCTCAACCCAACCCTCTCCCGCCAGCGCGCGGGAGAGGGAGTCGATGCCTCCCTTCGCCTTTGGCTTCCGCGCCGATGCCCCGTGGCATCGGCGTTTTTCATGGCGCGCGTAGCGAAATTCCGACGATAACCACGAAATTTCTTGTACTTGCGGCATTCCAGGACGCTTCGTTGCATGTGCGCAACAGCCGGGCTGCAATCGCCTCGACCGCGCCGAACAGCCATTTCCCGGGCGGATGGCTACATTCTGCCGGTGAAAAGCCTTTGGGTGGGGACGAACGCAACGGGATGCTCGGGTTCAGGAGCGGGCTTTCTTTCACCATAGGCTGCGTGTATGCTTTTGGCCACGCTTGACAGGACCGGCGCGACTGGCTTCGGCCACTCGTGCCGGTTTTGTTACAAGACGGGTACCCAGGGGAAGTCGAACTTAATTCCTATCAGAACCTCTTGCAGGAGGACCCATCAATGACGAGTAACACTACGATCCGTCGCGCGGTTCGCTTCGCGCTGGCGAGTAGTGCCGCGGCCACCGCCATGTATGGCGTAACGGCTTCGGCACAAGACGCGCCACCGCAAGACGAAGCGGCGGACGTCGGAACGATTATCGTAACGGGCACGCGCATCGTGTCCCCGAACCTTCAGTCGATCAGCCCGGTCACGGCGATCACCGAAGAGGACCTGGCCCTGACGGGCAAGATTCGCATCGAAGACATCATGAACCAGTTGCCGCAGGCGTTTGCGGCCCAGGGTTCCAACATCTCGAACGGAGCGGACGGCACAGCCTCCATCGATCTGCGAGGACTCGGTGTGAACCGCACGCTGGTGCTGATCAACGGCCGCCGCGTGATGCCGGGTGATCCGGACGGCGGCAGCGCTGCCGACCTGAACCAGATCCCGCTGGCCCTCGTGAAGCGCGTCGACGTGCTCACGGGTGGTGCCTCGTCGGTGTACGGCGCTGACGCTGTCGCCGGCGTCGTCAACTTCGTGATGGACACGGAGTTCGAAGGCCTCCGCTTCGATGCCAACTACAGCTTTTACGACCACAGCAACGACAACAACAGTGCTGCGGGGCAGGCTGTTGCAGCGCGTAACTTCCCGCTGCCCGACAGCAGCGTCAATAATGGCTACGCGAAGGAGTTCAGCCTGTCGTTGGGCGTTGGCGGTCCCGGAGATCGGGGCCACGCGACGTTCTATGCGACGTATCGCGACGTCGATGCCGTGCTGCAGAGTGAATACGACTACAGCTCCTGCGCGCTGAACTCGGGCGCGGCATTCACCTGCGGCGGCTCGGGCACAACCAGCCCGGTGCATTTCTTCACCAGCCTTCCCGCGACAGCTACCTGCCCGCCAGGCGGATGCATCATCGGCACGGGCAACGTACTGCGACCGTATACGGGCGCGGATGCCTACAACTTCGGACCCACGAACTTCTACCAGCGGCCGGACGAGCGCTACACCGCGGGCGCGTTCATCAACTATGACGTCAGCGAACAGGTAGAAGCCTACGGCGAGCTGATGTTCATGGACGACCGCTCGCTCTCGCAGATCGCACCCAGCGGCGCGTTCTTCCCGGGCATTTCGGTCAACTGTGACAACCCACTCTGGACGGCGCAGATGGTCACGGAGCTCTGCGGTCCCGGTGCATTACCTACTGACTTCACCACGATCTACCCGGGCCGGCGTAATGTCGAAGGCGGCGGACGGCAGGACGACATCAATCACGAGTCGTATCGCTTCATCCTCGGCTTCCGCGGCGACATGACTCCCGCCTGGTCGTACGACGCGTACTTCCAGCACGGCCGCACCAAGCGCAACAGCACTTACCAGAATGACTTCTCGATCACGCGCCTCAACAGGGCATTGCAGGTCAGGACCGATCCGGCAACCGGTCAGCCCGCCTGTATCTCGTTCCTCGACGGCACTGATCTGAATTGCGTGCCGTGGAATATCTGGCAGCTGGGCGGCGTCGATGCCGCGGGTCTTGCGTACCTGCAGACTCCGGGCTTCATTCGCGCCGAAGCGCAGCAGCAGATCGCCCACCTGGACTTCACGGGTGACCTGTCGAACGCCATCAAGCTGCCAACAGCGGAATCGGGACTGGCGCTCAACGTCGGTGCCGAATACCGCGACGAGGACACCGAGTTCAAGCCCGACGTGGCGTTCCAGACCGGCGACCTCGCCGGCCAGGGCGGCGCGACGACGCCGACGGAAGGTGGCTACAACGTCAAGGAAGTGTTCATGGAGGCGCGGCTGCCTCTGGTGGAAGGCAAGACCGGCGTTCAGGCGCTCTCGATCGAGGCCGGATACCGGTACTCCGAGTACAGCGTCGGACCCGAGACCGACACGTACAAGTTCGGCATGGACTGGTCCCCGATCGACGCCCTGCGCTTCCGCGCTAGCTACCAGCGCGCGGTCCGTGTGGCGAACGTCGGTGAGCTGTTCTCCACGCAGTCGGTCGCACTCGATGGCTCCAACGATCCGTGCGACGGCACGCCGGGCGACGGTCTCAACAACGGTCCGGATACCGGAGTTACCGCGGCACAGTGCGCGCTGACCGGCATGACGGCTGCGCAGTTTGGCACCACGCCGGAAAATCCGGCGGCGCAGTACAACGGACTGCTCGGCGGCAATCCGCTTCTGGAACCGGAGGAATCGGATACCGTGTCGTTCGGTTTCGTGTTCCGGCCCGACTTTGCCAACCTGGTCGTCGCGATCGACTACTTCGATATCGACATCGAGAACACGATCAGCAGCGTGAACGGCGGCAACGCGGATACCTACATCAATCAGTGCATACAGACGGGCAACCCGGCGTTCTGCAGCCTGATTGTCCGCTCGCCCACCG
>Ga0180094_1000170_pt1 | contig 14798 bp, 5 predicted proteins | sample EasRivT47_16_1Da_FD_121786 | JGI IMG/M metagenome (GOLD analysis project Ga0180094, IMG submission 121786) | Soil microbial communities from meander-bound floodplain in the East River, Colorado, USA - East River metaG ERMLIBT47_16_1Da | ecosystem: Environmental > Terrestrial > Soil > Floodplain ... | reverse complement strand
TCCATGGCGCCTCGAACGCCGACCGAGGACCTGGTGATCGCCGAGTTCCGCGCCGTCCTCGAACGAGAAGATTTCGGCGTGCTCGACAACTTCTTCGATCTCGGCGGACATTCGCTCAAGGCGGTTCGACTCATGTCCAGGCTTCGGGCGGCGTCGGGACTTGACGTGCCGCTGCGCAACTTGTTCGAGCGCCCGACGGTGGCAGGGCTGGCCGAGGCTATCGACGGACTGTCCTGGTCGGGGAAGTCGAAGACATCGGCCAACGGGACCGGCGATCGAGAGGAGATCGAGCTCTGAGCCGCTGCGATTCACAAAAAGAGAATTCAACAAGGGTCAACTTGAAGCAGATCGATCAGTGCCTGCACCAGCTCGTCGAGCAGCAGGTCGAACGCTGCCCCAATGCCGTCGCGCTGGTCTCGGGCGCGGAGGTGCTGACGTACGGGGAGCTCAACGCGCGCGCCAACCGGCTGGCGCATCATCTGCGCGCCCTCGGCGTCGGACCCGACTCGCTGGTCGGCGTGTGCGCCGAGCGCTCCCTGGAAATGGTGGTCGGCCTCCTGGGCGCGCTCAAGGCGGGTGGCGCCTACGTCCCGCTCGATCCGGAGTATCCCAAGGACCGGCTCGCCTTCATGTTGCAGGACGCCGGTGTTCCGGTGCTCCTTACGCAGGAGCGCCTGGCGGCGGGCCTGCCGGCGCACGGCGCGAAGGTCGTGCGCCTGGATGCGGACTGGGAGCGGATCGCGCGCGAGAGCGCCGCGAATCCCGCGTGCATCACGAGGCCCGATCAGCTCGCCTACATGATCTACACGTCGGGCTCGACCGGAAAGCCGAAGGGCGCGATGAATCACCATCGCGGCATCTGCAACCGGCTGCTGTGGATGCAGGACGAATACCGGTTGAGCGCAACCGACAAGGTGATGCAGAAGACGCCTTTCAGTTTCGATGTTTCGGTGTGGGAATTCTTCTGGCCGTTGCTGACCGGGGCGCGGCTGGTGCTCGCCCGGCCGGGCGGACACCGCGACCCTGCCTACCTGGTGAACCTGATCGAGGAGCAGCAAATCACGGTACTGCATTTCGTGCCGTCGATGCTCCAGATCTTCCTCGAGCAGCCGGGCGTGGAACGCTGCGTTTCGCTGCGCGACGTGATGTGCAGCGGCGAAGCCTTGCCCTACGAGCTGCAGGAGAAGTTTTTTGCCCGCCTGCGGGCGAATCTGCACAACCTCTACGGCCCGACCGAGGCGGCGGTGGACGTAACCTACTGGAAGTGCGAGCGCGAGGGCAGCCGCCGCATCGTGCCGATAGGGCGGCCGGTCGCGAATACGCAGTGCCATATCCTCGATCCCGAGCTCAAGCCCGTGCCGCTCGGCGAGGCGGGGGAGCTGCACCTGGGCGGCGTGCAGGTCGGATACGGCTATCACAAGCGCCAGGAGCTGACGGCCGAGAAGTTCATCCCCGATCCGTTCCCAGCGAGGCCGGCGCGCGCCTCTACAAGACCGGCGATCTCGCACGCTACCTGCCCGACGGCGCGATCGAGTACCTCGGCCGCCTGGATCACCAGGTCAAGATCCGGGGCTTCCGCATCGAGCTGGGCGAGATCGAGACGTGCCTGCGCAAGCAACCCGGCGTGCACGATTGCGTGGTAGTCGCGCGCGAGGATCACCCCGGCCAGAAGCGCCTCGTCGCCTATCTGGTTCCGGCAACCGGAAAGCCTCCCCTGGTCGGGGAACTGCGCGCTTCTCTACAGCAGGAATTGCCCGATTACATGGTGCCCGCAGCGTTCGTCACGCTGCAGGCGCTGCCGTTGTCGCCCAATGGAAAGATCGACCGCAAGGCCCTTCCGGCGCCGCAAACGACGCGAGCCGCGCTGAGCGAGCCTTATGTGGCGCCGCGCACTCCCGAGGAGGCTGCGCTCGCGGAGATCTGGTCGCAGGTCCTCGAAGTGGAACCGGTCGGCGTCCGCGACAACTATTTCGAGCTCGGCGGCGATTCGATCCGCGTGCTGCAGATGCTCGCGCGCGCGAGAGAGAAGGGCCTGCACCTCACGCTGGAGCAGGTCTTCAAGGAACAGACCATCGAGAAGCTCGCTCCGTGCATCCACGCGAGCCCGGCGGAATCTGCGCCGCAATTGCAGCCGTTCGAGCTGGTCGCTCCGCAGGATCGAGGCGAGCTTCCCGCGGAGCTGGAAGACGCGTATCCGCTCGCCGCGCTCCAGGCGGGAATGCACTACCACTGCTCGCTGCGGCCCGAGTCGGCCGTTTTCCACGACATCTTCAGCTACGAGATCCGTGCCGCGTTCGATCCCGCCAAGCTGCAGGCCGCGCTCGAGCGGCTCATGTCGCGCCACGCTGCGCTGCGCACGTCGTTCGATTTCGCCAGTTACAGCGAACCGCTGCAGCTCGTGCGCAAGGAAGTGCGCGCGCCGTTCACGGTGGAAGACCTCAGCCGCTTGAGCGCCGAAAAGCAGCAGGAGGCCTTGCTCGCCTGGGTCGCCGCGGAAAAGAGCCGGCCGTTTGCATGGGAGCAGGCGCCGCTCGTGCGCTTTCACGCGCAGGTATACGGCGCACAGCGGTTCCAGTTCGTGGTGAGCTTCCACCACATCATTTTCGACGGCTGGAGCCTGGCCGCCCTGGTGACGCAGGTATTCCAGGATTACTTCTCGATGCTGAACGGCGCCCGTCCCGACGTGGCGCCCTTGCGCAGCCGCTACCGCGACTATGTCGCGCTGGAACGAGCGGCCACCGCCGCCGCTGAGCATCGCGGCTTCTGGAGCGAGAAGCTGGCCGACGCGACGCTTTCGAGCGTGCCGCGATGGCCGAAGTCGCAGTGCAAAGGGGGCGCCGAGCAGGCGCGCGGGCCGGAGATCATCGTGCCGGCCGAAGTGTTCGCAGGGCTGAAGCAACTGGCGCAGACCGCGGGCGTGCCGCTGCGTTGCGTATTGCATGCCGCGCACATGAAGGTCATGAGCGTTTTGTACGGCACATCGGACGTCGTCAGCGGCCTGCTCACCAACGGGCGCCAGGAGGAGCTCGACGCCGAGCAAATGGTCGGCCTGTTCCTCAACTCGCTGCCGTGCCGGATGACGCTCGCGGGCGGCACGTGGCTGGAGCTGTGCCGGCAGACCTTCGGCGCCGAGCAGGAGGTCATCCCGCACCGCCGTCTTCCGCTCGTCGAAGTGCAGAAGCTCGCGGGCGGGCAGCCGTTGTACGAGACGCTGTTCGACTTCGTCAACTTCCACGTCCTGCGCGGACTCGAAGGCTTTCCGAACTGCCGCCTGGACGAGGGGCACTACTTCGAGGCGAACAACTTCACGCTCACCGCCAACTTCCTGCTCGATAGCACCGGCACCGAGCTCGAGTTCCACTTCGACTACGATCCCGAGCAGCTGCCCGAGGAACAGATCCGCGACTATTGCGGCTACTACCTCAATACGCTCGCGGCGATGGTCGCCGACCCGTCGGCGCGTTACGACGCGTTCTCGCCCTTGTCGGAAACCGAGAAGAGAAAACTGCTGGTGGATTGGAATCGCACGGCCGTGGCGTATCCCGGGAAAGAGCGCCGCCTGCATCGGTTGTTCGAGGCGCAGGTCGAGCGCACCCCCGGGGCGCTGGCGGCGGAGGGCGGCGGGCGCAAATTGACTTACCGGGAGCTCGACAACCGGGCGGAGACGCTGGCCGAGCGCCTGCGTGCCCAAGGCGTGAAGCCGGACTCGCTGGTCGCCGTCTATGCGGAAGGCTCGGTCGAGATGCTCGCCGGGTTGCTTGCCGTGTGGAAAGCAGGCGGCGCCTTCCTGCCGCTGGATCCCGAGTATCCCGCCGAGCGCATCCGGTTCATGCTGGAGGATTCGAAGGCGGTCGCGGTTCTGACGCAGAAATCACTTGCTGCCGCCCTGCCGGTGTCGGGTGCGGGCATCCTGCTTCTGGACGCGGAAGAGACCCGCGCCACGCGCAGCGCCAGCAGCACGAAACGCGTTCCGCACAGCGCGGAGCAGTTGGCGTACATGATCTACACCTCGGGCTCGACCGGCCGTCCGAAGGGCGTGCCCATCACGCACGCGAGCCTCTTCAACCTGGTTCGCTGGCACCAGCAGGCTTATGCGGTTGGGGCCGACGATCGGGCGACGCAGATCGCGGGGCCGGCGTTCGACGCTACCGTATGGGAGATCTGGCCCTACCTCGCGGCGGGGGCGAGCGTGCACTTCCCGGATTACGAAACGCGGCTGAATCCGGCGAAGCTGGTGGCGTGGCTCGCAGAGCGGCAGATCACTCTCGCCTTCCTGCCGACACCGCTTGCCGAAGCAGCGTTGCAAGAGCGCTGGCCCGAGACGACCGCGCTGCGCGTGTTGCTCACGGGCGGGGACAAGCTGAGTCAGCGGCCCACGCCGAAGCTGCCCTTCCGCCTGGTCAATCACTACGGCCCGACCGAGAACACCGTGGTCAGCACCTGCGCCGAGGTAAGCGCCGGCGGCACTTCGAGTTCCGCGCCACCGATCGGGCGTCCGCTGCCGAATACGCAGGCCTATATCCTCGATCGTCACCTGCAACCGGTGCCGATCGGGGTGCCGGGCGAGCTGCTCGTGGGCGGCGTGCAACTGACCCCGGGCTACTGGAATCGGCCCGAGCTCACCGCCGAGAAATTCATCGCGGATCCGTTCCGCACCGAGCCCGGCGCCAGGCTCTACAAGACCGGCGATCTCGTGCGTTTCCTGCCGGACGGCGATATCGAGTATCTCGGCCGCATCGACCATCAAGTCAAGATCCGCGGCTTCCGCATCGAGCTGGGCGAGATCGAAGCGGGCCTCGCCGGGCACCCGGCAGTCCGCGAAGTCGTAGTCCTCGCGCGCGAAGATGTCCCGGGCGCCAAGCAGCTCGTCGCCTACCTCGTCGCCCCCAATCCGCCTCCCGATCTGGTGACCCGGCTCCGCGCGCACCTCGGCCACGGCATGCCGGAATACATGGTGCCCACCCACTTCGTCATCCTCGAAGCCCTGCCGCTCACGCCAAACGGCAAGGTCGACCGCAAGCGCCTACCGGCGCCCGAGCGCGGCGCATCGCAGGTCGCTTACGTGGCGCCACGAACAGCCACGGAGGAGATCCTGGCCCGCACCTGGGCCGACGTGCTGCGGGTGGAGCGTGTGGGGGTGGACGACAACTTCTTCCACCTGGGCGGCCACTCCCTGTTCGCCATGCGGGTTGTTTCCCGCGTGCGGCAGGCGCTCGGTGCCGAGCTGCCACTGCGAGATTTCTTCGCTGCTCCGACCGTCTCGGCCCTGGCGGCGCGCATCGAGGCGTTGCGGGCCGAGCCTGGAACGCCGGCGAAGCTTGACAAGTTTGCGCCGCAGGCGGGCAACAGCCGGCCGCTCGGCCTGACCGGCAACCGGGAGGAGATCGCGCTGTGACCGTTGCGGCCCTGCTTACGGAGCTGCGCGCCCGAGATGTGCACGTCTGGGCCGACGACGATCAGCTGCAGGTCAATGCTCTGGCCGGCGTGCTGACGCCGGAGCTGCGAGAGCAGCTGCAACAGCGCAAGGGCGAAATCCTGGAATACCTGCGCGGGCCGGCGGAGCTTTCTTTCGCGCAGCAGCGGCTCTGGTTCCTGGATCAGGTCGCGCCGGGCGGAGCGGCCTACGTCATTCCGCAAGCGCTCGAGATCTGCGGAGCCCTCGATGTGCCGGTGCTCGAGCGGGCGCTGGGGGCGCTCGTCAGCCGCCACGACTCGCTGCGCACGGTTTTCGTTAGCGTAGAGGGACGGCCGCTGCAAGTCGTGTCGGAGCCGGGACGCTGGATGTTGCCGGTGGTGGACCTGAGCGGCGACGCCGATGCACGCCAACAGCTACCGCAGCGGCTGCGCGAAGAAGCATCCCGGGGGTTCGACTTGGAGCGGGGGCCGTTGTTCCGTGCCCGGCTCTACCGGCTCGCAGCGGACACCCACGTGCTGCTGTTGACGATGCACCACATCGTGGCGGACGGCTGGTCGGTGGACGTCCTGATCCGGGAGCTGGGCGAGCTTTATCACCATCTCTTGCGGGGAGAGGCAGCGACGCTCCCGGCGCTTCGGCTTCAGTATCGGGACTTCGCACGCTGGCAGCGCAGTTGGCTGGAGGGCGAGGTACTGAAAGATCTGCTTGCGCACTGGCGCGCGCGTCTTGCGGGTGCGCCGCAGGTGTTTGAGCTGCCCGCGGATCGGCCGCGACCGTCTATGGAGAGCTATCGGGGGGCGATGTACTCGTTCACGCTGCCGCTCGAGCTGGTCGATCGATTGCGTGAGCTTGCCCGGCGCGAGGGTGTGACGCTCTACATGACCCTTTTATCCGGTTTCGCCTTGCTTCTGTCGCGCTACACCGGCCAGAAGGACATTCTGATCGGCACGCCGGTAGCCAATCGCAGTCGCACCGAGATCGAGGACCTGGTTGGGTGTTTCGTTAACACTCTGGTGCTGCGCGCCAATCTGTCCGGTGACCTTTCTTCGAATCAGCTTCTCGCGCGTATGCGCGAGGAGTGCCTGGATGCGTTCGCGCACCAGGAGGTGCCCCTTGAGCGGCTCGTCGAGGTGATGCACCCCGAACGCGATTTGAGCCGCAACCCGCTGTTCCAAGTGATGTTCGCGCTTCGGAACGAGCCCCCGTACCGCTTGGAGCTGGCCGGGCTTACGTTGAGGCCCATCGAGGTCGACCGGAGGGCGGCGCAGGTCGACCTCACGCTGGACATGCAGGAGACCCCCGAGGGGCTCAGAGGGAGCTTCGAGTACGCGACTGACCTGTTCGATGAGCCGACCATCGCGCGGATGGCCACACACTTGCGCTTGCTCCTGGAGGGAATGGCCGTTTCGCCGGGGCGGCGCGTGTGGGACCTGCCGATGCTCACGGCGGCCGAGCGGCAGCAGCTGGTGGGCGAGTGGAACGACACGGCCGTGGCTTTGCCAGCGAAGCGCTGCATGCACGAGCTCGTCGCGGAGCAGGTCGCGCGCACGCCTGATGCGATAGCACTGGTATCCAGCAGCCTCAAGCTGAGCTACCGCGAGCTGGACCGCCGTGCAAATCAACTGGCGCACGTCCTGCGCAAACGGGGGGTGGGTCCGGACATTCTGGTGGGGCTGTGCGTGAATCGCACCCCCGGCATGATCATCGCGCTGCTCGGTATCCTCAAGGCGGGTGGCGCGTACGTTCCGCTAGATCCCGATTACCCGGCAGAACGGCTTGCCTTCATGCTCGAAGATTGCGGGGCCAGAAAGCTGGTTACGGAAGAGAGCCTTCGGGCATCGCTGCCGCCTTTGCCGGTCGGTTGCGACGTGATCTACCTTGACCGCGATGCCTCGGACCTGGCTGCCGAGCGGGACGACGAGCCGCGCTCAGACGTCGGCCTTTCCCATCTTGCCTACGCCATCTACACCTCGGGGTCGACCGGCCGGCCCAAGGCGGCTCTGGTCACCCATCGCGGGCTGCTCAATCTCGCCCTGAGCGAGAAGCACCTTTTCGGCATCGGGCCGCAGAGCCGGGTGCTGCAGTTCGCTTCCCTCAGCTTCGATACCTCGATCTCGGAGATCGCCATGGCGCTTTGCTCGGGCGCCACGCTTTACGTCGAGCCGCGTGAAACCATCCTGCCCGGGCCGGACCTCGAGCGCTGTCTCGAGCGCGAGAAGATCACCGTGCTTTCGCTCACGCCGTCGGCGCTCGCCGTGATCGACCCCGCCGCGGCGTCCAGCGTGCAGCAAGTCATTGTGGGTGGCGAACCCTGCCCGGCAGAGTTGGCCGCGCGCTGGATGGGCCGATGCCGCTTCTTCAACACCTATGGGCCGACTGAAACCACCGTCACGACCACGTATATCGAATACCGCAACGGCGTGCTCCCGCCCCTTATAGGCAGGCCGCTGCCCAACGTACGCGTGTATTTGCTCGACCGGATGCTCCAGCCGGTCCCCGAGGGTGTGGCAGGCGAGCTCTACATCGGCGGAGTCGGGGTTGCGCGCGGTTACGTCAACCGGCCGCAACTTACCGCCGAGCGCTTCGTCCCCGATCCGTTCTGTGGCACCCCCGCTGCCCTCATGTATCGCAGCGGAGACTTCGCGCGCTGGCGCGCAGGCGGTCAGATCGAGTTCATCGGGCGCCTCGACAACCAAGTCAAGCTACGCGGCTTTCGCATCGAGCTGGGCGAGGTCGAAGCATCCTTGAGCCAGCATCCAGCGGTGAAGGAGTGCGTCGTCGTGGTGCGGGAAGATGCACCTGGCGACAGACGACTCGTGGCCTATGTGACGCTCACTAGCGCCGCTCCTGCGGGCGAATTGCGCAGTTTCCTAAAGCAGCGGCTGCCCGACTACATGGTGCCGTCTGCGTTCGTCACCTTGGACAAGCTGCCGCTGACACTTAGCGCCAAAGTCGATCGCAAGGCGCTACCCGTGCCGGAAGGAACGTCTTACGCCGCCCGCGGCTATGAAGCGCCGGTCGGCGAGATCGAGACCAAGCTGGCGCAAATCTGGGCCGAGATCCTCAAACTCAAACGCGTCGGTCGTCACGACAACTTTTTCGAGCTGGGCGGCCACTCGCTGCTGGCGATGAGCGTGATCGAACGCATGCGAAGAGCGGGGCTTCACACCGACGTCCGAGCACTCTTCGTCGCGCCCACCTTGACTGCACTGGCGGCAGTTGTAGGCGGCGACAGCAGAGTCGTAGAAGTTCCCCCCAACCGTATCCCGCCCGGGTGTGCCGCCATCACCCCGGATATGGTCCCGCTGGTGCAACTGACGTCTGACCACATCCGCCGCATCGTCGGTGCCGTACTTGGGGGTGCGGACAACGTCCAGGACATCTACCCACTGGCGCCGCTGCAGGAAGGCATTCTGTTTCATCACCTGATGGCAACTGAAGGTGATCCCTACTTGCTCTCCGCCCTGTTGGGCTTTGACAGTCGGGCGAGGCTTGAGGCGTATCTACAAGCGCTGCAGGCGGTGATCAACCGCCACGATATCCTGCGCACCGCGGTGCTGTGGGAAGGGCTGCCCGAACCGGTGCAAGTGGTATGGCGCCAGGCGAAACTGGTCATCGAAGAAATCAGCCTTGATCCGGCGGCCGGGGATGTGGCCCAGCAACTGAGTGCACGCTTCAATCCGCGGCTCCACCGACTCGATGTCCGCCAAGCCCCTCTGACGCGCGTCTATATCGCCCATGATGCGCCCAACAAGCGCTGGCTGCTGCTGGAGTTGAACCACCATTTGTCGGGTGACCACATCACACTGGAGGTCGTGCAAGAGGAGATCCAGTCGCATCTGCTCGGTCAAGCGGCACACTTGCCTGCGCCGCTGCCATTTCGCAACTTCGTGGCGCAGGCCCGGCTGGGAGTGCGCCCGGAGGACCATGAAGCATTCTTCCGGAAGATGCTGGGCGATGTGGACGAACCCACGGTGCCCTTTGGATTGACCAATGTGCATGGTGACGGTTCAGGCATCAGCGAAGCCCGATGCGTCGTCGCCCCGCCACTTGCAAAACGCCTGCGCGAGAGAGCGCGCGCACTCGGCGTAAGCGCCGCCAGTGTGTACCACCTCGCCTGGGCACAAGTGTTGGCGCGGGTGTCGGGGCGAGACGATGTGATCTTCGGCACGGTGCTGTCTGGGCGCATGCAAGGGGGCGATGGCTCCGACCGGGTGCTGGGGCTGTTCATCAACACGCTGCCGGTGCGTATCCGAATAGGCAAGGACAGCGTCCAGGACAGCGTCCGACAGACGCACGCGTTGCTGGCCCAGTTGCTGCGCCACGAGCACGCCGCGCTCGCCTTGGCGCAGCGCTGTAGCGCCGTGGCCGCGCCGGTGCCGTTGTTTAGCGCGCTCTTGAACTACCGCCACAGTCCGGAGGCGGCTGCAGCTCCCGCCAAAAGTCCCGTTGCCCTGGCAGGGATCGAGTCTCTGGGCGGCGAAGAACGCACCAACTATCCATTGGTACTTTCCGTGGACGATCTGGGCGACGGGTTCGCACTTGCCGCCCAAGTGCAATCGCCGATTGATCCGCAGCGCATCTGCACCTTTATGCACACGGCGCTGGATCAGCTCGTCAGTACGCTGGAAAGCGCACCGGTCACTTCACTGCGCAGCCTAGACGTGTTGCCCGATTTCGAACGTCGACAATTGCTGGTGGAATGGAACGACACGAAGACCGACTACCCGGCCAAGGCGTCGATCCTTGAGTTGTTCGAGGCGCAGGTGCGACGCACGCCTGAGCGCATCGCCATCAGGGCCGGCGCCACGGCGCGCACGTATGCCGAGCTCGACGCGCATGCGACCCGCATCGCACACGCCCTGCGCTCGCGCGATGTGAGACGCGGGCAGCGGATCGGCCTGTGCGTGGAGCGCACCTGCGACATGCCCGCTAGCGTGCTCGGCATTCTTAAAGCCGGTGCAGCGTACGTGCCGCTCGATCCTACGTTCCCGCGGGAACGGCTGCGCTTTATGGCGGACGATGCAGAGTGCGCCATGCTCCTGTCCACGACTGCGCTCGCTCGCTCCTTCGATCTGCCCCGCGAGCGTCAGTTGCTGCTCGATGCCGATGCCGCCATCATCGATTCCGCGCCGAGTTCTCCGCTGCCGGTCGATACCCGTGCTGCGCGTCCCGAGGACCCGGCCTACCTCATCTATACGTCAGGATCTACGGGCAAACCCAAGGGCGTTGTCGTCCCACACCGCGCGGTCGTCAATTTTCTCTGCAGCATGGCCCGTGAGCCGGGCCTTGCTGCCGATGATGTGCTCGTGGCCGTAACCACCCTGTCCTTCGATATCGCCGTGCTCGAGATCCAGCTGCCGCTCACAGTGGGTGCCACGGTCGTTTTGGCTGCCCCGGAGGAAGCAATTGATGGTTATGCCCTCCGCGCTCTCCTTGAACAACATAGGGCGACTGTCATGCAGGCAACGCCGGCTACCTGGCGTCTGCTGTTGCAGGCGGGTTGGACGAGCGAGCGTCCCTTCAAGGGGCTGGTCGGTGGCGAAGCCTTGCCCAGGGATCTTGCGGATCAGCTGATCGCACATCGTGTGCAGCTATGGAACATGTATGGACCGACTGAAACCACGGTGTGGTCTACTTGTGCCCGTATCGCCCACACCTCGACTGGCATCACGATCGGCAGACCCATTGCCAACACCGTTGTCAGAATTCTGGACCGGCACAAGGCGCTCTGCCCCATCGGCGTCCCCGGCGAGCTGTGCATCGGAGGCGAGGGGGTGGCCCTCGGTTATTGGAACCGGCCCGAGCTTACGGCCGAAAAATTTGTTGCGGATCCGTTCAGTTGCGGCCCGCGCGCGACTCTTTATCGCACCGGCGATCTCGCCTGCTACCTGCCCGACGGCACCCTCAAGTACCTCGGGCGGCTCGATCACCAGGTAAAGATCCGCGGCTTTCGCATCGAGCTGGGCGAGATCGAAACCAGCATCAGCCGGCACCCGGCGGTGCGCGAAGTCGTGGTCCACGCGCGGGAGGACGCGCCGGGCGACACCCGTCTCGTGGCCTACTTAGTCGCGCAGGACGCGCCCGCCGACCTCGTCGAGCAGCTGCGCGCGATGCTGCGCAGCAGCTTGCCCGAGTACATGATGCCCGCCTACTTTATGCAACTCGCTGCCTTACCGCTTACCGTAAACGGCAAAGTCAATCGCAAAGCGCTGCCGGCCCCCGACATGCGCAATGCGCCGCGACGCGCAGGCTCGGTTGCACCGCGAACGCCGACCGAGGAGAGGGTAATGGCGGCGTTCCGCGAGGTTCTCGCGCGAGCGGACTTCGGAGTCTTCGACAGCTTCTTCGATCTTGGCGGCCATTCACTGATGGCGACACGGCTGATGTCCGGACTGTGGGCGGCATCAGGTACCAACCTGCCTTTGCGCAACTTGTTCGAGCGCCCGACGGTTGCGGAGCTGGCCGTGGCGATTGACGCCCTGTCATGGTCGGCGAAACCCGTGGTGAGCAGGGCTGAGAACCGGGAGCACATCGACCTGTGAGCTTGACCGCGTTTCTCGCCGAGTTGCGCAGCCGCGACATCCAGCTTCGGGCCGACGGCGAGCGGCTGCGCTGCGATGCTCCGAGCGGCGTGCTTACGCCCCAGCTTCGGGATCAGTTGCGCCAGCGCAAGAGCGAAATCCTCGAGTTCCTGCGCACCGCCGAATCCCTGGCCAAGCAGCAGAAGGCCATCGTTCCGCTCCAGCCGCGCGGCACGCGCGCTCCCGTTTTCGCCGTGCCCGGGCATAACGGCGACGTCTTCGCCTACCGCGACCTCGCGCGCCACATGGGCGAGGATCAGCCGTTCTTCGCGCTGCATCCCCCCGGGCTCGACGGCCATAGCGAGCCGCTCGAGCGCGCCGAGGATATGGCCGCCTATTTCGCGGAGCAGATCGAGGCGTTTCAGGCGGGCAGGCCGTGCATCATCGCCGGGTATTGTGCGGGCGGCGCGGTTGCGCTGGAGCTGGTGCGCGAGCTGGTCCGGCGCAGGGTGCCGGTGCTCTTTCTCGGTCTCTTCGGTTGTATCTATCCGACCTCCTACCGGTTCGCCAGGCAGATTCCGTACTGGTGCAGCCGCATCGCTCTGCACCTTCGCGCGGCAGCGAAACCGTCCTCGCTCGCGCAGGGGTGGCGGTACCTTGCTGCGCGTCTCTCCGCGCGCTTGAAGGCTTTTCGTGCCGAAAGGTCGCCCGCTGGGACGGACCCCCTGTCAGATATCAAGTTTCGGTTCGAACAGGCGTATCGCAAGGTGGTGTTCGAGTACTCCCCGCGCCGATTCTCCGGTCGCGTGTGCCTGTTCCTGCCGCACAGGGCGTGGCTGCGTTCCGGCGAGGATGCGCTGCACTGGCCTGATGGCGCGCTCGGCTGGCGAGCCGTGGCGTCGCACGTCGAGGAGTACTACGGGCCGGACGGCGTTGACCCCGACCGCATGCTGAACGAGCCCGACGCGCTCGCTTTTGCCGAGCTCTTCAGGCAGGCCCGCGACGCGAGCGACGTGAGGGTGGCGACACGCGCACGCGCCGCAGGGGGCGCCGTTCACGCAGGCGCCGAAAGGGGGACAGGATGACGGGGCTCAAGATGTTCCGGAGCTACGAGGAGCAGTTCGAGCTGATGGAAACGCACATCAAGGCCCTGGCTCGCGGCAAACCGGAGCTCGCGATTCTCGAGGCGGGCTGCGGCCGGCGCTGGACGCTGAACCTGGAGGGCGTCAACTTCAGGCTGACGGGCGTGGATCTGGACGAGAGGGCGCTCAGCAGCAGGCAGGACCTGGACGAGGCGATCGTGGGGGACTTGCGCACCGTGGACCTCGGCGGGCGCAAGTTCGACGTCGTCTACAGCTCCTACGTGCTCGAGCACGTGCCGAACGCGGCGCTCGCGCTGGAGAACCTGGTCCGCTGGCTCAAGCCGGGAGGCCTGCTGATCCTGAGATTCCCGGACCGCAACACCGCTTTCGGCTTCACGGGAAGGTTCACGCCGTTCTGGCTCCACGTCGCCTATCACAAGTACATCCTGCGGCGCTGGAACGCGGGCAAGGCCGGCTTCGGTCCTTATCCCACCTACTACGACTGGATCGTGAGCCGGGAAGGGTTGAGAGATTTCTGCGCGTCGCATCGGCTGCGCGTGCGCGAGGAATATGGATTGTCCGATTTCCAGCTCGAGCGCACCGTCGGCACGCGGCTCGCGCTCGCGGTGTCGATCCTGGTCAGCGCTCTTTCGCTCGGCCGGCTGCCGTGGCGTCACAACAATCTGACTTACGTCCTGGCGAAGGAATAGTCGTCGGGCACTGACGCCGCCGCTGCTTGTCATCTGAATTGATGATGGCAGGCTCGTGACGCAAGTCGCAGGCGTGCCGGAATATCCGAGCAGGTGAGACCTTTGCCGCTTCCGCAAGCCCCCGCGAGGTGACAGCGTGATGCGGCATGAACACGAACTCGATCGAACACGCGCTACGCGCCGCGTTGCTTGCTGTCTCTCTCGCCGTGGCGCCGCTGCTCAGCGTCGACGACGCTTTCTCGCAAACGCTGCCGCCATCGGAGCGTTTCTCCGACGTTGATCCTTATCTCGGGGATGCGCTCAACTGGGAGCCGCTGACCGCTGCGCGCTGGTCGGTGGCGATGGACGGCCGCGATCTGCGCTACGGCATCAACACCACCAAATACCTCGAGCTTGCGACCGGACGGCTGGGTGAATACAGCCTCGTGAAGGGGCGCACCTACGGCGACTTCGCCTTTTCGGCGCGCGTCAGGAGCAGCGAGGATTTGGCGGTGAATACGAACGCCGACTATGCGGTGGTGTTCGGCCTGCAGGACGCCGGCAACTACTACTACGTCATGTTCAACCGCACCGCCGCCAATACCCAGCTATTCAGGGTGGTGGGCGGAGTGCGGCAGCCGGCGCTGGCGACCGGCAACTTCGCGATCCCGGACAACGACTATCACCTGGTCGAAGTCGCCCGCAGCGGCTCGGTGATCACGGTCTCGGTCGACGGCGCGCCGGTCATGCAGGCCGACGATGCGACCTTCGGCGCGGGGCGCATCGGCATCGGGGCGTTCAACGACGCGGCCTGGTGGGACGACATCGCGATCAAGGGTCCGGCGACGACCACCTTCTCCACGCTCGATGCCTATTCCGGGGACGCCGCCAATTGGGAGCCGCTGACCCCCTCGCGCTGGTCGGTGGCGATGGACGGCGACGATCTGCGCTACGGCATCAACACCACGGACTACCTCGAACTGCCCACCTCGCGGCTGGGCGAATACAGCCTGGTGAAGGGGCGCACCTACGGCGATTTCGCCTTCTCGGCGCGCGTCAGGAGCAGCGAGGATCTGGCGGTGAATGC
>Ga0180094_1000167_pt1 | contig 14950 bp, 10 predicted proteins | sample EasRivT47_16_1Da_FD_121786 | JGI IMG/M metagenome (GOLD analysis project Ga0180094, IMG submission 121786) | Soil microbial communities from meander-bound floodplain in the East River, Colorado, USA - East River metaG ERMLIBT47_16_1Da | ecosystem: Environmental > Terrestrial > Soil > Floodplain ... | reverse complement strand
CAGACGCACAACGTCAAGCCGGAAGTCCTCACGCCCACGTTGGTGGCGTTCTTCTCTGCCTGAGTTGAGATCGTCGAGGCTTCACTCGATCTTGCACCGGCAATTCGATGATGGTGTGATCGGTCACCGTGACGGTGACCGACGCACATCGCGCGATCGACGCGGTCTGGCGAATCGAGTCGGCGAAGCTCATCGCCGGCCTGGCGCGGATCGTGCGCGACGTCGGAATCGCGGAGGAGCTCGCGCAGGACGCGCTCGTCGCAGCGCTCGAACAGTGGCCGGAGTCCGGCATCCCGAACAACCCGGGAGCCTGGCTCATGGCCACTGCGAAACATCGCGCGATCGACCGCCTGCGACGCAACAAGCTCTTCGAGCGCAAGCACGAAGAGCTTGGACTTGAGCTCGAAGACCAACAGGCATTCGACGCGGCTCATCTCGAGGCCCAGATCATCGATGACATCGACGATGACGTGGGGGACGACCTCCTGCGCCTCATCTTCACCGCCTGTCACCCGGTACTTTCTTCCGAAGCGCGTGCTGCACTCACGCTCCGCCTGCTCGGCGGCCTGACGACCGAGGAGATCGCCCGTGCGTTCCTCGTTCCGGAACGGACCATTGCCCAGCGAATCGTCCGCGCCAAACGCACCCTCGCGGAGACGCACGTACCCTACGAAGTCCCACGCGGACCTGATCTGGCCGCACGTTTGGCGTCTGTGCTCGAAGTCATCTACCTCATCTTCAATGAAGGATACGCAGCGACCGCGGGTGACGATTGGATGCGCCCTGCGCTTTGCGAGGATGCGCTGCGACTCGGCCGCATTCTGGCAGAGCTCGCTCCGGCGGAGCCGGAAGTCCACGGCCTGGTCGCGCTGATGGAGATTCAGGCGTCACGCTCCGCGGCGCGAACCGGTCCGTCGGGAGAGCCCGTCCTGCTGCTCGATCAGGACCGCACGCGCTGGGATCAACTCCTCATTCGCCGCGGTCTGGCCGCATTGGAACGTGCAGAAGCCCTGGGCGGGACGCTTGGACCCTACGCATTGCAAGGCGCAATCGCTGCCTGTCACGCAGGCGCGCGGACTGCAGCAGAGACGGATTGGGCGCGTATCGTTGTGCTTTACGGCGCCCTTGCCCAGCTCACGCCCTCCCCCATCGTCGAGCTCAATCGCGCGGTTGCAGTCACGATGGCATTCGGTCCGGCCGCGGGGCTCGAACTCGTCGACGCGCTCACGTCTGAGCCGTCGCTGAAGAGCTACCATCTCCTGCCGAGCGTCCGTGGCGACTTCCTCGCCAAGCTGGGCCGCCTGGACGAAGCCCGAGCCGAATTCGAGCGCGCGGCGTCTCTCACGCGCAACGCCCGCGAGCGCGAGCTGCTGCTGGGTCGCGCCACCGCCTGCGCCCGCGGATCGGTATCGCCTCAGTAGAATGGGAATCTCGAGTCCATTGACGCGCGCACGCCCGTCCCCTTCTTGATCGTGATCAGTTGCGGCTCGCGGTGACTGTCAGCTCACCGATGAACGGGACTTCACCGCTCGGCGCTGGGATTTCAGAGAACGTCGCCGTCGGCACACTCTCCGCCAGTCTTGGCGAACGCGAATCGAAGGCCGCTATTGCGGCCACCGCCACGAGCGCGGCGACAATCGCCGGGCTGCTCAGCTTGAATTCAGAGGATTTCATGGTCCACCTCTCCAGTGTCGGCTCGCGCCCGACAGCGCGGCAACGAGCCCATTTACGATGGCGCTACTGTGAATCAGCGTGGGCGGGCGAACAAACGCAAAGTCTGATGCTGGCTTAAGAAAAAGTAGAACGCAGTAGACTTGATCTCGCGAGGGAGCGACCAGGCCGGGTGACTTCGTGCCCTCGCTTCTGGTACATCTGCCAAAACTTGGAAGGAGTGCGCTAATGCCGCCATTCGACATGAGCTTGGTCCAGCGAGGAGCCCGCCTGCGCCGCTCGCCGTTCTACGAGGCCGAGCAGCGTCACGGCCCTCGCGGATATACCGTCTACAACCACATGCTCTTCCCCACGCACTACGACGACTTCGAGAGCGAGTACTGGCACCTGCTGAAACACGTGACGCTCTGGGACGTGGCAGTGGAGCGATGCCTTGAGGTATCGGGCAGAGATGGGTTGCGGTTGGCCCAGCTGATGACCCCTCGAGACTTGTCCACCTGCGCGGTGGGCCAGGCGAAGTACGTGCTCATCTGCGCGGCCGATGGCGGCATCTTGAACGACCCCGTAATGACCCGGATGAGCGAGAACCGGTTCTGGTTCGCGCTAGCGTCAAGCGACGCTTTGTTCTACGCCAAAGGGCTCGTGGCCAGGACCGGCCTCGACGTCGAGCTTCGGGAGGCGGAAGCCCACCCCTTGCAGATCCAGGGGCCAAAGGCCCGCGACGTGGTGCGGGCACTCTTCGGGGACGAGATCCTCGACCTCAAGTACTACTTTTTCCGCGAGGCCAAGGTCGACGGGATTCCTGTCATCGTCACGCGGACCGGCTGGACCTCCGAGATCGGCTACGAGGTCTATCTGCTCGACCCGTCGCGCGGGACCGAGCTGTGGGAGAGGATTCTTAAGGCCGGCGCGCCGTACAACATACGTCCCACAGGTCCCAGCGACATCCGCCGGATCGAAGGCGGGATCTTCAACTGGGGCGCCGACATGACGTACGAGAACAACCCGCTTGAACTCGGGCTCGAACGGCTGGTGGATTTCGACATGACGGGCGAATGCGTGGCGATGGAGGCCCTTCGGCGTATTCGCGACCGCGGCGCCGAGCGCCGGATCGTGGGCGTCGAGTTGGACGGCGACCCGTTCCCGGCACTGAACTTCACAAAGTGGCCGGCACAGGCTGAGGGCCGACAGGTCGGACAAGTGACCTCGGCTATCTACTCCCCCAGGCTCAAGAAGAATATTGGCTACTGCTGGCTCCCGAGCCCACTCGCCGTACCAGGCACCGCAGTGAATGTAGCCAGCGAGTGGGGACGGCGCAAGGCGACGGTCACGGCCCTGCCGTTCGTCGACCCGCAGAAACGGATCCCAGTGTCGTAGCATCTGTCTGCGCCCGGAGTCATCGGGGGTATAGGAAGTACAAACGGTTTCCCCCATGGTTCGTTACGGACGGTTAACAAGATCCGAGAGTGACTCATGCCGAATAGCGCCGATCCCGCACGCACGACTTCCGACACGGTTGATCGACACACCAATCTGAAGCGCCTGTTCGCGCCACGATCGGTCGCCATCGTCGGCGCTTCGAGCTCACCCGAAAAGGTCGGCTATCAGGCCATACACGCGCTGGAGGGATTTCCCGGTGAGATCATCCTGGTCAATCCCAGGGCGGCGGAGATTCTCGGCTACAAGACGTATCCCTCGCTCGCGGCGGTCGGTAAACCCGTCGATCTGGTGATTTTCGCCGTGCCTGCGACCACCTGTGTCGAGGCGGTGAGCGAGGCCATCAAATGCGGCTGCGGCGGCGGCCTCATCATCAGCGGCGGCTTCGCCGAATCCGGCCCGGAGGGCGCGGCGATCCAGGACCAGCTGAAGACCCTGTGTGAGGGCTCAAGTTTTCGCCTGCTGGGGCCCAATACTGCCGGATTCGTGAACATGCATGCATCGCTCACGGCGAGTTTTGCTTCCGGCACGGAGCACCTGCGGGCAGGCAACGTCGCCGTGGTCGCGCAGAGCAGCGGCATCAATTTCCTCGTCAGCTACTTCGTGGGCAATCTCGGCAGCGGCGTTTCCTGCGCCATCGGCGTGGGCAATGCGATCGACATCGATGCGACCGACGCCCTGGAGTTTCTGGCGCAGGACGCTGGAACCCGGGCGATTGCAGTGCATCTGGAAGGCATACCGCAAGGCCGGCGGCTGTACGATGCTTTACGGCGCGTCACGCCCCACAAGCCGGTCGTCGTGTTGATCGTCGGGCGCGAAGATATCGGCGAGTTCGCCAAGTCCCACACCGGCAACCTCGTCGGCTCCTATGACCTCAAGCTCAACGCGTTGCGCCAGGCCGGCGCGGTGACCGTGAGCTCGACTGAAGATCTGGCCGCCGCGGCGGTCGTGCTTTCCCTGCATCGGCTGCCGCCCAAGCGCCAGCCTGGATTCGGCGTACTGACGGGTCAGGGCGGGGCGGGAATCATCATGCTGGACTGGCTGAAGTCCGCGGACGTTTCCGTTCCGACGCTCCGCGAGGCAACGGTCACGCGCATCAGCGGTCTGGTACCGCCGATGACCTACATCAAGAACCCGGTCGATACCGCGAGACCCGGTGCCACCTTTCCGGACGTGCTGAGTGCAATCGCCGCCGATGATCAGATCGATGCAGTCATCGTCTTCGCACTGCCCGAGCGGGGAGGCGCGGTTCAGCCGGAACACTTTCTGCCGCTGGTCAGGCGCGCCACTCCCAAGGAAATAGTATTCGGCACAGGAGGCTCCGAAGCGGGAATCCGGGCCACCGTCGACGCGCTGCGCGCGCAGGGAATGTTCGTCGCCGAGTCACCGGAGCAGCTGGCACGAGCAGCCATCGTGTTGTCGGAGGATGCCGTTGCTCAATGGAAGGTCGCACAACCCGTGAGCGCGGTGACGTTCAGAGCGGTCGCCAAAGTATCCGGTAACGTTGACGAGCACGCGGCCAAGCAACTGCTCGAAGCGATCGGTATCGCGACACCGAAGCGAGTCGCCTGCGCAAGCCGTAAGGAAGCGGTGGCCGCTTTCCGTTCACTCGACAAACCGGTCGTTGCGAAGATTCTGTCGACCGAGATCGGCCACAAGACCGAAGCGGGCGGCGTGCACCTGAATATCTCGGACGAAGCGGCTCTGAACCGAGCGCTCGACGCGCTGGATGCGATTCCACTCAAGAGTGCACGGCGTTATCTGGTCGAAGCCATGGCCCCTGCCGGGCTCGAACTGATCGTTGGCGCGGTGCGCGATGCGAGCTTCGGCCCGACCATCGTGGTCGGCATCGGCGGAACCATTGCGGAGGCGATCAAAGATACTGCGACGCGGATCGCGCCGATCTCGCTCGCCGAGGCGCACGAGATGCTCGACGAGCTGCGCGCCTCGCCGCTCCTCGATGGCTGGCGCGGCAGCCCCAAGGCGGACCGGGACGCGCTCGCCAAGGCGATCGTCAGCCTCGCAGCCGTGCTCGATCATCAGCCGGAAATAGGAGAGATCGAGATCAATCCCCTGCGGGTGTACGCACGCGGTGTACTGGCGCTGGATGCGCTGATCGCCTGACCGCGAGCGCTTCAGGCGTTTTCGATCAGAACAGCCATGCCCTGTCCGCCGCCGATGCACGCCGAAGCGATGCCATGACGCAGGCCGGCACGACGGAGTTCGCGCGCCAGCGTCAGCGTCAGCCTGACGCCGGTCACGGCCAGCGGATGGCCGATCGCGATGGCCCCACCGTTGACGTTGAGCTTGCTCTCATCGAGTCCCAACTCGCGCACACAAGCAAGTACCTGAGCGCCAAAAGCTTCATTGATTTCGATGCGATCAATATCCGCGAGCCGCAAACCGGTTGCTGAAAGCAACGCCTGAATGGCGGCAACCGGCCCGATGCCCATGACGTCGGGAGCGACGCCAACAGTGGCGCACGCCACCAACCTTGCAAGCGGCGCATTACGCGCCTTCTTGGCATAGTCTCCAGAGCTGACGAGCACCGCCCCTGCCCCATCGACGACCCCAGAGCTGTTCCCTGCGGTCTGCACTCCGCCAAATGCGGGTTTGAGCTTCTCCAGGACATCAATCGGTGTTGGACGCGGGTGCGTATCGACGGTCGCGGGCGGCGCCTTGCTGCTCAGCCTGATGCCCCGAGGCTTGAGACCCTCAGCCGAGAACACCTCCGTGCCGACCGGACAAATCTCGCCGGCGAGAAAACCGTTTGCCTGCGCTGCCAGAGCACGTTCGAAGCTGCGCACCGCGTAGGCGTCAACTTCCGCCCGCGTGATGTTGTGACGTCGCGCGAGATTCTCCGCCGTTTCTCCCATGCCGAGGTCCACAGCAGTATCGGACAGCGCTTCCCACAGAAAGTCCTTGAACTCGACCTGCCCCAGGCGAAACCCCGTGCGATGCGTGTAGGCCGCAACGGGATTACGGCTCATCGACTCTGCGCCGACGCACAAGGCCAGCGTAGCGCGCTGTAGTGACACCGTATCCGCCGCCTGAGCGATGACTTCGAACCCCGTGCCGCAAATGCGTTGCACGAGATGCGCCGGGACTTCCGTACCGACGCCAGAATAGAGACCCACGTGGCGCGGCAGCAGGTAAGCATCGAAGCTGGCCTGCGCCATTGAGCCGGCAATCACGGTCCCCACGTCGGTCGCGGGGACACCTGATCGTGCGAAAACTTCCCGGGCCACCTTGATTCCAAGATCAATTGGCGATACCGCGGACAAGGATTGCGTGTAATCAACAAACGGCGTGCGCACGCCAGCGAGCAGCCACGCATCCGGCCAACGGGCGAGGAGTGCCTTTGAGGCCTGTGTTGCAGTCATCTTTCTTTCCGTCTATTCCTTTGGAAACAGTCCAACGCTCGGGTTCAGTAGGTTGTTCGGATCGAGGCTGCGCTTGATGCGCATGCGTCCGTGTAAGAGCCTATCAGCACAGGGCGATACTCTGCTAACTGACGCTTGATCAGGCCGCCTTTCGCAAGGCGACCCGCACGATATCGGCGCCGGAACCCGTGGAATCGGTGAGCTCGAGCGACATCGGCGCCACGGTGTTGAGGCTCGGTGCGTGCAGGTCCTTGGCATAGGGTGTGGCCCAGTGATCGAACTGCCCGACGATGAGCAGCGTGTCCGGTCGGATTCCCTGGCTCAGAATAGCGGGGCCGCGCGTGCTGCCGACCGTCGATCGCACCTCCACTGGATCGCCGTCCTCAATACCGAGCCCCTGCGCGGTTCGCGTATTGATGACCACACCGCGGTGACCGCGAACATTTTGCGACACCTCGTCCATGAGCTGGATGGAAGCGTTGCCGCTCCCGTGGTACTGCATGCTCTTGGTCGTGAGCAACCAGAACGGAAAGTCTTCGGGCCGCACGTTCTGATGCAGGAGGGCTCGCTCCCAGCGACTCGGCAGGTCGTGCCAGGCCGGCAGGAACTGGTACTCGGTCAGTTGCTCGTCCCACCAGTGGATGCCTTTCTCGTGCAGGCGACGCTCCAGCTCGCGCCCGGTGCGCGTCAGCCGCTCCTGGTACGGGAGCTCGAAGCGCAAGCCCTGCTCGGCGAGCGTCGGGTACAGATACCAACGCCGCCGCGATGCCGGCCGGGCGTAGAAGCCGCGCTCGCGGAACCACTCGAGGTCGCGCACATCGGTGCCGCGTGACAGCTCCGCTGTGCCGGCCTTGCAGGCCGCGTCCCAGACCTCCTCGACGGTATGAACCCGCGTCGTATCGAGGGAATAGTCGTAGCCCTCACCTTTGAGCGGAACGGTACCCGCGCCGCGATTGATGGCGTGATTGTAGGGCTCGAGCAGTCCCACCCGGCGCGCCAGCTCGGTCGCGATCCAGGTGAAGTCCCGGCTCTCGCCGCGTGGCGCGACGGCGGGCTGACGCAGGGCGAAGCCCTCATGTTCCCAGAACTGCTCGACGAACTTGGTGTTGGCGAGACGTATCAGCTGCAGGCTCTCGAGATCCGTCGCTTCGGGCAGCAGCACATCGGCCAGCCAGTTGGTCTCGTCGATCGTGTACGCAAACGAAACCATGAACGGGAAGCGCGCCATGGTCTCGACGAGCCGACGCGTATTCCAGAACGCGATGGCCGGATTGAAGCGGTAGGTGATCCACACCTCCGGATACGCGGGATTCATCAGGTGCTCAGGCGCCTCCCGCTGCCACATCCAGGCGAGATGCGTCGGGCCGAGCGCCTGACTCCACGGACCATTGCCAACCAGCGGCACGAGCGTGCGATGAGCGTTGCGTCCGCTCGGACGCGAGATCCAGCGCTCCGGATCGGTGGGGTTGAGGCCGTGAACCATGAAGCCGTCTTCGCCCGGCCTGACGCTCTTGTGGCGATCCTCGTGAGGCCGGTTGATGCGCACCGTCGTGCCGACCGTGCCGCCTGGGACTTCCAGCGCGCCGACCAGCACCGCGAGCGTCGTGCGTCCCCAGACGCAGTCGTATGCACCCCAGCCGTTGCTGACCGTCTTTCCGAGGGTCACCGCTACCGGGCGAAACGGCAGCCGCTGACCATCGATCTCGATCGTCTCGCCGATGTGCGCGTGATCAAGATATTCATTGGCGATCCTGCGAATCCGCCCGGCCGGCACCTCGCAGACCGTCTCCGCCCACTCGGGCGTGTAGGAGCGGACGTGGGCGAGGAGTTTCTCGAACGCCGGCTGAGCGGCAACATCGCGATGCGTCCAGCGCTCCTGGTCCGGTCCGACCTCGACCGCCTCGGGCACCACGAACTCGCCCTCGAGCGCGGGCGTTGTATCGGGCGTGTCGATAGGCACCGCGGCCGCGCGCTTTGTATCCCAGAGCAAAGGCTTCGAGCTCGCCGGATCGCGCAAGTAATAACCCTTCGGACCTACGAGGTAAGGCGATGATGTGCGGTCCCGAAGAAACGGCAGGTCGAGGTGCTCCCGCGGCCGCTCGTGGAGCATCACGTGGATCATGGCAAACATGAAGGCGCCGTCGGTCTTCGGTTTGATCGGGATCCACTCGGCTGAACTTGCGGCCGTGACCGAGAGGTGCGGCTCGATGCTGATCCGTTTCATTCCGCGGGCCCGCGCGTCGGCGTGCCGAGCGACCGCGCAGACGCCACCCGAGACCTCGACGTTGGCCCCGAACGAGACGTCGTATTCCGTCAGCGGCGTATCGGCTGACACCGTGAACGCACGGTGCCAGTACTCGCCGTACAGGTGCTCCGAGTGCGTGCATTTGACGCCCTGGCCCGAGCCAAAACTGAAGTCCACGAGACCCCAGGCCGCCATGAACGCGGGAAACGTGCCCATGTAGTACGCGGGCGTGCCGCCGTGGCCCAGGCTGATCGCAAGCCGTGGCAGTCCCTGCTCATCGATGATTCCCTTCTCGCGCAGGGCGCGCAGTTTCCCCGCTACCAGATCCAGGGCCTCGTCCCAGCTGATCGGCTCAAAACCGGGATCCTCGTTCAAGCCCTTCTTCGGATTGGTACGGCGCATCGGCGTCAGGATCCGGTGCGGCGAATAGGTTTTCTGGATCAGGCCGTAGGCCTTCACGCACGGCCTGCCGTCTCCCGGGTGAATGTCGCGCGCCAGAAAGTTCGGTGCGACGTCGGTGACGATTCCGTTCTCGACTTTCACCGCGAGCAGGTCCGGTCCTGCCACGCAGTTGTAACAGTAGGTCGGGACCCACTTCGCCTGATCCGTCGCGCTCGTCATGTCACGCCTCCGCGGTCCGCATCCGGCTTCGGCCGGACGTCAATCACCCGCCGGGTCTTGCCGACCACGGTGCGCTCAATCTCCCCCTGTGCCAGAACGTGTATCTCGCAGGACACTCCAATCTGCGATTTGACGCGATGGCGCAGCTCGTTGCCGACCTTGTCCATGCCCGCGCGGCCGATGCGCTCCATCGCTTCGAGCCGCGCCTCGACGTAGACGTCCAGCTTGTCGAGCGGACCCTCCTTGGAAACCTTGAGCTGATACACGGGGCTCAACTCCGCGCGGCCGAGTGCGAGCTCCTCGATCTGCGATGGAAAGACGTTCACGCCGCGGATGATCAGCATGTCGTCGGTTCGGCCCGTGATCTTCGCCAGACGACGCATGGTGCTCGCCGATCCAGGCAAGAGACGCGTCAGGTCGCGCGTGCGGTAGCGGATCAGCGGCATCGCTTCCTTGGTGAGCGACGTGAGCACGAGCTCCCCGAGCTGGCCGTCGGGCAGTGGCTTGCCGTTGTCGGGATCGATGATTTCGGGATAAAAGTGATCTTCCCAGATCGTCAAGCCGTCCTTGGTGGACAAGTACTCCGCGGCCACGCCCGGGCCGATGACTTCGGTGAGCCCATAAAGATCCAGAGCGTCGCAATCGAAGCGTTGCTCGATCTCGACGCGCAGCGCTTCGGTCCACGGCTCCGCACCGTGCATGCTGATCCGCACCGAAGATTGCCGCGGATCCAGACCCTGACGGATCATTTCCTCGGCGATCACCAGTATGTACGACGGCGTTACCATCACGACGCTCGGCTCAAGATCCTGGATGAGCTGCACCTGGCGCTCCGTGTTGCCGCCGCCTATCGGAATGACCGCGGCACCCAGGCGCTCGGCTCCGTAGTGGGCACCGAGGCCGCCGGTGAACAGACCATAACCGAACGACACCAGTACCTTGTCGGACTCCCGCACCCCCGCGCCATACATGGAGCGCGCCATCAGGGCGGCCCACAACTTCACGTCGCGTCGGGTGTACAGCGCCACCGTGGGCTTGCCGGTCGTACCGCTCGAAGCGTGTACGCGCACGACCGCCTCCCTGGGCACGGCCAGCGTGCCGTAGGGGTAGTTGTCGCGCAGATCGTGCTTCGCCGTGAACGGAAAGCGCGCCAGATCCGCGAGCTCCGTAACATCGTCGGGATGAACGCCCGCCTGCTCGCACTTCGCGCGATAGTAGGCGACGTTGTCATAAGTGTGCCGGAGCGAGGACTTAAGACGCCGCAGCTGCAGCGCGGTCAACTCATCGCGACTCGCCGTCTCGATGCGCTGGAACGTAGTGCCGGTGTGCGCCACGGGACTCATTACTTGTGCCCGACGATGTAATACATGCCCGGGTCCGTGCCGAGCTCCTCATGCATGCGAAAGTGCACGGTCTCAAGCAGCAACCTGGACACGTTGCTCGACGGATCATCGCGATCGCCAAAGTGCAGCGCGCCGGCAATACAGGAGTTGACGCACGCGGGCGTCACTTCCGGATCGACGCCCGGAACCAGACCGCGCTCCTTCGCGATGTCGATGCGATCGCTGCAGAAAGTGCATTTCGTCGACACGCCGATTCGCTTGGGGTCGAACTTGACCTCCTCCGCGGGTGACGGTTCATCGCCGTAAGCGAATTCGGCGCGCTGCGTCTTGTGACGCTGCTGGTAGGGACAGGCGACCGCGCAGTATGCGCAGCCGATGCACAGTTCGTAGTTGATGCCGACCACGCCGTCGTCGCGTTGGAACGTCGCCTGCGTCGGACACACTGACATGCAGGGCGGATCACCGCAGTGCATGCAGCTCACCGGGACGAACATGCGGTGCACGTCGGGGAACTCCCCGCTCTCGATGTCGAGCACGCGACGCCACTGCACGCCGGGCGGCGTTGCGTTCGCGAGCTTGCAGGCAGCCGTACAGGTCTGACAGCCGACGCAACGACCCAGGTCGACCAGCATGACGTAGCGGGTCACGGGATGGTTACCCCGCAGGCGCGCCTGCGCCGGACATCTGCTGTTTGATGACCCTGATGTTCTCGGCGATGTGTCGCTCGATGTGCTCGATCTGCTCCGGCGAGAGATGCCGGTACTTTCCCATGACCTTGAGGTAGTCGGTGACCGGCAGCGGATCGTCCACCGGATGCGTGAGGCGCAGGCCCGTTTCCGGCTCGTACTCCCACAACATGACGAAATTCGTCTCCACGGCCTTACGAGCAACCTCGATGTTTTTCTCCGATGGGAAGCGCCAGCCGGTCGTGCACGGTGAGTAGACATGCAGGAAGGCGAAGCCGCGCTTGGACACCTGAATCGCCTTGTCGAGCTTGTGATAAAGGTCCTCCATGAATGCGGTCGAGGCCGTCGCCACGTACGCGCAGCGATGCGCGACCATGAGCAGCGGCAGGTTCTTCGCGTCCTGGGTCTTGCCGCGTGACTCGCGCCCGACTGGCGTCGTGCTGGTCCAGGCGCCGAACGGCGTGCAGCTCGAGCGCTGCATGCCGGTGTTCATGTATCCCTCGTTGTCGATGACGATGAACAGGATCTCCTCGCCGCGCTCGGCGGCACCCGAAAGCGACTGGAAGCCGACGTCCGAGGCGCCGCCGTCGCCGGCGAGCGCCATCGCCGTCACGTTGCGGCCCTTGCGCTTGTAGTGGCGCTTGATCCCGGTGAGCATGGACGCGGTATTGGTGAGCAGCGGGTGGAACACCGGCACCTTGCTGCCGGTCTGCCCGTTGTAGCCAACCGTGCCCATGCCCGGTACGCAGCCGGGTGGTGCCGCGACCACGGTATCCGGCCCTACCCGGCGCAGCGCATGGCGGATGAGGAGCTCCGTGTTGCAGCCCTGGCAGCCGGCGAGGCCCGGCACGAACAGGTCCTCAAGATCCCCTACTTCGTTGTAGATACTTGCGGTCGTGATGTACTTGAGCGCGCCGTCGCTGCAGGCCCGCACGCACGCGGGATCGCCGTCGCACTGGTCGCACTTGATGACGTGCCGCGCGACCTCATCGAACACGATTCCTCCGTAGGCGCAGCCCACCGTGCACAGCAGGCAATTCACGCACTTCGAGCAATCCCAGTCGATCACGCCCGTCGTGAAATTCTTCGTGAGCGCGGCGGCGGGACAGTTCGCCACGCATTTCGGATCGCCGCATTGGCGACACATCGCCAGTGAAAATTCGCCATTGATCACTCCAGGCGCGATCTGAATGCGGGAGCGGCGCGGGTCGTCGGAGCCGGTCTTCGCGCGGGCGCACGCGATCATGCAGTCGCCGCAGCCGTTGCAGCGGTCGGGCTTGAAGGCGATGGTGTTGTAGGCGGGCATAGTCGGATTACCTCAACGCCAGGTGCTGGACATAAGTGCCCGCGCCGTCACATTGGGCCGCTCAAGGAAACTCTCTCGCACCGGCCCGAGATCGATGCGCCTCAGGATGAGCTCCCACATCACGCCGGCGTCGAACAACTCGTTGACGCCGAAGATTCCCTGCAACCGATGGTCGCGAAGAATGATCTTGAGGTACTGGCCCCGTGCCGGATCCGTGCGCGTCACGACCTCGGCACCCTCGGGCGCCGCGTTGGTGCCCACGGAAATGGCGTGCTGACCCCAGAATGAACAGGTATTGAGCGGCACGCCGCCCCGGTAGGTCTCGAGCGCCGGGTCTTCCGCCATCGCCATGCCGGCGATGCGTCCCTGCTCAACCGCGTAGGGCAGGATGCCATTCAAGATCGGCTCGCAGCTGTAGAAGCCCCGCGCCTGCGCAACGTCGCCGGCCGCCCACACGTCGCTCACGTTCGTGCGCATCGTGTCGTCAACGAGGATGCCGCGATCCGTGGCAACGGGCGAGTCGCGCAGATAATCCATGATCGGCGTGACGCCGGTGCCCACGACCAGCAGATCGCCCGCCAGGGACTTGCCGTCTGCCAGCTGCACCGTGAACCCGCCACCCTCAGGTGTTACGCCGACGGCCTCAGCGCCGAGGCGAACGTCGACGCCCGCGTCAACAAACGCCTGCGCAATGATCGCGGCGGCCTCGGCGTCGAAATACCCGGGCAGGACCTGCGGCTCAATCTCGATGAGCGTGACATTCACTCCGCCTTTGCGCAGGTTCTCCGCCGCATGTATGCCCACGAGGCCGGCACCGAGCACGACGGCGCGCTGCACCGAGGGCAGGCTCGCACGCAGGCGCAACGCATCGTCGAGCGTGCGCAGCACATGCACTGTCACGCTTCCGAGTCCCGGAATTGCCGGCACCGCCGGGCGCGCACCGGTCGCGAGCAGCAGCTTCTTGTACCCGATCTCCGTGCCATCGCTCAGCTGCGCAACGTGCGCGTCGGTGTCGATGTGTGTCACGGATCGACCGCGCAGATAGGACGCGCGCTCGCGCTTGAAATACTGATCATCGCGCAGGAAGACTCGCCCGGGGTCGGAATAGCCCGAGACCACATACGGCAGAACTGTGGGCGAGTACGGCAGCGTGTCGTCCTTCGCCACCATCGTGAGCTCGCGGTCCGCATCCGCCATACGGATGGCCGCGAGCGCCGCCAGGCCGGCATGGCTTGCGCCGACGATGAGGTAGTGGCTGCTGTGCATGGTCTGAGCCTCCGCTGCGATCAGTCGTTCTCGTTGAGCCACACGGTTCGCCCCGCCGGCGCGCCGCGCCTCAGCTCGTCGGTTTCGCCGATGACGCGGGCGAAATGCTGCAGCGTGATGTCGGCGCCGGCAAGGCCGCCGATGAATGACATCGACGGTACCTGCGGTTGAACGTGATAGAGCGCGCCCAGCGTCTCGCGATAGAGCGGGCCGCAGTTCCAGCCGAAGTCGACCGAGCGATCGACGACACTGACCGCCTTGACCTGCCCGAGAGCGGCGCTGACCGCCGCTACCGGAAACGGACGGAATGTTTTCACCTTGACGAGGCCGACGCGCAGGCCGCGATCGCGCGCTTCGTCCACGGCATCCTTGCCGGCGCCGGTCATCGAGCCGAGCGTCATGATCGCGAACTCGGCGCCGTCCATGCGGTACGCTTCGACGAGTGGCGCGTGGTAGCGCCCGGTGAGTCGCCCCCACTCCTCGTGCACTTCCCCGATGACCTGCAGGGCGTGCTGCATGCCGGCGCACTGGCCCTTGCGGTAGCGCACGAACATGGCCGGACCGGGTCCACCGGCGCCGCCGGTCAGGGGATCGACCGCCATGGGCCGGTCGGGATCGAGCGCGACGTGCCAGTTCACATCCGGCGTCCCAACGAACGCATCGACCTCCGACTGCTCGGGCAGCTCGATGCGCGCGGTCCCGTAGGAGAGGTAATTGCCGTCGTGACAGACGTTCACCGGCAGCATGACGCGGCGGTCTTCGGCGATGCGATAGGCCATGATGACCGTGTCGAGAACTTCCTGTACGGACTCGCAATACATCTGCACCCAGCCCACTTCGCGCACCGACATCGCATCCTGGTGTCCACCCCAGACGCTCTGTGGGGTGAGCGTGTCGCGGGTCACGATTGACATCACCATCGGCAGCCGCAAACCGGGTGTGCGCAGGTACGGCTCGAACATGAACGCGAGTCCGGGTCCGCAGCTCGCGGT
>Ga0180094_1000165_pt1 | contig 15018 bp, 14 predicted proteins | sample EasRivT47_16_1Da_FD_121786 | JGI IMG/M metagenome (GOLD analysis project Ga0180094, IMG submission 121786) | Soil microbial communities from meander-bound floodplain in the East River, Colorado, USA - East River metaG ERMLIBT47_16_1Da | ecosystem: Environmental > Terrestrial > Soil > Floodplain ... | reverse complement strand
GCCCTTGCGCGCCGCGTCGACCAGGATCTCCATCAGCTCCGAGTCGGTGCCGGTGCGGTAGACTGTCTGCTTGATGGCGATGACGCTGGGATCGTTGGCCGTGGTGCGGATGAAGTCGATCACCGGCAGGAACGACTGGAACGGGTGATGCAGCAGGATGTCCTGCTTCTTCAGCACCTCGAAGATGTCGCCGGTGTCGAGCGCCGGCGGCAGGCCGGGCTGGAACGGCGCGTACTTCAGGTCCGGACGGTCGACCTGGTCGGGCACCTCGCGCAGGCGATAGAGGTTCACCGGGCCGTCGACGCGGTAGAGGTCCGCCTCGCGCAGGCCGAACTGCTGCAGCAGGAATTCCACCATGCGCTGCGAGCAGTTGTCCGCGACTTCGAGCCGCACCGCGTCGCCGAAGTGGCGGTGGAAGAGCTCGCCCTGCAGCGCGGTGTGCAGGTTCTTGATCTCCTCTTCCTCCACGAAGAGATCGGAGTTTCGCGTGACGCGGAACTGGTAGCAGCCCTGCACCTTCATGCCCGAGAACAGCTCGTCCATGTGGGCGTGCAGGATGGAGGAGAGGAACACGAACGCGTACTCGGCCTCGCCGGCGACCGCCTGCGGCAGGCGGATCACGCGCGGCAGGGCGCGCGGCGCCTGCACGATCGCCGCGCCCGAGCTGCGGCCGAAGGCGTCGCGGCCTTCGAGCTCGAGCGCGAAGTTGAGGCTCTTGTTGAACACGCGCGGGAACGGGTGCGCCGGGTCGAGGCCGATCGGCGTCAGCACCGGCAGCAGCTCGCGGAAGAAATACTCGCGGATCCACTGCCGCTGCGCGCTATTCCATTCCTCGCGCTTCGGGAACACGATGCGCTGGGCGGCGAGCGCCGGCAGCACGGTCTGGTTGAGCAGCCCGTACTGCTCGGCGACGAGCGCGCGCGCCTCGCGGCTCACCGCGTCGAACACCTCGGTGGGCGCGCGGCCGTCCGGCCCGGGCTCCGGCAGGCCGAGCTTGATCTGCTCCTTCAGGCCGGCGACCCGGATCTCGAAGAACTCGTCCAGGTTCGACGACACGATGGTGATGAAGCTCAGCCGCTCGAGGAGCGGGACGGTGTCGTCGGCCGCCTGCGCCAGCACCCGGCGGTTGAAAGCCAGGAGGCCGAGCTCGCGGTTGAGAAACTGGGCGGGGACGGAGACTCTGCGGTTCATCGGCTGCCCGCCTGGGGCAGTAGCTGGGGAGGTAGATGCGGGGACCGAAACGGCCATTGTAATGGCCGTGTCTGCCGGAGAAATGACGCGTTCCGGCGCTTTGCCTAGTCCTTCGGATTCCATGCTCGACCGCCCCCTGGAAGGGATTCTGCACACACGCAGGCGATTTTTGATGACTGTTTTGTTACCGCCGGCAATTCCATGAAGCAGCGCGGAAATATTCCGGACACGGACACTCGTTAGTGTCGTGCGGATGACCACGGACCATACTTCCAAGGATTTCGACCAGGCGCTCGAGCGCGCGCGCGATCTGGTCGGCCGGATGGCCGCGCGCGTCGAGCGCCAGCTCGCAGATGCGATCGAGACCCTGCAGTCGGGCTCGCCGGCGCTCATCACCCAGATCCTGCGCCACGAGGCCGAGGTCAACGGTCTCGAGCGCGCGATCGACGAGTTCAGCGGCCAGATCATCGCGCGCCGCCATCCCGCGGCGCGCGACCTGCGCCTGGTCATGGCGCTGCTCGGCGCCACCACCGATCTCGAGCGCGTGGGCGACGAGGCGAAGAAGATCGCGCTCTACTCGCGCAGCATCTTTTCCACGGGGCGGCCGGTGCTGCCGCGCGTGGTCGAGCTGCGCCCGATGGCGGCACTGGTGCACGACATGCTGCGCCGGGCGACCGAAGCGCTCGACGCGCTCGATCCCAGCGCCGCCGCGGCGCTGGTGCGCCGCGACCTCGAGGTGAACAAGAGCTTCCGTGCCGTGCTCGCAAGGCTCGCCGGCTTCATGGTGGAGGATCCGCGCAGCATCTCGGCCTGCCTCGACATCCTGTTCGTCGCCAAGTCGCTCGAGCGCATCGGCGACCACGCCAAGAATATCGGCGAGCACGTGGTTTACGCGGCGATGGGCAAGGACGTGCGCCACGCCAGCGCACAGGAGATCGAGCAGGCCCTGCGGGGGTAGGCGCGTTCTGCTACCGTAGCGCGGTCATGGCGCGCCACGACACGCTCGCCGCGGTCGACCTCGGCTCGAACAGCTTTCACCTGCAGATCGGCCGCGTGGTCGACGGCCAGATCTACCCGCTCGACGCGGTGCGCGAGGTGGTGCGCCTCGGCGGCGGCCTGACCGTGGAGAAGCGCATCGACCGCGCGACGCAGGCTTCCGCGCTCGAGGCGCTGGCGAAATTCGGCGAGCGGCTGCGCGGCTTTCCGCGCGCGGCGGTGCGCGCGGTGGGCACCAACACCCTGCGCGTGGCGAAGAACGCGCCCCAGTTCCTGCGCGAGGCACGCGCGACGCTCGGCTTTCCGATCGAGGTCATCTCGGGCCGCGAAGAGGCGCGCCTCATCTACCTTGGGGTCGCCCACACACTCCCCATTTCGGCGCAGAGGCGTCTGGTGGTCGACATCGGCGGCGGCTCGACCGAACTCATCATCGGCACCGGCCTCGACCCGCTGCTCACCGAGTCGCTCTACATGGGCTGCGTGAGCTACAGCCTGAAGTACTTTCCCGGGGGCAAGGTCGACAAGGCCGGCATGAAGGCGGCCGAGCTTGCCGCGCGGCAGGAGCTCGCCGCCCTCGTCAAGGAGTACCGGGAGACCGGCTGGGAAGAGGCGGTTGGCTCCTCCGGCACCGCGCGCTCGCTCGAGAACATCCTGCGCGAGAACGAATTTGCCGTGGAGGGGATCACGCGCGAAGGCCTGCAACGCCTGAGAGCACTTCTATTGAAAGCCGAAGAAGCCGACCCCGACCGGATCGCCGGTCTGCGCCCGAGCCGCGCGCCGGTGCTTCCCGGCGGCCTCGCCATCGTGCTCGCGGCGTTCGACGCGCTGGGACTCGAAGCGATGAAAGTTTCCGAAGGCGCGCTGCGCCACGGCGTGCTCTACGACCTTCTCGGCCGCGTGCAGCACCGCGACATGCGCGAGGCCACGGTCGCGCAGTTCATGCGGCGCTATCACATCGACCAGCCTCAAGCCGAGCGCGTGCGCGCGCTGGCGCTGACGATCTACGATGCGCTCACCCCCGGCGGCGAACGCGAAGACGACCCCGATCGCGTCATGCTCGAATGGGCGGCGCGGCTCGCCGAGACCGGCCTGTCGATCGCGCACGCGGCCTACCACAAGCACTCGTCCTACGTGCTGTCGAACGCCGACATGCCCGGGTTCTCGCGCATGGAGCAGGCGCGGCTCGCGCGCCTCGTGCTCGCGCACCGCGGCAAGCTCGGCAAGGTCCGGGACGCGGGCTTCGAAGGCGCAGACTGGAAGCTGGTGTTCGCGCTGCGGCTCGCGTCGCTCATCCTGCGCAGCCGCACCGACGCGAGACTGCCGTTCCTGCGCGTCGCCGCCGACGCCGGCGGCTTCGCCATCGACCTGCCTCAGTCCTGGCTGGACGACAACCCGCTGTCGGCCGATGCGCTCGAGGCCGAAGCCGGCCACTGGAAAGCGGTGGATATGAAGCTCGAGGTGAGCGGCCTGTCCGACAAAAAGGTATCGGTTCTAAAGCAGGTCAGGTGATACGACCGCGCGCACGACGGTCTGATCCTTCTCGTCGCGTACCCGGTTGCTAATCCACCACAACCCGCCTTTCTTGATACTGAAACTGCCTCGCGCGCCGAGCAGTTCGGCCACCGCGCGCCCCAGGTCGGGCTGGTGGCCAACGACCACGGCCGCGCTCCTGTAATCGGGCCAGCCGCAGGCCGCCATGATCGCTTGGGGCGTCGCGCCGGGCGCGAGCGCCCGGTCCGTCTTGACCGGAACGCCGAGCGCCTCCGCGGTCTGCTGCGCGCGCGCCGCCGGGCTCGCGATCACCGCGAAGCGCGCCGGCAGCCGCTGCAGCAGCCATTGCGCGACGCGCTCGGCCTGCTTGCGGCCCTTCGCCGTCAGCTTGCGCTCGAGATCCGGCACGCCGTCCTCGGCTTCCGCGTGCCGCCAGACGATGAGGTCCATGGGGGCCGTGGAGTCTACGGCAACAGGCGCGGTAAAATCATGACCATTAGGCGCGTAGCTCAGCTGGTTAGAGCACTACCTTGACATGGTAGGGGTCGTTGGTTCGAGTCCAATCGCGCCTACCAGAACATCGGAGATGACATGAAGCTGCGCGCGTTCGTCTTCGTCCTATTGGCGTTGCCCGCTGCGGCGTTCGCGCAGTTCCCGTCCCGCCCGATCACCATCATCGTGCCGATCCCGCCCGGCGGCGCGCCTGACATCGCGGCGCGGCTGATCGGGCAGAAGCTCTCGGAAAGCGTCGGCCAGCCGGTGGTGGTCGAGAACCGCGTCGGCGCGAACGGCAACATTGCGAGCGACCTGGTGGCGAAGGCGCAGCCCGACGGCCACACGCTCGGCCTGCTTGCCGACAGCCAGATCGCGATCAATCCGCATCTCTACAAGATGCCGCTCGACACGCTGCGCGATCTCACGCCGGTGACGACGGTCGCCGCCAACCAGTTCGTGCTGACGGTCCATCCCTCGCTCCCGGTGAGGACCTTTCCGGAATTCATCGAACTTGCCCGCAAGAGCAATCCGCCGCTCGCCTATGCCTCCGGCGGCAACGGCAGCCAGCACCATCTCACCATGGAGATGCTGAAGCAGCGCGCCGGGATCAACCTGCTGCACGTGCCTTATAAGGGTGGCGCTCCCGCAGCGACCGCCACCGTGGCGGGCGACACCGTGGCGATGTGGTCGGGCAGCTCGAACGCGCCGCAGATCAAGGCCGGGCGGCTGCGCCCGCTCGCGGTGTCCGGCGCCCGGCGCTCGCCGCAGTACCCGGACCTGCCCACGATCGGCGAGTTCTACCCCGGCTTCGAGAACTCCATCTGGCTGGGACTCTTCGGCCCGGCAGGAATTCCGGAAGCGACCCTTGGCCGGCTGAGAACGGAACTGAAGCGCGTGCTGGAATCTCCCGACATCAAGCAGAAGATGAACGCCGCGGGCGGGCTCGATCCTTATGTCACCACGCCGGAAGAGTTCTCCGCGCTCATCAAGCGCGACTATGCCAAGTACTCGAAGGTCGTGAAGGACATCGGCATCAAGCTCGACTAGATTCGTGGATTAGATCTTCGCCCGCTCCAGGGTTTCCGGCGCGAACAGCTCCTCCACCTTCAGGCGGCGCGTGGCGACGCCCTGCTCGAACCCGTATTGCAGGAACGCTTCCAGCGTCGGCCGGTTGGGTTCGATGCCGTAGGGCCAGAAATCCTCGCCGGCGAGGGCGCGCCACTGGCGCACGTGGTCGGGCACCCAGGGCACGGGCAGGTGCGACAGGCCGAACTCGCTCACGCGCGCGAGGCTGCGCTGCTTCGCTTCCTCGAAGGCCTTGAAGAGGTTCATCGCGATCCAGCGATCGCGCTCGTAGACGTCGCGCCGCAGCGCGAGGACGTGCATGATCGGGAAGATGCGCGTGCGCTTCCAGTAATCGGCCTCGGCGGAGCGGTAGTCCTGGAACAGGCGCGCGCCCGGCACTTCGCGCGCCGAGATCACGGCGTCAAGATCGCCTTTCTCCAGCATCTCCACTAGCGTGCGTCCGGGCAGCGAAGTGATGGTGACTTTCTCAGGCAATCTCAGTTGCACCTTCTCGACGCGCCCGGGCTCGCGCACGCCGGCCTGGAACCAGGCGATGCGCGCCAGGTCGACGCCATACTCGTGCTGCAGCATGCCGCGCACGTAGATACCGGCGGTCTGCGCCCATTCCGGAATCCCGACGCGCCGGCCTTCCAGGTCCTTGGGCGTCTTTATCCCGGGTCTCACGTAGATCGCCGAATGGCGGAACACGCGCGACAGGAACACCGGCACGCAGATGATCTCGGGGCGCGGCTCCGACATGAGCGAGATCACCTTGCCGAACGACATTTCGGAGGCGGCCCATTCGCGAAATCGCGTGAAGCGGTAGAAGATCTCCTCGATCGGCAGGTCGAGCAGGGTGAGCTCGATCCCTTGCGGACGAAGATCGCGCACGTGCTCGTAGGGGCTGAGCGCGAGGGAAAGAGCCAATTTCATCGTGATAGTATGCAAGCTCTCGCTCGCAATGCCCAATATCCGTCTCCCCGACGGCTCGTCGAAGTCGTTTCCCGGACCCGTCAGCGTAGCCGAGATCGCGGCGTCGATCGGCGCGGGCCTCGCGCGCGCGGCGCTCGCGGCAAAGGTCGACGGCAAGCTGGTCGATACGAGCTACCGCGTGGAATCGGACGCCGCGGTGAGCATCGTCACCGAGCGCGACCCCGAGGGGCTCGAGATCCTGCGCCACTCGACTGCGCACCTTCTTGCCCAGGCCGTCAAGGAGCTGTTTCCCGAAGCCCAGGTCACCATCGGTCCGGTGATCGAGAACGGCTTCTACTACGACTTCTCGTACAAGCGTCCTTTCACGCCGGAGGATCTGTCGTCGATCGAAAAAAGGATGCAGGAGATCGCGAAGAAAGACTTGCCGGTGCACCGTCGTGAAATGGCGCGCGACGAAGCAGTGGCCTATTTCAAGTCTCTTGGAGAAAACTACAAGGCGGAGATCATCGCCTCGATTCCCGAGCAGGAGACGATCTCGCTCTACGGCCAGGGCAACTGGATCGACCTGTGCCGCGGGCCGCACGTGCCGTCGACCGGCAAGCTCAAGACCTTCAAGCTGATGCGCGTCGCCGGCGCCTACTGGCGCGGCGACTCGAAGAACGAAATGCTCCAGCGCATCTACGGCACGGCCTTCGCCCAGAAGGCCGAGCTCGACGCCTATCTCCACATGCTCGAGGAGGCGGAGAAGCGCGACCACCGCCGCCTCGGCACGCAGCTCGATCTCTACCACATGCAGGAGGAGGCGCCGGGGCTCGTGTTCTGGCACCCGAAGGGCTGGACCCTCTGGCAGCAGGTCGAGCAGTACATGCGCCGCGTCTATCGCGACAACGGCTACCACGAGGTGCGCGGGCCGCAGATCCTCGACCGCAGCCTCTGGGAGCGCACCGGGCACTGGGAGAACTTCCGCGAGAACATGTTCACCACCTCGTCGGAGAACCGCGACTACGCGGTGAAGCCGATGAACTGCCCCGGCCACATCCTGATCTACAACAAGGGCGTGCGCAGCTACCGCGACCTGCCGCTGCGCTACGGCGAATTCGGCTCCTGCCATCGCAACGAGCCCTCGGGCGCGCTGCACGGCCTGATGCGGGTGCGGGGCTTCGTGCAGGACGACGGCCACATCTTCTGCACCGAGGACCAGATCCTCGACGAGTGCGTCGCCTACACGGCGCTGTTGCAGAAGGTGTATCGCGACTTCGGCTTCACCGACATCATCTACAAGGTCGCCACGCGCCCGGCGAAGCGCATCGGGTCGGACGAGAGTTGGGATCGTGCCGAAAAGGCGCTTCAGGAAGCATTACAAAAGTCGAACGTCAAATTCCAGCTGTCCCCCGGCGAGGGTGCGTTCTACGGTCCCAAGATCGAGTATTCGCTGAAGGACGGGATCGGCCGCGTCTGGCAATGCGGCACGATGCAGGTGGACTTCAGCATGCCGGGGCGGCTGGGCGCCGAGTACGTCGCCCAGGACAACACGCGCCGCACGCCGGTGATGCTTCACCGAGCGATCGTCGGCTCCTTCGAGCGCTTCATCGGCATCCTGATCGAGCATTACGCGGGGGCGTTTCCGCTCTGGCTGGCGCCCCACCAGATGGTGGTGATGAACATTACCGAGCGCCAGGCCGAGTACGCGCTCGCTGTAAAAAATAAACTCGTGAATCAAGGGTTTAGGGCGATTTTGGATTTGCGGAACGAGAAAATTTCTTATAAGATTCGCGAGCATAGCCTGCAGAAACTGCCCTACCAGGTCGTGGTCGGGGACAAGGAGATGCAGGCTGAAACGGTGGCCGTGCGCACGCGCAGCGGCGAGGACCTCGGGGCGATGAGCCTGGATGCCTTCACCGCGCGCCTCCGAGCGGAGGCGAAAGCGCAGTAAGCACGGCCTATTTTTTCAACGTACCGAGGAGCTTTTCAGACATCGCACTCGAGAGATCGCAGCGCATCAACCGGGAAATCACCGCCCCGGAGGTGCGCCTGGTGGCGGAAAACGGTGACCAGCTGGGAATCAAGTCGGTGGCGGAGGCGCTCCGGCTAGCGGAGGAGCAGAACGTGGACCTGGTGGAGATCGCGCCGCTCGCGAATCCGCCGGTCTGCAAGCTGATGGACTACGGCAAGTTCCGCTACCGCGAGCAGAAGAAGGCGCACGAGGCGAAGCTCAAGCAGAAGCAGATCCAGGTCAAGGAAATCAAGTTCCGCCCCGGCACCGACGAGGGCGATTACAAGATCAAGCTGAACAAGCTGACCCAGTTCCTCGAGGAAGGCGACAAGGCGAAGGTGACGCTGCGCTTCCGCGGGCGCGAGATGGCGCACCAGGAGTTCGGCGTGCGGCTGCTCGAGCGGGTGCGAAAGGATCTGGACGCGATCGGCGTGGTCGAGCAGTTTCCGAAGCTCGAGGGACGGCAGATGGTGATGGTGCTGGCGCCGAAGAAGAAGGGAACGCCACCGGCGAAGCCGAAAGTGGCGCTGAAGCCGGAGAAGCCGAAGCCGGCGACGCCGAAGGTTGCAGCAAAGCCCGCTTCAGCATAGCGGGCAACAAGTGATGGCCGTGGCTGTTGAAGCGTCCCCGCGCTAGGCGGGGACCGCCCGGCGTCAAGCTAGAACAGGAGGGCATCATGCCCAAGATGAAGTCCAAGCGAGGCGCGGCCAAGCGCTTCAACGTGCGCGGCAGCGGCACGATCAAGCGCGCCGGCGCCTACAAGCGCCATATCCTCACCAAGAAGACCACGAAGCGGAAGCGCCAGATGCGCCGCCGGAGCGGGGTGGACCACAGCAACGCGCGGGCCATCCGGTCCATGCTGCCGTACTCGTCCTAGGAGCGCGCCATGCCAAGAGTAAAGCGTGGAGTCCCGGCGCGCGCGCGCCACAAGAAGGTCCTGAAGCAGGCGAAAGGCTTCCGCGGCCGCAGGAAGAACGTCTACCGCATTGCCAAGCAGGCGGTGATGAAGGCGGGGCAGTACGCCTACCGCGACCGCCGCCAGAAGAAACGCGTCATCCGCGCGCTGTGGATCGCGCGGATCAACGCCGCGGTGCGCGAGCTCGGGATGAGCTACAGCGTGTTCATGGCGGGCCTGAAGCGCGCCAACATCGAGATCGACCGCAAGGTGCTGGCCGACCTCGCCGTCATGGACAAGCCCGCGTTCGACAAGATCGCAGCGCAGGTAAAGGCGAGCATCGCTCACTAGCTGCAAGACGTAGATGGAGCAACTCAGCGGCATCGTCTCGCGTGCGCTCGGCGATTTCGCCGCGGCAGCCGACCCGGCTTCCCTCGAGAACGCCAAGGCGCGCTATCTCGGCAAGTCGGGCGAGCTGACCGCGCTCCAGTCGTCGCTCAAGTCGGCTCCCCCGGAGCAGCGGCGGGAGCTGGGCGCGAGGTTCAACGCGGCGAAGCAGAAAATCGAAGCAGCGCTCGACGCGCGGCGCGCCGCGCTCGCCGAGGCGAAACTCGCCGCGCGGCTGACCGAGGAGGCGCTCGACGTCACGCTGCCCGGCCGCGGCCGCGGCCGCGGCGGCCTGCATCCGGTGATGCGCACCTGGCAGCGCATCGAGGACATCTGGCGCTCGATCGGCTTCGAGGTCGCCGACGGTCCCGAGATCGAGACCGACTGGTTCAACTTCACGGCGCTCAACAGCCCGGAGAACCACCCGTCGCGCTCGATGCAGGACACGTTCTACGTCGACCTCAAGGACGCGAACGGCCTGCCGCTCGTGCTGCGCACGCATACCAGCCCGATGCAGGTGCGCTACGCGCGCATGCACAAGCCGCCGATCAAGGTGATCGCCCTCGGCCGCACCTACCGCGTCGACTCCGACGCGACGCATTCGCCGATGTTCCACCAGGTCGAGGGGCTCTGGATCGACGAGCACATCAGCTTCGCCCATCTCAAGGGCGTGTACACTGAGTTCCTGCGGCGCTTTTTCGAGAACGACGAGCTCGAGCTGCGCTTCCGCCCGTCGTTCTTCCCGTTTACCGAGCCCTCTGCAGAGATTGATATGAAGCTCAAGGGCAGCTGGCTCGAGATCTCGGGCTCGGGACAAGTGCACCCGACGGTCGTGCGCAACTTCGGCCTCGATCCCGAGCGCTACATCGGCTTCGCCTTCGGCTCGGGGCTCGAGCGTCTCACGATGCTGCGCTATGGCATCGAGGACCTGCGCCTGTTCTACGACGGCGACCTGCGCTTCCTGGAGCAGTTCTCGTGAACGTTCCCGAGAGCTGGCTGCGCAGCTTCTGCAATCCCTCGCTTTCCGGGCGGGAGCTTTCGGACAAGCTCACGATGGCCGGGGTGGAAGTCGAGACCTACGAGCCCGTCGGCCCGCAGTTCAGCGCGCAGTTCAGCGATGTTGTCGTGGCCGAGGTGCTTGCCGTGGAAAGGCATCCGAACGCGGACAAGCTCACCGTGTGCCAGGTGAAGGCGGGCACGGAAACGCTTCAGGTGGTCTGCGGCGCGCCCAACGTGCGCGTCGGCATGAAGGCGCCGCTCGCGAGAATCGGCACAAAAGAAATCCGCGGGGTCGAAAGCCAGGGCATGCTGTGCTCGGCGCGGGAGCTCGGCCTGTCCGACGATCATTCCGGGCTCCTGGAATTGCCTGCAAAAGTCAAAATTGGAAGCGACGTGCGCGCGGCGCTCGGGCTCGACGATCACGTCCTGACGCTCAAACTGACGCCGAACCGCGCCGACTGCCTTTCGGTTCTCGGCGTTGCCCGCGAGGTATCCGCGCTCACGAACAGCAAGCTCAAGCCTGTCGACATCAAGCCGATCGCGGCAAAGAGCAAGGCGAGGCATCCGGTGAAGCTCGCCGACCCGGAGGGTTGCGGCAGGTTTGCCGGCCGCGTCATTCGCGGGGTTGATTCAACGGCAAAAACCCCGTCATGGATGCGCGAGCGCCTCGAGCGCGCGGGCCAGCGCTCGATCTCGGCGCTGGTCGACGTCACGAACTACGTGATGCTCGAGCTCGGCCGGCCGCTCCACGTCTACGACCTCGACAAGCTGCGCGGGCCGATCGTGGTGCGCTGGGGGCGCAAGGGCGAGAAGGTGCTGCTCCTGAACGAGCAGGAAGTCGAGGTCGACGAGTCGGTGCTGTGCATCACCGACGACTCGGGCGTGATCGGCCTCGGCGGCATCATGGGCGGCGAGAGCACCAAGGCGGACGACACGACCAGGAATGTCTTTCTCGAGTCGGCGTTCTTCTATCCCGATGCAATCGCGGGGCGCGCGCGGCGCTACAACTTCGCGAGCGACGCCTCGCACCGCTTCGAGCGCGGCGTGGATTTCCGGAACAACGTCGACGGCATCGAGCGCGCGACGCGGCTCATCCTCGACATCTGCGGCGGCGAGCCCGGGCCGACGGTCGATACGGTGGCGCGCCTGCCGAAGCGCAAGCCGGTCGCCATGCGCGTCGCGCGCGCGCAGAAGATCATCGGCATTGCGGTGCCGGCGAAGGAGATGGGCGCTGTCTTCAGGCGGCTGGGATTTCCAGTCAAGACCAAAGGCCAGAGCTTTGTCGTGTCACCGCCCTCGTATCGCTTCGACCTAGAGATCGAGGAGGACCTGATCGAGGAAGTGGCGCGGGTCTATGGCTTCGAGCGCATCGCCGCGCATCCGCCGCGAGTGGCGGCGACCATGCTCGTGGTTCCTGAACAAAAGCGATCCTTGCATCTGCTGCGCGAGCGCCTCGCCGCGGCCGACTACCGCGAGGTGATCAGTTTCAGCTTCGTCGAACCGGGCTGGGAGGCCGATTTCGCCGGCGAGGCGAATCCGATCCGCCTGCTGAATCCCATCATCAGCCAGCAAGCGGTGATGCGCACGAGCCTTATCGGCTCGCTGGTCGACGTGGTGCGGAAAAACCATTCCCGCAAGGTTCCCCGCATCCGCATCTTCGAGGCCGGCCGCGTGTTCCTGCGCGACCCGTCGGCGAAGGACGGTCCGCTTTGCGTCGGCGGGCTGCGCCAGCCGCTGCGGATCGCTGCCGCCGCGTACGGGCCCGCGCTGGCCGAGCAGTGGGACACCCCGCCGCGCGCGGTCGACTTCTTCGACGTGAAGTCGGACCTGGAGAGCATGCTTGCGCCGCTTGCGCCGCGCTTCCAGCCGGCGCCGCATCCGGCGTTCCACCCCGGGCGCTCGGCGCGCGTGCTGCTCGAAGGCAAGCCGATCGGCTGGATCGGCGCGCTGCACCCCAAGTGGCAGCAGAAGTACGAGCTGCCCCAGGCGCCGGTTCTGCTCGAGCTCGATGCCGAGCCGCTGCAGGGGGTGCCGTTACCCCGTCCCGAGGTGCCTTCCGACCAGCCCATTGTGCTGCGCGACATCTCCATGCTTTTCCCCCTGGAGACCCCGGTACAGGCTATTTTCGACGCCATGGTGGCCGAAAAACCCCCCATCGTGCGGGTCGTAACCCTGCTGAGCTTATTCCGCGGTGCGGGCGTTCCGGATGACCGGAAAAGCCTTGCGTTCCGGGTAGTTATGCAAGATACTGAACGAACCCTTACGGATGCGGAGGCAGATGCTGCCCGCGATGCGCTGGTCGCCCTGCTGGGCCGCAAATTCTCCGCAACCCTCCGTACATAAAAGGGAATTCAGGGAGCCCAGTGATGACGTTGACTAAGGCCGAGCTGGCCGACCTTCTGTTCGAGAAGGTAGGCCTGAACAAGCGCGAGGCCAAGGACATGGTCGAGGCGTTTTTCGAGGAGATCCGGGGCGCGCTCGAGCGCGGCGAGAGCGTCAAGCTCTCCGGCTTCGGCAACTTCCAGCTCCGGGACAAGCCGCAGCGCCCGGGCCGCAATCCCAAGACCGGCGAGGAGATTCCCATCAGCGCCCGCCGGGTCGTCACCTTCCATGCCAGCCAGAAGCTGAAGGCGATGGTCGAAAAGGCGCGCCATGGAGCAAAACCGCAGGAAAGCTGAGCTCCCGCCGATCCCGGCGAAGCGCTACTTCACCATCGGTGAGGTGAGCGAGCTTTGCGGGGTCAAGCCGCACGTGCTGCGCTACTGGGAGCAGGAATTCACGCAGCTCAAGCCCGTCAAGCGGCGCGGCAACCGCCGCTACTACCAGCACCACGAAGTTCTGCTCATCCGCCGCATCCGCCAGCTCCTGTACGAGGAGGGCTTCACGATCAGCGGTGCGCGCAACCGCCTGGACAATTCCCGCATCGAGGCCGAAGAGAAGTCCGAGCCCTCGGTGTCGCGCGAGCTGCGCACGCCGCAGCACGGCCCGGGCGTCGACGTTGCCGCGATCAGGCGCGAATTGCGCGCCGTTCTCGACCAGTTGCAGGGGTAAAATCCGCTTTCTCGGGGCGTAGCGCAGTCTGGTAGCGTACCGGCATGGGGTGCCGGTGGTCGTGAGTTCAAATCTCACCGCCCCGACCATCAACACGTGTCACTTAGGAAATGCGACGAGGCCGGCCTGCGCCGGCTTTTTCGTTCCACCGATCGGACGATGCCGCGCCTTCAGAATCTGAAGGCGAAGGCGAGGCTCGCAACATTGCCGTCGAAGACTTGCGCGGGATCGGTCGAAGTGCGCTCTTCGTGCCTGAGACGTGCGTCCAGGGTAATGCTGCGGTGAGGCGCCCAGCTGGCACCGACTTCGACAGTGTCGGTGATATCGCGGCGCGCCACGGTGAGAGTAGAGACCTCGCCGTACCGGCTTTTCTGCCGGGACGCTTTGGACTGCAGCGAGGTCCGCTCGCCGATCGTCCACACCAGCGCTGCGCTTGTGGTGTCATCGACGCGGGTGGTTGATTCCAGGCTGATGTTGAAGGGAGTGATGTCGCGGGTTGCCGACAGGTCGACGGCGAGCTTTGCGGTCGGCCGCCAGGCATACCGCAGCTCCCCGGTGGTTCCCGAGAAATCGCGTTGCGGAAGAACCTCGTTGCGGCGGTCGATGTAGGTCGCCCGAGCGTGCAACGTGGAATGGCCGCTCGCGATCCATGTCGCATTCAACTCGCTCGCATCCACGGTGAAATCGCTGCCGCCGAAAACGGCGGCATCGGTGATGGTTTCCGTGCCGCGGGTCCAGCGTCGCGTGATCGTCAGTTGGCTGTTGGAGCGCGCTATGTACCTGAGGCTCGCCGCCGCCGTCTTCTCGCTGGTATCCGGCTGGGCAAGGAAGGGCTCGCTGTAGGTCGTCTCGGTGTCCGAAGCGGCGCCCAGCAGGTGCCAGCCCCCCATGATCCATGCGTCCGCGGTGGCGGCGCGGGTCGTCGTGCGCTGATCGATGCGCCTTCTCCCCGCTACGTCCTCGACGTCCACCAGGGTCTCGGCGCGAGAGGCGCTGAGCATGCCGTTCATTCGCGGAGTCAGTTGCCATTGCCATGCACCCCGGTAGCTGAACGGATCCTGATCCTGGGAGCTGAATTTCTCGTAACGGATCGCTGCCTTCGTCACATCGAGCAGGAAGCGCTGCATCGAGACGGGCACGTTCAGGAGGAACCCGACGCTCGCGGTGCTGAAGCGATCCGATTTTCCGGAGATGCCGCGGTCTAGCCCCGGATCGGGCGCGTTATCGGGCAGCCTGAAAACGTTGTCGTCCCACGTTACTCCATACCCCAGGCGCAGCGAGAACAGCCGATCCTGCGCCTCGGCCGCCGGCGCCAGCAACGCGCAGGCGAGGGCACAGGTCGCCGCAGTGGGGCGCACGGCCGAGCGACAAGACATCGACCTCAAGCTGATTGCCCCTCCCCTTCGCCATTGTTGGGCACGCTGCGTGGCGGCGCATTTTATGTTGCTTCCGAGCCCTGAGTGGCGCCTGCCACGCAGCGTGCCCAACAATGGCGAAGGGGAGGGGCAATCAGCTTGAGGTC
>Ga0180094_1000162_pt1 | contig 15315 bp, 15 predicted proteins | sample EasRivT47_16_1Da_FD_121786 | JGI IMG/M metagenome (GOLD analysis project Ga0180094, IMG submission 121786) | Soil microbial communities from meander-bound floodplain in the East River, Colorado, USA - East River metaG ERMLIBT47_16_1Da | ecosystem: Environmental > Terrestrial > Soil > Floodplain ... | reverse complement strand
TGGGGGGTTGGAAACTCAACGGTCAGATCGGTGACAGCCAGGAGGGGGTCAGACATGGCGTGGCGCCGGCCGGATAAAAGCCCCTAGGGAACTCGGTCGGGGTCGAGGCAATCCTTTTTGGCCAGCGAGAGGTACACGTCCGCGTGGTGTCCTTCGATCGACCCGGCGTGGATCGATTCCCATTCCTCGCGCGCAAGGTCGGGAAAGCCGCTCATATAATAGGTAATCCCGAGGTGGATGCCGGCCAACGCGTAGCCCGGGGAGACTTCTCGCGCGCGGAGAAAGACCCGGATCGCTTCATCGTACGCGCCTTGCTCGCGCAAGACGATACCCACCTTGGTGATGATGTCTGGGAACATGGGGCACAACGCGAGGGCTTTTCGGTACTCCTCCAACGCTTCATCGAGGAGTCCCAGGGTGGTATACCGGTCTCCAAGAGACGCGTGATCGTTCGCCAGATGGCCCTGGACATAAAAATCCGATCGATACGAGGTCCCTTTCACGAGTCGGGCCGCCTCGTTGTATGCATCTTGCGCATCATCGTATCGGCTGAGGTCGGCGTAGGTCACGGCGAGGTTGACGGCGGCTTCGGTATACCTGGGATTGGCTTGAATGGCCTTGAGGAACCACTCGGCGGCGGCCTCGATCTGTCCTTGGAACGCCGCAATCAACCCCAGTCGGTTGTAAATATCCGCATACCCTTTGCCACGTGTTTCGATCAGATTGAGATACAGATCCTCGGCTTCGGGGTAGCGGCCGGCTTCGAAGAGTTTGGAAGCCCGTTCGTACGTCGCGTCGAAATCGAATGGCATGAGGGCTCCACGTTGCACGGCACTCTACAATAAACGGAAAAACCAAGTCAATTGACATTTCACGATCGCACTGCTTGAAGTCGATTGACACCGCGATCGCGCACCGCTACAGTGCGCGTCGACGAGAAGTGGGGAGTGAGTGATGTGTGGAGTCGAGCGATGGTGACGGTGCAAGAAGCCGTCTTTCTCAGAGCGTGCGTTCAACCCGCAGGCTTTCCGACGACTGGATTTCCCGAGGTGGCCTTTGTCGGACGATCGAACGTCGGCAAGTCGTCGCTGATGAACCTTCTGTTGGGGCGGAAAGACCTTGTGAAGGTGAGCCGGACGCCGGGGAAAACTCAGACGATCAATTTCTTTGAGGTCAACGCGCGGTGGTACTTCGTCGATTTGCCTGGATACGGCTTCGCGCGCGTTCCCCTGACAGTCCAAGTCAGTTGGAAGAACTTGATTGAGGCCTACCTCACCCAGCGCACCGCGCTCCGCGGCGTCGTCCTGCTTCTCGATCCCCGGAGGCCTCCCACCGAACTCGACTGTCAAATGGGGAATTGGCTCGATGCGATCGGGATTCCCGTGATCTACGTCGCCACCAAATCCGATCAGGTCTCCCGCGCGCAGCGTCTCCCCTCGCAGCGGGTGATCGTCGAGACCCTCGGGCTCACTGCAGACGAAGCGCCTTGCTTCGTGTCAGCCAAGACAGGCGAGGGAAAAGCGGAGTTGTGGAAACGACTCGATCGACTTCTCCAGCCGCCGCGACTGCCGTAACGGCCGTTCCTCCGAATTTCTTCCATCAATGACCACCTCGGCGTGTGACCTGGCGTCGATGAGGCGCTGCTCCCTTGACAGTCGACTGCGGGATGATATCTTTATCGCGCATTTCGGGGGCGAGTCAGTATTCTCGTGTAAGGAGAAGGAGGTGGAGATGGGTACACCGAGTTCAGTTCGATGGGCAACCTGTGTGGCGGTGGTGTTCGCGATCGTCGCGTCGATGGTCAGCCCAGCCTCAGCCGGGTCGGCGGATCAAGAGAAAAAAAAGGTTCAGAAGGCGCGCCGAACGTTGATCACGATTGCGACGCTTGATCAAATGACGAGGCTCCCGGGCGAGTTAGGGCCGCTTCCTGCGGTTCCCATCCCGGCGACCAATCCGCAGACCCCGGCCAAGGTCGCGTTGGGCAAGCAATTGTTCTTCGATCCCCGTCTCTCGGGCAACGACCACTGGGCCTGCGCGACCTGCCACAACCCGGGCTTCGGGTACGGCGACGGCCTGCCGCGCTCACTGGGTTTCGGCGATGAGCAGGAACTCGGGCGGCATTCGCCAACCATCATCAATATCGCCTACAACACCGCTCAGTTTTGGGACGGTCGGGCTGCCACAATGGAGGAACAGGCCATGGGGCCCATCGTGGCGGCCCGGGAGATGAACTCCGATCCGCAGCTAATGATCAAGAAGATTTCTTCGATCCCGGCCTACAATGAACAGTTCAAACAAGTGTTCGGCGAAGAACCGACGTTGAAGACCATCGGGATGGCGATCGCGGCTTTTGAGCGGACCATCGTCACCGGCGAATCCGCGTTCGATCAGTACGTCAAGGGCGAGAAACAAGCTCTCAATGATCAGCAAAAGCGCGGGCTCGTCCTCTTCGTCAGTAAAGCCGCATGCACGCAGTGTCACAACGGACCGAACTTCACCGATAGCAGTTTCCAGAACCTGGGGCTTCCACAATCCGGACCGCTCAAAGAGGATCTGGGGCGGTTCGGGGTCACGAAGAACCCGAAGGACAAGGGAGCCTTTAAGGTCCCGGGCCTGAGGAGCGTTGAACTGACGGCGCCCTACATGCACACCGGTGCGCTCAAAACACTCGATGAGGTCGTCGAATTCTATAACCAAGGCGGCGGGCCCGGTCCCAACAAGACGGAAAAAATCTTGCCACTGAACCTCACGGATGGGGAGAAGAAAGACCTGGTGGCGTTTCTCAAGAGCTTAAGCGGAGCGCTACCTCAGGCCGTGTTACCCCAGTTGCCCCCAAGGTCGTAGGGAACACGATGAGGACAAGAGAGGAGGAGGGATGAACGTGAATCGGATCGCTGTGACACTCGCTGGGTTGATCGTGTTCGGTTCCATCACTTTGGCCGAAGCTGGCAGTATCAGTGGGAAGGCGCGCGTGACGGGCAAGGACAGCGCCGCCAACATCGTTGTGTACCTGGAGGGAGTTGAGGGAGCGTATAAGATCCCAGAAAAACGCCCTGAGGTGAATCACATCAACCTGCAATTCGACCCGCCGGTGATTGCGGTGCTGAAAGGCACCACGCTGGATTTTCCCAACAGCGATTCGGTGTTCCACAGCGCCTTCTCGATTTCGCCGTCCAACCCGTTCGACCTCGGGCTTTATCAGAAGGGGCGCGAGAAATTTGTGCTGTTTAAGAACCCGGGCGTGGTCGAGCTGTTCTGTCATATCCATAGCCACATGCACGGTTTCGTTCTGGTGCTGGACAATCCGTACTTCGCGATGACGAACAGAGACGGCGAGTTCAGCATCGCGAACGTTCCGGATGGTGACTACACCGTCAAGGCGTGGGCCAACCCGACCACCGTGATGACCAAGACGGTGAGTCTGGCCGGCAATCGGGTGGTCAACATGGATTTCACGCTGGCGGCTTCCGCGAACTAGACGTCCTTTCTGGAGCGACAGGGGCGGCGCAGACTCGATTCGAGTCTGCGCCGCTTTCGGTTACCCGTTATCGAGAACCCCGCTTGACTTTGCCGCAAAAGGAAGGCAACATATCACCGCTTTCGCGCGGCGCGGACCCGGCTCTGAGACGCTGTTTCAGGGCTGGTTCTGTTTTGGTGCCCTGGTGATGAGGATGCGATGCCGGCTGTTGTGATCGTTGGAACTCAGTGGGGGGATGAGGGCAAGGGAAAGATCGTCGATCTGCTTTCTCCCCAAGCCGATCTGATCGTGCGATTTCAGGGAGGTCACAACGCCGGACACACCGTCGTCGTGGGGCAGGAGCAGTTTGTGTTGCACTTGATTCCTTCCGGAATTCTCCACCCCGGGAAAATTGGCGTGATCGGGAATGGAATCGTCATCGACCCGGCGGCTCTGTTGGATGAGATCGATAGTCTGACCGCGAGGGGCATTGATCTCACAGATCGCCTCTTCGTCAGCCACCGCGCCCACCTGATTATGCCCTATCATAAAGCGATCGATAAAGAAAGCGAGAAGCTTAAGGGCACCCGAAAAATCGGAACGACCGGTCGGGGAATTGGCCCGACGTACGCCGATAAAATGGCCCGGGTGGGGATCCGCGTCGCGGACTTATTGGATCCGGATGTGTTTCGCCAAAAACTGACGAACAGTTTGGCTGAAATGAACTACCTGTTGGGACGGCTCTATTCTGTTAAGGGATTTGATGTGGAGACGGTTTACCACGACTATCTGGGCTACACTGCTCGGCTACACACGTATATTGCCGACACCGCCGAGATCTTGCATGACGCGTTGGCCGCGAACCGCCGAGTGTTGTTCGAGGGCGCGCAAGGCACGCTACTGGATGTGGACCACGGGACGTATCCGTTTGTGACGTCATCGAGCGCGACCGCCGGAGGGGCCTCGAGCGGAACGGGAGTTGGGCCGACCTGCATCGATCGGGTTTTGGGTGTGGCCAAGGCCTATTCGACACGCGTGGGCGAAGGACCGTTTCCCACCGAACTGGGGGAAGGTCAAGGCGGGGCCGCCTTGCGGGAGCGGGGCCAGGAGTTTGGGGCAACGACCGGACGGCCGCGGCGATGTGGATGGTTCGATGCGGTCGTCGTGCGCTATGCCGTACGCATCAATGGGCTGTCCGGCTTGGCCATTACCAAGCTCGATGTCTTGGACGAATGCACGGACATCAAGATTTGCATCGAGTACCAGCGAGGGGGCGAGCGTCTGACGACCATTCCAGCTGTTGCTGAACACTACGAACAATGCGTTCCCGTGTACGAAACGCTTCCAGGTTGGAAGCAGTCGACCGTCGGCATCACCCGGTATGAGGATCTGCCTCTGAACGCGAAGCGATACCTTGAGCGTCTTGCCGCGGTCGTCGGGTGCCCGCTGGACCTGGTGTCGACGGGATCAAAGCGGGATCAAACGATTGTCATGCGGCGGGCCTTTGATGCTTGACTCCGATGCAACGCCTTTGGTACGATGCGCGCCTTTAGCGTGAGCCGCTAGCTCAGTTGGTAGAGCACCGCCCTTTTAAGGCGGGTGTCCTGGGTTCGAGGCCCAGGCGGCTCACCAGATTTCGACACCAAAATCAAGTCAACTGCGTCTCCAAGCCTCGGCGCGGGAAGTCGCGCCTACGATTGGCTACGCAAGCGAGCAACGAAGTCAAAGGATATCCGAGCCTCGCGCCGGGAATTTAGGCGCTACGTTGCTTCGCCACCTGTAAGGAAGTAGACGCGATTGGCAAGCAGGTTCGGCTACGCATGCGAGGATCGGTCCCCATCGTCTAGACCGGCCTAGGACACCGCCCTTTCACGGCGGCGACACGGGTTCAAATCCCGTTGGGGACATGCCTGGCGTTCGACTCAACTCGGAGGTCCGATGAGAACTACGTGGCCCACCCGTCGCTCCGAAGGATGACCGGGGTGTTGCTCCGGCGCTGCGTGACTGTGATCTCGGCAGATGGCGGAGTGACACGCCGATGAGCGGTCTCACGGGTAACGGCCGCCGGTACGTGATGGATCAGGCAGTGGTTTGGGCCGAAGGGCGGTATCAGTATCTGCGAGTCGATCAAGACGCGGCGCAGAACTGGTTGAGGCGCGAACTGTGGGTTTCGCGTTTGAAGGACGACGAGGCGCGACAGCACCTCTGGATCGCGCTTCGGCCGGAGTTTCAGCAGTTGGAAGATACTCAACCGAGCGTCGGCCCGGCGATCTTGGGACCGGGTGACGAGGCGCTCGTGATCCGTCGAAACGAGTCCATCCCGCAATCCGCATCGCCTTCTCCGGGTCAGCCGCCACACGCGGGCGTGGTCTGGGAGTATGGTCTCTTGATCGCACTGGAGCCCGACTAGGAGCTTGCCGTTCGGAGTCCGAGCGGCCCGGTGGAGCGGCTGACGTTCAGCGACTTCTCGCTCGGCCGCCGCGATGCGGCGATTCCCCCGTCTTCGCCACGCGCTTGGTTCGCTGAGACCCCTGTGAAATCTGCCCCGGACAGGTCTCCGGCCGAGCGACGGTTGGCAATGCTCCGAGGGGTCGTGTTCTCGTCGCGTCGAATGCTCCAGTTGGGGGGAAGACATCGCCAATACTCCTCGGGTATGTAGTTCCGAAATCTCAGAATACGACCCTTTGCTGATCAGCCTCGAGCCCCAATCCTCAATCCCAGGGAGAAGTGTCATCGGACACACTTTAACGGGGGTGCGCGGAGCCGGTCGATCGATCGGGCCGAGGCGTCCCACCGGAACGTCGTGGAACAGATGAGGCAGATCGAGCTCCAGGTCGAGGAGGCTATCGACCGTGCGTTGTCCGGCATCCGTGAGGCACGGGCGAGGGTTGAGAGCTTGGTGATCGCGGTTGCCCGCGCCGAAGAGGTGGCGCGGATCGAACAGCTCTTGCTCGAAACGGGTTCGGGGACCCAGACTGACTTCCTCAGTGCCGAGGCCGATCTGCTCGCCATCCGCGCCGATCTGGTCGACGGTCGGCACGCCGAGATCGCCGCCCGCGTGGACCTCGCCCGCGTGACGGGGGAACTGAAAGTGCATTGCGAGCGCATTGCTTCGCGATGCACACTGCGCTTACCCCGCAGCTTGCTGCGGGGTAAGCGAGCAAGATGGAAACCGTACTTCTTCATTTCCGTGCACTTCGAAGATTGCTTCGCGATGCACAGGTCGCATTCCCTGCAGCTTGCTGCAGGGAGCTTCAATCCGGCGTGGCTTGGGCGAATGTTCACGACGCCATGACTCGAACGCGGCGCATCGTGGTCGCTGTCGTCGTGGCGGCGGTGGCGATCGGTTTCTGGGTGATGTCCGCCCGAGACCGGGATCGGGACGGGTTGGTGGGGGCCTCCGGGACGGTCGAGGCGACCGAGGCCCAGATCGGGTTTCAAGCTGCGGGGCGTATCCAGGATCTCGCCGTTCGTGAGGGGGAGACCGTGACGGTCGGCGAGGAGCTGGCGCATCTGGATCGATCGGAGGCCGAGGCGCGTCAGCAGCAGGCGATCGCGCAGGCCGGGGCGGCTCGGGCTCTCCTGGAGGAGCTCGAGCGCGGGTCGCGCAAGGAAGAGATCAGGCAGGGGCGCGCCGCGCTCGCGGCCGCGGCCGAACGCCTGCGCGACGCTGAACGCGACCTTGAACGGACGCAGACGTTGTTTGAAGGCGGCGCCGTGAGCCGAGAGGCCCTCGACAAAGCCCGCGTGACGTTTGATGTGGCCAAGAGCCAGTACGACCAAGCCCAGGAACAAGTGACGATCTTGGAGACAGGTCCCCGCCGGGAGAAGATCGAGGCCCAGCGCGCGCAGGTTGCCCAGGCGGAGGCGGCCGTGCGGGTCCTCGACGCGACGTTGGCCAACATGATCCTCCGGGCGCCGTTCGACGGCATCGTGACGGTTCGACACCGCGAACCGGGCGAGATCGTTGCCGCGGGCTCGCCCGTGTTGACCGTCATGAACCCCGCTGACCGGTGGGTGAGAATCTACGTCCCTGAAACGAGGATTGGCGCGGTCCGGTTAGGCCAGGCGGCGGAAATCACCTCGGACACGTATCCCACCAAGATCTATCTGGGCGAGGTGGTCTTTATCTCGAGCCAGGCCGAGTTTACGCCGAAGACCGTGCAGACGACCGAAGAACGGGTCAAACTGGTATACGCCGTCAAGGTTCGGATCACCGAGGACCCGACCTCCGATCTCAAGCCGGGCATGCCGGCCGATGTCCGACTCGACCTCGGTCCCGGCCATGCCTGATTCCGAACCGATGATCCGCGTGGAAGGTCTCACGCGCCGGTTCGGCGATCTGCTCGCCGTCGATCGGCTGACGTTCTCGGTCACCCCCGGCGAGCTCTTTGGCCTGGTCGGGCCGGACGGCGCGGGGAAGACCACCACGCTGCGCATGTTGGCCGGTGTGCTGCGACCCTCCGCCGGCGACGCGGTGATGAACGGGACCAGCGTCGCTCGCGACCCCGAGACCGTCAAACACGACCTCGCGTACATGTCGCAGCGGTTCGGTCTCTATACCGACCTGACGGTGATCGAGAACCTGAACTTCTACGCCGATCTGTATCAGGTGCCGCGATCCGAGCGAAAGGCCCGCCTCGATCGGCTGTTTCATTTTTCAAACCTCGCCCCCTTTCAAGACCGCCTGGCGGGACAATTGTCCGGCGGGATGAAGCAGAAGTTGGGGCTCTCCTGCGCGTTGATCCACCGGCCGAAGATCTTGCTGTTGGATGAGCCGACCTTCGGCGTCGATCCGATTTCCCGCCGGGATCTTTGGCTGATCGTCCACGACATGGTCGCGCAGGGCGTCACGGCCGTCGTCAGCACGGCCTACATGGACGAGGCGGAGCGGTTCGACCGCGTCGCTCTCCTCCAGGAGGGCCGACTCCTCGTGGTGGACCGGCCGGACACGTTGCAGGGCGCCCTGGAAGGCGTCGTGATCATGGTGCGGGTCGCGCGAGTGCGCGAGGCGCTCGTCCGTCTTTCCGGCCTTCCGATGGTTAGGCGGGCGTCCGTCTTCGGTGACCGGTTGCACGTGACCGTCGACTCGGCGGAGCGGGATGGGCCGGCGGTGGAGGCCGCGCTTCGCGAGGCGGGGCTCGATGTGTTCGAGGTGCGCGTCATGGTTCCCTCGATGGAGGACGTGTTCATCGATCGCATCGCACACAAGGGGTGATCGTGCCCCCGAGTTCAGCGGATGCCGCGGTGTGGGTCGATCGCTTGACCAAGGTCTTCAACGGCTTCACCGCCGTTGACGCCGTCTCCTTCGAAGTCCGCCGAGGAGAGATCTTCGGGTTTTTGGGACCGAACGGGGCCGGCAAGACCACGACCATCAAGATGCTGGCGGGGCTGCTCCTGCCGACCTCGGGCGGGGGCACCGTCTCGGGGTTCGACGTCCTGTCCCAGACGGAAGCCATCAAACGCCGTGTGGGCTACATGTCGCAACTCTTCTCGCTCTATGGAGACCTCACGGTGGAGGAGAACATCACGTTTTTCTCCGGGCTCAACGGTGTTCGCGCGGCGAGGCGCGCCGAGCGCCGAGCATGGGTGCTGGAGATGGCGGGTCTGACGGAGCACCGCAGGCGCCTCACCCGCGAGCTGCCGCTCGGCTGGAAGCAGCGCCTGGCGCTCGGCTGCGCGGTGCTGCACGAGCCCCCCCTCCTCTTTCTGGACGAGCCGACCTCGGGCGTCGATCCGCTCTCCCGGCGCAGGTTCTGGGACCTCATCTCTACCCTCACGGATGTCGGCATCACGGTCTTCGTCAGCACGCACTACATGGAGGAGGCGGAGTCCTGTCATCGCCTGGCGCTGATGAACCGAGGAAAACTGATCGCGCTGGACACCCCTGTCAGACTCCGGGCAGGGATGCACGAACCGATCCTTGAAATACGGACCGACAACGGCCCGAAAACGGTGGAGGTCCTCCAGGGCTTGCCTGAGATTCTGGAGGCGGCCATGTTCGGTCGGGCCGTCCACGTCGTCGTCCGGGACGTCGCGGAGGCCCGCGCAACCATCTCCGCGATGTTGGAATCCCGCGGCGTGGCCGTCCGGAGCATCGAGGGCATCGTGCCGTCTTTAGAGGACGTGTTCGTCTCGTTGATCCGCGCCGAAGGAGGCGCCGTGATCGGGTAGGGGCGATCCTGGTGATCGCCCCGAATGAGGGCGAATACGAGAGTCCCCCCGCCCGCGGTCATAGGGAACCGGTTTATGATGAACGTCCACCGCCTCCTGGCCATCTCGCGCAAGGAAGTCATCCAGCTCCGTCGCGATACGCGAAGCCTGATCCTGGCCTTCCTGCTCCCGATGTTCCTCCTCATCCTGTTCGGCTACGCCATTACCTGGGATGTGGAGCATATCCCCACGGCGGTGATCGATCAGGACCGGTCGGCCCGCAGTCGGGAGCTGATCGACGCGTTCCGCTCGTCGGGCTACTTTGCCCTGACGACTTGGCCGGAGCGGACCTCGGAGATCGCGCCGCTCCTCGACCGGGGACGGGTGCAGATGGCGTTGGTCATCCCGCCGGACTTTGAGGCGGATCTCGGAGCGGGTCGGCAGGCCGTCCTCCAGGCGATCGTCGATGGCAGCGACGCCAACACCGCCACCATCATCCTGGCGTATACGCAAGCCATCGTTCAGAGCTATTCCACCAGCCTTCAGGTCCACGGAGTCCCATTCCGTCCCCCGGTTTCGACCCAGAGCCGGGTCTGGTACAACGAGGAGCTCTCGAGTCGAAACATGATCGTCCCGGGGCTGATCGCGGTGATCATGATGATCATCGCGGCGATGCTCACGTCGCTGACGATCGCTCGCGAGTGGGAGCGGGGAACCATGGAGCAGCTCGCGGCCACCCCGGTGTCCCGGACCGAGGTGGTGTTGGGTAAGCTGCTGCCCTACCTCGCCATCGGCTTGATCGATGTGGTGATCGCCTCGGGACTCGGGGTCGCTCTGTTCGGTGTCCCGTTTCGCGGCGATCCATTTCTGCTCATGATGCTGGCCTTTTTCTTCCTCACCGGCGCGCTGGGATTGGGTATGTTCATCTCGGCGGTCGCCCGCTCCCAGTTGTTGGCGACTCAGATGGCTATGGTGGCGACGTTTCTCCCGGCCTTTCTGCTCTCGGGATTCATGTACGCCATCGATGTGATGCCGAAGCCCTTGCAGGCCCTGACGTTTCTGATTCCGGCTCGGTACTTTCTGGTGGTCACTCGCGGCATCTTTCTCAAGGGCGTGGGGGTGGAGGTGCTCCGCGTCCAGGGTCTGCTGATGGTCGTGTTTGCCCTCGTGGGCCTGGTGTTGGCGATTCGCGTGTTTCGAAAGGAGATCGCGTGAGGAGAACAAACGAGACCCCGAGATCGAAAGTGCATTGTGAGCGCATACCCCGCAGCTTGCTGCGGGGTATGCGAGCAAAATGGAAATTGTGCTTCTTTACTTCCTTGCACTTCGAAGATTCCCTGCAGCTTGCTGCAGGGAGCTTCAAAGAGGCCGTCATTCAAATTGCCGGCTGCTTCATTTGCCGGGGAAACGGGACGGAGTGCTCCACAGCGGGGCTCGCATGACTCCAGACCGTGCGGTGCCGGGGATCGTCTTCTTGGAGGTGGAACCGTGGGAACAGACCTTCCTCGCCGAACGCTGTCCCGCCCTATGGCGAGTTCAGTTCTACCCCGATGAAGCCGATCGCATCGTGTTGGAGCGCATCAGCGACGCCGAGATCCTCTCGGTCTTCATCTACTCCGATCTGGATGCCGCGTTATTGAACCGTCTCCCGAACCTCAAAATGATTGCCACGCGATCCACGGGTTTCGACCACATCGACACCGCCTTCTGCCGACGGAAGGGCATCGTCGTCTGCAATGTGCCCACTTACGGAGCCAACACGGTGGCCGAGCACGCGTTCGCGTTGATTCTGTCGCTGTCGCGACGGATTTATCAGGCCCGTGCGCGGACGATCCACGGCGATTTCTCCTTCCAGGGACTCCAAGGGTTTGACCTGATGGGGAAGGTGCTCGGAGTGATCGGCACGGGCCAGATCGGCCGGCACGTGATCCGGATCGCCAACGGGTTTCAGATGCGCGTGCTGGCGTACGATATCAGGCCGGATCCCTCGCTCGCCGAGCGGCTTGGGTTTCAGTATGCCGGGCTGAACGAGCTGCTGGCTCAATCCGATGTCGTCTCTTTGCACAGTCCCCTCACGGCGGAGACTCAACATCTGATGGGCCGACGTCAATTCGAAGCCATGAAGAAGGGGGCCTTGCTCATCAACACCGCGCGCGGCGGTCTCGTGGATACCGATGCCCTCCTCTGGGCGCTTGATGCGGGGATCGTTGGCGGAGCGGGGTTGGATGTCTTGGAAGGCGAAGAGGCGATCCGGGAGGAGCGGGAGTTGCTCTCCAGCCGGTTCGACGAAGAGCGGCTGCGGTCGGTGATCAGGAACCACATCCTGTTGAAGCGGGAGGATGTGATCATCACGCCGCACATCGCGTTCAATAGTCGGGAGGCGGTTGAACGGATCCTGAATACGACGGTTGAAAATATTCAAGCATTTCTTGAGGGATCGGCCATTAACTGTGTAATCTAAATTGGTTGTCATCTGCTATGTACGGCGGGAGTGATGAGGAACGACGAGCATGCGAGAGAGCCTTGAACGGGTGTGGGAGATGGTGCGGAAGGAGTTTCTCCAGATCTTCCGCGATCCCCGCTTGCGCCGGGTGATCTTCGTCGCGCCGATCATCCAGCTCGTGGTGTTCGGCTACGCAGTGTCCACCGACATCAGGCAGACCTCGACGTTTGTCGTGGATCATGACGGGACCCGCGCCTCGCGGGAGCTCTTGGAAGCGTTCGTCGCCTCCGGGTACTTCCGCGTGGTCGGCCGGTCGGACCGGCCGGCCGATCTGGTGAGCGCCCTCGATCACGGAGACGCCATCGTGGGCGTGGAGATCCCGAGAGGGTTCGCCACCGCGCTCCTCGACGGGAGCGGCGCGCAGGTTCAGATCCTGCTGGACGGGACCAACTCCAACACCGCCACGGTGGCTAAGGGTTATGCGGAGCGCATCGTGCAGAGCTACGCGGCGCGGGTGAGCCCGGTGCCGGTTCAGACGCCGATCGATCTCCGCGAGCGGGCGTGGTACAACCCCGACCTCGCCAGCCGCAATTACAACGTGCCGGCGGTCGTGGGCGCGATTATTTTGTTGGTGTGTCTGCTCATGACCTCGCTTGCCATTGTGCGCGAGCGGGAGATCGGCACGCTTGAACAACTCATGGTCAGTCCCCTCACGCCCGGTGAACTGATCGCCGGCAAGACCATCCCCTTTGCGATTATCGGCCTCGTGGATCTGGCCGTGGTCACGACCGTGGCCCTGGTGTGGTTCGGGGTGCCGTTCGAGGGGAGCGCGTTCTTGCTGCTGGTTGCCAGCCTACTCTTCCTCCTCTCCGGCCTGGGGGTCGGTCTGCTCATCTCGACGATTTCGAATACCCAGCAAGAAGCGTTCATGTCGACCTTCCTGATTTTCCAGCCCACCATGCTCTTGTCCGGGTTCATGTTTCCGGTGAGCAGCATGCCGGACCTATTTCAATGGCTGACGCTCCTCAATCCGCTTCGCCATTATCTTGAAATCGTGCGGGGCATCTTCCTCAAAGGCGCGGGGCTCGCGGATCTCTGGTCGCAGTATCTGGCGCTCCTGGTGATGGGGTCCGCCATCCTCTGGTTTGCGTCCACCCGCTTTCGAAAGCGCATAGGGTAATCTCCTCCCCCCTTTGGGGGGTTGTGAACTGCCGCGCTCTTCCTCCAGAATTAAACCGTCCTCACACACGGCCACATCTGACATCATGCAAAGGAGGGAAGCGATGGAGACCAAGGAATCCACTCAGGGGCCGATCGAGGCGCAACTCAAGGCGTGGGGCGCCGAGCTGGATAAGTTGAAGGCGAAGGTCGACCGAGAAGTGGCGGAGGCCAAGAAGGAGTACTACGAGCACATGGAGGAACTGCGCAGCGACATCGAGAGCGAGCTTCTCAAGTGGGGTTACGAAATGGAGGAACTCAAGGCGAAGGCGGCCGGTGGGGAAATCCGAACGGCCGTTTCCGAGCTGCGCGCCAAGATCAAGGCCGAACTGAGGGAATGGGAGCCGGAGATCGACATCCTCCGGACGAAGGCGGCCAGGGCGGAGACCGAAGCCAAGAAGATGCTCGAAGAACTGCGAACCAGGCGAAAGGCGCTGAAGGAGGAGCTCGTTGAGTTGAGAGGTGCCGGCGACGCGGCGTGGGGGGACGTGAAGACGGGCATCGGCAAGGCGTGGGAGGAACTCAAGACGTCGTTGCACAGCGCGAGCGCGAAATTCAAGTAATGCATCAGGGGGGATGGCGAACGAAGAAGCCGTTGACGCGCCGCAGGCGATGGTGAACTCGACCGTGAACCCCGCCCCCGATCGTCTTGCCGTGACCGGGCTCACGGGATCCGCTGCGGCGGAGCGGCTCGCGCTCGAGGGCTATAACGAACTGCCATCGGCGAGGCCGCGCGGCATGGTCGCCCTCGCATGGGACGTCGTCCGCGAGCCGATGTTTGTCTTGCTCGTAGCGGCCGGGACGATTTATCTGATGCTCGGCGACACCCGGCAGGCGCTGATTTTGTTCGTGATGGTGGTCGTGGTCATCGGGATCACCCTGTACCAGGTGCGCAAGACGGAGCGCGCGCTGGATGCGCTGAGAGATCTGACCAGCCCGCGCGCGCTGGTGATCCGGGACGGCGAACAACAACGCATTCCCGGCCGCGAGGTGGCGCGGGGCGACGTGCTCGTCCTCGCCGAGGGTGACCGCGTGCCGGCCGACGGCGTGCTCCTGTCCTGCGCCGGTTTTGCGGTCGACGAATCGCTCTTAACCGGTGAATCGGCGCCGGTCCGCAAGGCGGCCGCCGAAGGCGTGCCCACCATGGCACGTCCCGGCGGCGACGATCAACCGTTTGTGTTTTCCGGCACCCTGGTCGTGCAAGGGCACGGCCTTGCCCAGGCCCTGGCAACGGGCCTCGGCACGGAAATCGGACGGATTGGCAAAGCGCTGGCCGCCGTCGAGCGGGAGCCCACTCCCTTGCAGCGTGAAACCAGCCGGGCGGTCAGACGCCTCGCCGTGGCGGGAGTGGTCCTGTGTGTCGTCCTGGCGGTGGTGTATGGATCGACCCGTGGAGACTGGCTGAACGGCGTCTTGGCCGGGCTGACGTTGTCGATGGCGATCCTGCCGGAAGAATTTCCGGTGGTGCTCACGGTGTTTCTTGCGTTGGGCGCGTGGCGGATCTCGCAACAGCGGGTGTTGACCCGGCGCGTCGCCGCGGTCGAAACCCTGGGGGCCGCCACGGTCTTGTGCGTCGACAAGACGGGGACGTTGACGGAGAACCGGATGTCCGTCGCCGCGTTGTGTGCCCACGACCGGGTGTTCGACCTCGACGAGCTCAAGTCCGACGAGTTGCCGGATGAGGTTCACCGCGTGCTCGAATTCGGCATCCTGGCGAGCCAGCGTCGCCCGTTCGATCCCATGGACAAGGCCCTCCATCAGGTCGGCGCGCGGACGCTGGAGAGAACCGAACACCTGCACGGCGACTGGACACTGGTGGACGAATACCTCCTGTCCAAGGAGCTGCTGGCGATGTCTCGGGTCTGGCGATCTCCCGATGGGGGGGCGTACGTGATTGCCGCCAAGGGTGCTCCCGAGGCCATTGCCGACCTCTGCCATCTGAACGCGGTCCGAATCGAGTCGCTGGGCCAGCGGGTCGACGCCATGGCGAAGCGGGGGTTGCGCGTGCTGGGGGTAGCCGGAGCTTCCTTCACGCAGGATGCCT
>Ga0180094_1000161_pt1 | contig 15327 bp, 14 predicted proteins | sample EasRivT47_16_1Da_FD_121786 | JGI IMG/M metagenome (GOLD analysis project Ga0180094, IMG submission 121786) | Soil microbial communities from meander-bound floodplain in the East River, Colorado, USA - East River metaG ERMLIBT47_16_1Da | ecosystem: Environmental > Terrestrial > Soil > Floodplain ... | reverse complement strand
TGCCCGCCCATATCCAAATTTAATAAATTTGAGCAAATCATGAGCGCCGTTTTCATAACGATCGTCCAAATTGGAAGCCGTGCGATAGGTCCTTTCAAATGGCTTATCTGCTGGCTTAAAACCGTATTTCTTCTGCACTAAAAGAGTGTGCTGATTGGGGTCCCATTTGAAAAAGTTCCCTATATAAAGACCACGCACCCCAACCTTAAGTACTTCTGCATCCGATGGATACTTTGCCCAAGATAAATCTTTTTCTGTGAGAACTTCAGTTGGATCGTTGAGCATGTCATACCACTCAAATCCACGCAGAGCATGCTCATGACGAACGCGTGCGCTAAATTCGACAAAATCGTCAGGTTCAAACATACCAGAAATGTCCCAAGCCATTTCTCCCCAGACCATTAGCGGTACATTGAACTTAACAGCAATCTGAATGGGATAAGTCATGATTCCACAATGCGCATGCCAATTCATGTCGCCCATTTTTCTAAAACATAGGCGATTGAGTTTTTTCAGCACTTCAACACTGGGGCCAAAGACTAAATGGTCAGCATCAAAAGCATGGCGCATATGGTCACGGTTATGATCCCCCTCAGGCAAGTAATTATTGCCATGATAAGTTACCAACAAAGGTTTCAGTCCATATTCAGAAACTATTATATGGGTTTGATAATAACTGTCTTTGCCGCCACTCACCGGGATGATGCAATCGTAATCAGAAGAACCATTCTTCCTAATTTCTTCAACTTGCTGCTCAAATTTTTTTCGGCGCCTGTCCCAAAAGTCTGGCGTCAGTTTTTCGAATTCTTCCGCAGTCTGGCAACTTGCACATATTCCGTCATCATCAATTGAAAGATTTACTGCAACAGCCGGATACATACAACGATTGCAATAGGACATTTTCTTGCACATCACAACTCCTCAAATTTCTAATAAATCAGGCCGCCTAACATTCAGCCCCCGATCAAACAGGTATTTTTTCGCCAGAAAGACACTCTGATCGCTATAGTGAAATATATTAGCCGCCGCCACCGCATCTACGTCAGTTTGCTCTAGGGCCTCAGCAAAGTGGGCCCATTCCCCTACACCGCCACAGGCGATAACTGGTATCTTGATCGCCCCGGTTACTCTGTTTAGCAGCTCAAGATCATACCCATTTTTCATACCATCACGATCTATCGAATTGAGCAAGATTTCACCAGCGCCTAGTTGTTCGACGGTTTTTGCCCAATCTTCTGGTGCATAGGCAGTCGGCTGTTTGCCCCCTCGGCCCATTACTAACAGGGTCTCATCTTGCCTCTTTACATCTATAGAAATAACGATGCACTGGGACCCAAATTCCTTGGCTGCAGTCTCGACGAACTGTGGGGCTTCAATCGCTACGGTATTAAGGGCCACCTTATCAGCACCAAGCGACAATCGTTTCTCAATTTCCTGCAACGTACGAATACGCCCACCCACCGTTATTGGCATAAAAGCGACTTTTGAAACGTCCTCAATAATCTCAAAAATGCTATGCCGGTTTGGATGTCCCAAATCATCGCGTCGCATGTCATAAGAATCATCACGGCTTATATCAAGATAAATCAATTCATCTGAAGCCCATTCACTAAGCCGCTTGACCGCAGAAGTAGGATTACCAAGATTTTGGTAGCGTCTAAATTGCTTACTCTGCACCAGCCAGCCATTGCGTAATAAGAGAACCGGGATTAAACGCTTTTTTTTCATGATAAAGACAGAAAATTCTTTACCAATTTAATGCCTGTTCGCTGACTCTTTTCAGGGTGGAATTGCACACCATAAATATTTTCCCGTTGAACTACACTACAGAATTCTTCCCCATAACTTGTGATAGCAAGCATATGCTGTTCATTTTCTAAGCGGAAAGCATAACTATGAACAAAATAAAAATCTGGATCATCCCCCAGTCCGGCCAATAAAGGCGAATCTCGCTTACAGGAAGTGTTATTCCAGCCGATGTGAGGAAGCGGAAAATGTTTGGAGTTGACCTTTTCGACACTTCCTCCAATCCATCCTAGCCCAAGATATTCTCCGAACTCCATACCACGGGTCGCCAATACTTGCATCCCAACGCAAATCCCCAGAAAAGGTTTTTTATCGCTCAGGACCGCCTGCTCCAAAACCTCCATGGGCAACCTCTCGCGAATCTTTCGCATTGCCGCACTAAAAGCGCCTACGCCTGGCAACACGATATGCGTAGCCTGTCGAATTTCTTCCGGATCATTGGATATCACAATATGCTTGGCAATAGTAGAAAAGAGATTGAATACCGATTTTACGTTACCAGAGCCATAATCCAGAATACACACGCTACCCATACCATTCCTTAGTTGTCTAGTTTAGTGTGATCCTACCCAGGATCGCATATGGTATCTGCAGGCATTACACACACCGTCATCATCCAGAAACAAGTCCGGCTTGACACAGCGGTTGCAAGAGGTGAGCATGTCAGCCTCGTTTTTCCATTAGGAACCAGGTGATATCGTCTTGGGGAAAGGCAGGATCTCGGCGGTAGATGAAACCATAGTCGATAAGAGCTAAGTCAGAATACTTTTCCAACATTTCACCCGCAAAGTCTCGCTTGAAGAGACGATCCGTGTGACCACGATAAGGGATGGTCACTGGTGACGGATTGTAATATTCACACACAAGGATATAACGACTTGAAGCCTGATACAGTTTTTCATATACAGTGCCCAACATTTCGGGATTGATATGAATCAAGACGCCTTTGATCAAGGCGAGATCGACTTTATCAGTTAATGGGTAGTCGAAGATTGAACCTTCGAACACATTCTGCGCCCCGATTAGCTCCGCGAGCAGCGTGGCAGCGTCCGAGTTAATTTCCGCACCTTTCAGTTTTAAGTTTGGATAAAGCAGTTTCAGCGCCTTCAAATTCATCCCGATGTTGGCGCCCAGTTCAAGGCAGGATGAAATCTGGCCAACTTGTTTAAGTGCCCTTGAGAGAAAATTGAGGTTAGATGCCAAGAGCTCTTGGCTAGCATTTCGACCGATGTATTCTGTGCCGAAGTCTCCTGCCCAGAATTCTTCTTGTGGTGTTGCATAGTGGGGTGTGGTGGTCATATTCGATGGCCCTTCAATTGATTAAAAGTTAGTTCCGCCCTTATCCAGTCATCCTGCTCATCGATATCTTGAACCCGCCATCGGGGAATCACAATTGGCATTGAATGACGGTCAAAGATCCGCTTGCCCTCCATCCACGCCGATGGCCTTCCCCAATAAAACTGCCCGGCATCGTGCAGTGCGGTCGGCAAGTCCTGGGAGCGGGTCGAGAAATGCTCTGGGAAGAACATCTCAATCCCGCTATCTGTATTTTTTTGGAATGAGCGAAAAATCGGGGCGGCGTAATCAGTCACGGTGAAGGCATACGCCCAGTCGCCAGACTCCAGTGCTTCCAAGCCCCGTTTGAGGTCATCCGCTTGGACGAAGGGTGCGGTGGCGTAAATGCAGCACACCGCGGTCACGGGCCAGCCTTGGCCCAGCGCCCATTGGGTGGCGTGTGCGATGACCTCTGTGGTGCCGGCGTGGTCGTTGGAGAGCTCTGCTGGCCGCATAAACGGCACTTCAGCACTCCACTGTTTCGCCACCTCGGCAATCTCGGCGTCATCAGTGGAGACAATGATGTGGTCGAACAATCCCGATGCCTTCGCTGCCTCAATCGACCAGGCGATCATAGGCTTGCCGCAGAAGTCCTTGATGTTCTTGCGCGGGATGCGTTTGCTGCCACCACGGGCTGGGATGACGGCAATCTTCATACGCTGACAGCCTTCTTCAATGCTTCAATAACCCGTTTTTGCATATCATCAGTCAACCCCGGATACATCGGCAAGCTGATCGCTTCCGCGTAGTACTGTTCCGCCTCCGGGCAATACCCAGACTTAAAACCCAATTGCTCGTAGCACGGCTGCCGGTAAACCGGGATGTAATGCAGGTTCACGCCAATGCCCGCTTCTTGCAGCGATTCGAACACGTCACGATGAGTCTTACGGATTTCGTTGAGCTTGAGACGAATCACATACAGATGCAGTCCGGAATAATTGTCTGGGTGCTGCCAAGGCATGTTAATTGGCAAGCCAGCCAGCAGTTCGTCATATCTCCTGGCGATGGCATGTCGCTTGGCAACGAACTCATCCAGCCGCTGCATTTGGCTCAGGCCGAGCGCCGCCTGCAGGTCGGTCATACGGTAGTTGTAGCCAAGGTCGATCTGTTGGTAATGCCAGGGACCGTCCGGCGCATGGGTCATCTCGGCCACGTCGCGAGTAATGCCGTGGGTGCGCAGCCGTGCCATGTGATTGGCCAGTTCCGGGGCATTGGTGAGCGCCATGCCGCCCTCACCCGTGGTAATGACCTTCACTGGATGAAAACTGAACACCGTGACGTCGCTGTAGCGGCCATTGCCGATGGGCTCGCCTCGGTAGCGCCCGCCGATGGCGTGGGAGGCATCTTCGATGATTTTAAAGCCGTATTGTTGGCTGAGCGCGTGAATGCCGACCATGTCGCATGGTTGTCCACATAGGTGCACCGGGATCACCACTTTCGGTAGTCGGCCTACTTGCTCGGCTTGCCTCAGCTTTTCTGTGACGCGCTCCACACTCAGGTTATAGGTCTGTGGGTCAATATCAACAAAGTCCACCTGCGCGCCACAATACAACGCACAGTTGGCGCTGGCCACAAAGGTGATCGGGCTGGTCCACACCCAATCGCCCGGCCTCACACCCAGCGCCAAGCAGGCAATGTGCAGAGCGCTGGTGGCGCTGTTGACGGCCACCGCATGATGCGCGCCGCAGTAGTCGGCCACTGCTTGTTCAAACGCCGGAACGGCGGGGCCTTGAGTGAGGAAGTCCGAGCGCAATACATCCACGACGGCTTGAATATCGGCTTCAGAGATGTCTTGGCGACCGTAGGGGATCATCACTGTCAGATTTTACCGACCTTGTCGCGGTTCTGCTCAATCCAGACCCGCAAGGTGTCGATGCTCATCCAGTCGGTGTTGTTGTCCGAACAGTAGGTAAAGTCCGGCACGACCTTTTGCCCACTATTGATGCGCACGGGGTCTTGGCTCCACTTATGAATCGCCGGCAGAATCTTGTAATGATTCGCGTATTCGTAGGTATGCTGCGCATCCTCGGTGCCGATCATCTGCTCGTGAAGCTTTTCACCGGGGCGAATACCGACGATTTCATGACGGGCATCGGGCGCAACGGCACGGGCGATGTCGGTCAGCTTCATGGAAGGAATTTTCTTCACATAGATCTCGCCGCCAACCATATCCTCAAAGGCGTGCCAGACGAGATCCACCCCCTGATCGAGCGTAATCATGAAACGGGTCATGCGCTCGTCGGTGACCGGCAGCACGCCCTTATCAGCGAGAGAGAGGAAGAGCGGGATCACCGAGCCCCGCGACCCCATGACGTTGCCGTAGCGTACCACGGCAAAGCAGGTATCGTCACTGCCAGAGTAAGAGTTACCGGCGATGAAAAGCTTATCCGAGGTCAGTTTGGTTGCGCCGTACAGATTCGCCGGGCTGCTGGCCTTGTCGGTCGAAAGCGCCACAACTCGTTTAACCCCCTGGTCAATGCAGGCATCAATGAGGTTCATGGCGCCGATCACATTGGTCTTGACGCACTCGAAAGGGTTGTATTCCGCAGTCGGCACTATTTTGGTGGCGGCCGCATGGACGACGAAATCGATGCCGTTGAGCGCGCGCGCGAGGCGATCCTTGTCGCGCACATCGCCGATGAAGAACCGCACACGTTTGTCATCGCTGTACAGTTTGGCCATCTCCCACTGCTTCATCTCATCGCGCGAGTAGATCACCAACCGGCGAGGATTGTATTTGGCCAGCGTGAGGGGCACAAAGGTGTGCCCAAAGGAACCGGTGCCACCGGTGATGAGGATGGATGCATCAGTGAGCATCATGTTCCTTGTTCCAGTCACTCTGTGCCTCGCGATGAGACAACCTTCTTGGCGGAAATCACCTCTGCCGACGCGCTCTCTGCCGCTACTCTGCCCTGCTCCAGTCGGTAGAGCCGGTCGCAGTATTCGACGGTGGAGAGGCGATGGGCGACGATTAAGATGGTCTTGCTGCCTTGAAGGGCCGTGACAGCCTGCATCACGTCTCGCTCGGTGGCGGTATCGAGCGAACTGGTGGCTTCATCTAGCACCAACACTGCTGGGTCGTGGTAGAGCGCACGGGCGATGCCGATACGCTGGCGTTGACCGCCCGAGAGCCGAATGCCCCGCTCGCCCACGAGGGTCTCCACCCCGTCGGGCAGACTGGCCACAAACTCTTCAAGTTGTGCGGCCTGGATGGCTCGCTGCACGGCGGCATCGTCAATCTGCTCGTTGGACAGACCAAAGGCCACATTGCGGCGCAGCGTGTCGTCGGTGAGGAAGATCGACTGTGGCACATAACCGATCTGATTCTGCCAGTTTCGTACATTTAGGTGAATGCCCTTGCCATCCACTCGCACCTCGCCTGTATCGGGGGTGAGCAGACCGAGCAGGATATCCACCAGTGTGCTCTTTCCCGCACCACTGGTACCGATAAAACCGATCGATTCACCGCGCCGGACGACCAGCGAGATGTCTTTGAGGGCGGGTTCTGCGGCGCCTTGGTAGGTATAGCTGACATGACTCAGTTCCAGCTCTGCACGGAAAGGCGTGACGGGGCTGTGAGGGTTGGTTACGTCTGGGGTGGCGAGATTGCTCTCCGTGTGCAGGGTGTTAATCACCGATCGGCCGTAGCGCAACAACTGCACCGCAATCAACACCCGATTAACCGACGTGATGACACGAAAGGCGGCGGCGGCGAACAGGCCCAACGTGGGCAGCACGGCGTCGGGCGCACGACCCTGCGCCAGCATGCTGATCACCAGTATGGCGAGACCACTGACTGCCAGTAGCTCCAGCCATAGGTTTGGGAGTTGTTGTAGGGTAATCTGCATCTGCCCCATATGTGCGCTCTGGACATTGTGCAGGCGGTATTGCATGAGAAAGTCGGATTCCCTTCCGAGAAGTTTCACATCCTTGGCACCGCCTAGGCCTTGTAGTAAGTGTTGAAGTCGCATGCCATCATGATGCTGGCGCGCCTCGCCCCAGCGCGCAATGTGCCTACTGGTGAGGCGATAGAATCCCCAAGCGGCGGTGCCCAATACACTCACGACAATCATCGCACCCAACGGCTCAGCGACGAGGAGCAGACCGTACAGGCCGAGCAATACCAGACATTCGGTGAGGAGGAGCATGACCGGAAGCATGACATTGAACGTGAATAAGTTTACCTCATTGAGAACATTGCGAACCAACTGCGCCGAGTTGCGTTGCAGGTGAAAGGTATACGGTTGGCGCAGATACGTCGTGAACAAGCGCTGTGAAAGTTGAACCTGCACTCCGAAGGCAAAGCGCGCCTGCCGCCAGGCGAGAAAGGCAAGAAACAACGCCTTGATCAGATACACCCCAACCAACACCAATATGCCCCCGACGACGAGGTTTTGCCAGCTGGGATTGCCCAGCGCCTGAATGGCTCGTTGGAATGCCGGATAATTACTCACGATGTCTCGCTGCGTGAGCAGGGCAAGCGCTGGGATCACAAGACCCACACCGAGTGTCTCTAGCACCATGCCGATGAACATCAGCCCCAGCAACACCACCGCACTGCGTCGCTCGGCGGACGTGAGCAGGCTCCAGATTTTGCGGGCGGCTGACATTTTGGGTCCAGCAGTCATTGAGTTCACCAAAACCCGATCCTCCAGAGACGCCCTGCGGGCCAGACCTCAACCCACGTTCTTGTGGTCCTTTTGCTCTTTCAAATACCACGCGTACGCCTGACGCACGCCGTCCCTCAGCCCGATTTGCGCCTTCCACCCCAAAACCTTCAACCGTGAAACATCTAGTAGTTTACGGGGCGTACCGTCAGGTTTCGTCCGATCCCAAACAATTGCGCCATCATAACCCACGACCCGCCCGATCAACGCGGCCAGATCCCGAATCGTGACGTCTTCGCCGGTCCCCACGTTGATCAGTTCGCTGTCACCGTAATGACGCATTAAAAAGAGACAGGCATCCGCCAAGTCATCCACCTGGAGAAACTCACGCCTCGGACCGCCCGATCCCCACACCACCACCTCTTTCTTCCCACCCTCCTTCGCCTCATGAAATTTCCTCAGCAGCGCCGGAAGCACGTGGGCAGTATCGAGATCGAAATTATCTTCGGGCCCATACAGATTCGTCGGCATCGCGCAGATGAACCGTGTCCCATACTGGCGGTTGTATGACTGGCACATCGTGATGCCCGCGATTTTTGCCACGGCATACGGTGCGTTCGTGGGCTCGAGCGGACCGGTCAGCAAATATTCTTCCTTGATCGGCTGCGGGCAGTCTCGCGGGTAGATGCACGAACTGCCGAGGAAGAGCAGCTTCTTGACGCCGTGGCGATAGCTCTCGTGAATGACATTTGTCTGGATCGCGAGATTGTCGTAGATGAACTCGGCCGGGGCCGTATGATTCGCCCAGATCCCACCCACTTTCGCGGCGGCGAGGAACACATAGTCGGGGCGCTCGGCGTCGAAGAATGCTTGGACGGCCGCCCCGTCTCGCAGGTCGATCTCCTGGGAGGTCCGTACGACGAGCCGCCGGTATCCTTCGGCTTGTAACCGCCGCACAATCGACGAACCGACCATCCCGCGGTGGCCGGCGACATAGATTTTGGCATCTTGCTTCATGACCACGTCGCTGATTTATCCCCGCGCCATGGGGGTTATTCCGGTCGTTTACACCGCATAGATTTCTTCGCGCGCAACGGTTCTCGCCGCGTACAAAAGGGCTGCCCGGATGTCCTCAACAGTCAAAAACGGGTAATCAGTGCAGATATCTTCAAAGCTTGCTCCAAATGCAAGCTTCTCAACGATAATCTCCGCTGGAACTCGCGTACCCCTAATGACGGGTTTGCCCAGCATCACCTTTGGGTCAACGGCCACTCTCCTAAGCAGTGTCTTCTCGGTCATGAGACGCTCCTGATCGGAATAAACCTGAATTTGGTCCGACTGACGACCACGAAATGTTTCTGTAGCTTTTCGCTGTGCTCGTTCAAGAGCCTTCCCTCACACATACAATCGACTCACCGCCCCCGGCTTCAAACCATGGAGAAGCTGCCGCTCGCGCTCCAGATCGGATTCGACCATCATCCGGATCAGATCGTGGAACCCCACGGTCGGCTTCCACCCGAGCTTGGTCTTGGCTTTGCCGGGGTCGCCGATGAGTAGGTCGACCTCGGCGGGCCTGAAATAGCGGGGGTCGATCTCGACGTGCTTGGCCCAATCCAGTTCGACCAGGCCGAACGCCGCGTCGAGCAGTTCCCGAATCGAGTGCGTCTCGCCGGTCGCAATCACGTAGTCGTCGGGCTGCTCCTGCTGCAGCATCAACCACATGGCCTCCACATAATCCCCCGCAAAGCCCCAATCCCGTTTCGCGTCGAGATTGCCCAGGTACAGTTTGTTCTGCAAACCCAGCTTGATACGGGCCGCCGCTTTCGTGATTTTGCGCGTGACGAACGTTTCACCTCGACGCGGCGATTCATGGTTGAAGAGGATCCCGTTGCAGGCGAACAGGCCGTAGCTCTCGCGATAGTTCACCGTCATCCAATAGGCGAACACCTTCGCGACTCCGTACGGGCTTCTGGGATAGAACGGCGTCGTCTCGCGCTGGGGAACCTCCTGGACCTTGCCGAACATCTCGCTGCTCGACGCCTGGTAGAATCGCGGCCGAATCCCCGATTCGCGGATGGCTTCGAGCAAGCGCACGCTGCCGACGCCCGTCACCTCGGCGGTGTACTCGGGGACGTCGAAGCTCACCCGGACGTGGCTCTGGGCGCCCAGGTTGTAAATCTCGTCCGGTTGGACGGTGCGAAGGATCCGGTTGAGCGAACTCGCGTCGTTCAGATCGCCGTACACCAAATGCAGGCGGTAATCCGGATCGTGGGGATCCTGATAGACGTGGTCGATTCGGCCGGTGTTGAACGAACTCGAGCGGCGGACGATGCCGTAGACCTCATAGCCCTTCTTGAGGAGAAGTTCAGCGAGGTACGAGCCATCCTGGCCGGTAATTCCCGTGATCAGGGCCTTCTTTGGTTTTGACATCTTACTCACGTTCCGGTTCTACTTGGTTGTCGATCCGCCTCACACCATCTGATTTAAAAACAGTATACAACACCTTGTCGCCCGGACTCAACGGAGAACTGTGCTCGCCCGCCGGGGCTCCGGTCGCTCCGTAGGGGCTTCTACAATGCATTCCGCCGTAGCGACATGATTTTGTACCCGGTCACGAAGCACGCGGCGCGAAGACGTTTGACAAACAGCATCCACCGTTGCTCAGGCGCGTGCTTTTCGGCGACGCGATAATTCTCCTTGAACTGTTTCTGGTAGTTCGAGCCGCTCTTGCTGGTCTGATACCAGCGGAAGCATGCGAGACGATCCTTCAGGTAACGCGGATCACTGATTTTTCCAAAGCGCAGCCACAGGTCGTAATCGAACGCAAGGGGTAACTCGGGGTCGAGCAGGCCGACTTTGTCGAAGAGCGAACGCCGCCAGAACACGGTCATCTGGCTGATGAAGTTCTCCCTGAGCAGCCGCGAGTACGAGTACCGCCCGGCGCACCAATGCTTGTAGGCGCTGATGACGTTCCGGATCACGCGGTCATGTTCGTCGATGATATCGCAGCGGCCGTGCACCCACTGGAGATTCGGATCGTTCTCGAACACCTGCTTCACCAGGGCGAGCGCGCCGGGCTGAAGCAGGTCGTCACTGTTGATCCAGCCCACGACGTCGCCCGTCGCGCGGCGAAATCCTTTGTTGATCGCGTCGATCTGTCCTGTGTCGGGCTCGCTTTTCCAGTCTATGCGGCCTTCATACTCGCGCAAAATATCGAGGGTGTTATCGGTACTGCCGCCATCGAAGACGATGTACTCCAGTTCGAAGTCGCCCCGCTGGTCGAGTACGCTCTTGATCGTGCGCTCGATGAATCGGCCCTGGTTGAAGGAGGGTGTAATTATTGAAATTTTCATCCCACGCTCTTCAAGTATCGCTTGACTTCTCGCGTACCGCTCGAAACGCCAGGCGCTCCGATAAGCCCGCGCAGATAAAGAACGCGACCCACAGCGCGGCCAACGGTGCGACATGGAGAATCAGGCGGTGCAGCATGGCGTCACCGGCTAGAAATGAAAACATCCCTTCCTGCGTGACGAAAAGCCATGCTAAAACGCATAGGTAGATCACGACCGGCCAAGAGGAAAAAATGTTTTCCGCGTCAAACGTCGATCTGAACCGCATGAGAAACACGACGATGAACAACGGCCACACGATCATCCAGTTGCCGCTCATGAAGAGAGCCTGCCCCAGCGCGGCGGCGACCGGCCAGACTCGATCTGCACTGGACGAAATTGTTGAAAGGTTAGAAATCAAGACCGTTTCGTCGACCCCCCATCGAGGCCTCACAACCGCCCACACGCCCCACACCACGGCCGCCGGGCCGAGGTACACGAGGCGGTCCTTGGCGGGAGCCTTCAAATACGTGAGCAAGATGACGTTGGTGATGACAAAGAACGTCCCCTCCATTCTCGTCAAGACCGCGCCCACCCCGAACAAGGCGGCCGCGAGAAGGCCCTGCCGACTACGGCCGCGGACGTAATGGGTGAGAGCCACGCTCTGACCCAGCACGAAATACGCCAACGGAAGATTGATATACGGTTCCTGGCTGTGTTGTACCACCAGGGGAAGCGCGCCGACAAACAGGGCCCCGAGGAGGGCCACGGAAGACGCGAATTGCCGTCGTAAGGTCCCATACGCGACCAAGCAAAGCGAGGGGAAATATCCCCAAGCGATGAGCTTGATCGCCGTCTCGTTCCACGACCCAGCGACCAATGCCGCCCATACTTGCTGGAGCGGACCCCCCAGAGGATAATTCGGCGTGCCGACGTATTCGAAGAGAAAACGAGGAATCGTCTCGGTCCCATAAATGATTTTCGCCTTGATGGAATAATCGGCCCACACATCCCAGCCCGTTATTGGCCTGATCCACATCCGAAACAGGGTGAGTGCGGCGATGATCGTCGCGACCAACAGGCCGAGAGCGCCAACCATTCCGAGCCCGACCCAGCGAGTCGCCGCCCCCTTCCTCCTTCCTCGTTCCGTCCACCCAAGGAACGGCTGACCCGGCACCCCAACCCGCAGTCGGACGACCCAAACCACCATGGCGAGCGCGAGCACCGCCAGGAAAACACCCGGGGTCGAGATGGGCAGACCAACAAGCCCCATGACGCCAATGACGAGCATGATCCAAACCGCTCCGATCCCGTACGCCATCCCGAGACGCGCTGTCGGATGGAAGGAACTGAACCGCGAGGTGATGAGTAATCCGAGGCCCCACAGACTTGCCGGGCCGAGAAAGGCCGTCAGCGATGTCATGTGGCACCCACCCGGAAGAGGCAGAATCGTTCAGACTCGCCCAGCAGAACGAGGCGGGGTTCCACCGTCGCGCACGGCGCGTGAACGCCGGAGAAATAGTGGAGCCGGAGCGTGGCCTTGAGACCCTCACGGATGACACGAACCGGAGCGAGATAGTAGGCGGCTCGTCCGAACTGATAGTCGCTCCAGGCTACCCCCACATGAAGAACAAATTCGATCGAATCAGCGGGTTTCGCATGGGAGGAAACGGCGCGCATCGCCCGCCAGAGCGGTCCACCATCCAGTTGCTGATACGCCTCCTCTCGGCTGAGCCCCCCGAACTGCTTCACGTCGACACTGAGGGCGACCGACTGATAATAGACCAGGAAGCACACACCGAGCACCCAAATGATCACCAAGCCCTGTATCGCGCTCACACGGATCATGGCCTGCCACCTGGCCATCCCTTGGAAACCAAACGCCGCGATCGCAAGCCCCAGCACAACGGGAAACAGCCATTGCCAGAGCGATCGCCCATGGAACGACGGAGGAGCCACAAAATTAATTGAGTAGCCCTGTAGGGCCAGATTGACCCCTGGTTTGGGAGAAACCACTTCATCGAGCCAGGGGGGCAGAAACACCGCGACGAAGCGGACCGAGCCGACCCCCACGGGTTGCGGAATGAGTGAAGGAATGAGTATCGCTTCTTTCAAAACGCCTGACGGCAAGCCGGACAGGTCGAGATCGAACGTTTCCATTCTTCCGCCGCGCGTCTTAAACGGAAGGGAAACACGCTCGGTTCCTCCGGTGGCCTCGACGACCAAGCCGAGCCATCCCTCCGAGGGACTCTCGGTGGACAAGGACACGCGAACCCACCGATAACGTCGAAGGTCGAGCGAGAGAGGACCGCTCAGCAAGACCGCCGGCTCCGCCCGTGGCGTGAGCCCTATCCCCTGCGTGACGGGCACCACCTCGGCGTTGGGAGATGTCCACTGCCTCTGGTGTCCATCGGAAAAATCCCATCGATCCTGAACGATCGGAGCGAAGATGAACTGACATCCGCCAAGAAGCCAACACATCCCCAACAAAAGGAGACCATCGCGCCATCCCCGATTGACGATCATCCTCATTTCGGGGTGGCCTGGATGTCGAGGATGATCGCCTGGAGCATGAGCTCGAAGCCGATCAAGAACGGCAGCACGCTGAGCATCACGGTGCCGGTCGTGGCGATCTCGTCGAATGCCCACGACCGCCACCAGGTGTACGCGCCGAATCCGAATCCCCAGAAAAAAAACGGCAACCCGAGGAACAGAAACAGGGCAACCGGCGAAAAATCCCGCAAGACGTACTTGTGATAGATGCGATACCAGTAACGACGAAACAGGTAGACCGGGAACGAACCCAGGATGCGCGAGATTTTGATGTTCGAGCGCTCGTCGCCGTAGAGCGCGGGAATGGCGACGTCCTTGACGCGGAATCCCAGAATATTCAGATTGATGAGTAGATCGTTCTCGAAGAAAAACCGTTTCGCGAGACGATCCAGATTCAGTTGCGCCAACGCCTCGCGCCGAATCGCCAGGTAGCCGTTTTGGGGATCGAACACGTTCCAATAGCCCGAGGTGAGCTTGGTGAGGAAGGTCAGTACGAAGTTGCCGAAGAGCCGGTGCCGGGGCATGGCGGAAAGTTCGGCCGAGTGTAGAAAGCGATTGCCCTTCGCGTAATCATAGCCCTGAATCGTCACGGCATCGAGCAGAGCGGGCAGATACCCTTGGTCCATCTGGCCGTCGCCGTCCATCTTCACCGCGATCTTCACCCCGTCCTTGAGCGCGCGCCGGAAACCGGTCACCGTGGCGCCTCCGACGCCCTGGTTGCCCTCGTGGTGGAGAACGATCAGGCGGTTCGACGCGATGCCACGCGCCGTCTCAAGCGTCTCGTCTCCGCTCGCGTCGTCCACGACGATGATCCGATCGACCCACTCGGGAATGCCCTCGATCACCTTTCGGATCGAGCGCTCCACGTTGTAGGCCGGAATGACGACGCCTATGGTGCGACCGCGATACATGATTTTAGCTCATCGCTCATCGCAGAATCTGTTTCAGGACTTCCTGTGAGCTGTGAGCTGATTGCTCACTCCGTGAGGGCCACTTCACGGAGTGAAACGCCATGATAGCGGAGCCATCGGTGAAACTCCAGCCATGAGATGTTCCGCGAGCCGGCCAGGGCCAGCCGTTTTCGCCACATGCCGCCGACGCCACGGGCCGCCGCCACATACGCACGCGCCACTGTCCACATCAACCTCCACCCCGACGCTCGTTCGAGTGCGCGGCCCGCGCCGCCCAACCCCCGCCACGCCGCATACCCGTGCCACCCCAGGCGCAACGCGGTCCAGAACGGTGATAGAATGACCACCGACCAGGGGAAATATTTCACCATCACCCAAATGCGATTGCGCTCGACGAGAAAGACCTTGCGCAACGAATACCGGCCGGCCGACGCGGAATAGCGGTGGCGGACCACGGCGTCGGGGACGAATCGGCACCGCCACCCCGCGACCCGACCACGCAGGCCGAGATCCACGTCGTCGCAGTACATGAAAAACTCCTCGTCGAAGACCCCGATCTGAGCGAGCATGGCGCGTCGATACAACGCCGCGCACCCGCTGGGCAGGAGCACGTCTTCCGGCTTGTTGAAGGCCCCGACGTCACGTCGCAATCGCCCACGCCCCCGCCCCAGGCCATCGCGCGACAACAGCAGTCCGGCGCTGTCGATCACGCGGGGGTCGTCGTGCATCAGGATCTTCGACGCGCACATCCCGACTCGGGAATCCGCCTCGGCCTCTCGTACCAGG
>Ga0180094_1000160_pt1 | contig 15382 bp, 12 predicted proteins | sample EasRivT47_16_1Da_FD_121786 | JGI IMG/M metagenome (GOLD analysis project Ga0180094, IMG submission 121786) | Soil microbial communities from meander-bound floodplain in the East River, Colorado, USA - East River metaG ERMLIBT47_16_1Da | ecosystem: Environmental > Terrestrial > Soil > Floodplain ... | reverse complement strand
TGCGCGGCGTTCCCGATCGACGAACGAGATCTCGCGGACGTCAACTATCTCTGCAGCTACAGCTTCGCACAACCGCGCGTCGCGGGGGGCCAGCAGCTCTTGACCCCCGTGTTCGATTCATGAGGACGTGCGCATGAAATACGCGTCGATGGATCAACTCGACCAGGCCCTCAACCGCTCCCTTCGGATCGACGGGGCGACGGTGAAGATCGTGGACCGTCTCGGGTTTCTCCACGACCTCTTGGACGATCTCGTCTATGCGGCGGTCTTCAACCCCGATCCGCGGATCAAGGGGCGCGCCCGCTGGGTGATCAAGACGGCCGCGCCGGGGATGGGGGTGGTCCCCGCGTCGATCCAACCACTCTACGACGCGATGGGGCGAGGCGAGGCCGGCGGCTTCACCGTGCCGGCCATCAACATTCGCGGGATGTCTTATGACGTCGCCCGCGCCGCGATCCGCGCCGCCAAGACCACCAAGACCTCCGCCTTCATCTTCGAAATCGCCAAATCCGAAATCGGCTACACCGAACAGCGGCCGGGCGAATACACCGTCGTCATGATCGCGGCCGCTCTCCGCGAAGGCCACACCGGTCCCCTCTTCATTCAGGGCGACCACTTCCAGGTCAATGCCAAGAAGTACCTCCAGGATCCCGCTACGGAGATCGACGGCTTACGCGCGCTGATCCGGGAGGCCATCACGGCGGGGTTCTACAACATCGACATCGACTCCTCCACCACCGTCGATCTCTCGAAGCCGACCACGATCGAGCAACAACGCACCAATTACGAGATCGCCGCCGACCTGACCGCCCACGTGCGACGCCTGCAACCTCCGGGCGTCATGGTCTCGGTGGGCGGGGAGATCGGCGAGGTCGGTGGAAAGAACAGCACGGAAGAAGAACTGAGGGCGTTCATGGACGGGTACCGGCAAGCCCTCAGCGCGCACGGCAAAGACCTTACGGGGATCAGCAAGATCAGCATCCAGACCGGCACGTCCCACGGGGGGGTTCCGCTTCCCGACGGGTCGGTCGCCCAAGTGGCGCTGGATTTCGACACCCTCGCGCGGCTCTCGAAGGTCGCCCGCGACTCCTATGGCCTCTCGGGCGCGGTCCAGCACGGCGCCTCGACGCTTCCTGCAGAGGTCTTCGACCGGTTTCCCGCGGTCGCTACGGCTGAGATCCATCTCGCCACTGAATTTCAGAACATGGTCTTCGAACACCGCTCGTTCCCGAAACCCCTCAAGGACGAGATCTACGCCCATCTCGCCACCGCCCACGCCGACGAACGAAAGGCCAACGAGACCGATCAGCAGTTCCTCTATAAGACCCGCAAAAAGGCCTTCGGACTCTTCAAAGAGCGGTTCTGGACGCTCAACGGCATCGCGCGGGAGGCGATCGGCTTGGCGTTGCAGCAGAAATTCGAGTTTCTGTTCCGGAAACTCAGCGTGACGAACACCGAGGATGTGGTCAGGCGTTTCGTGCCCCCCGTCCCGGTCTCCTTCACCGTCGACGACGAAATCGCGGCCTCGCGATTGTAAGGGTACCTCTAAAAATAGTGGATTTTGTCTTTAGGCAAGGCGGAATTCTGGGAGAAAGCGGAATGTACACGCCAGTACATGAGCATTTCGAGCAGAATTCCAACGCAGCATAAAGACAAAAGACGCATTTTTGGAGGTGCCCTTAAGATCACGGATACGCCCGCCCATCCCAGACCGCCAGAAACGCCGCGAGCTCGGAGCGCTCATTGGGGTCTCTGAGGTAAAAGGGATGGGGCGAGAAGGCGCCGCGATCCGGAGACAGGAGTGCATCCAACGTCGGCACCGAGCCATCATGGAGGTAGGGCGCGGTCAGCCCGATCCCCACGAGCTGAGGCACCTTGTAGCCAATCGCGCCGCCCCTCCACGCCGCGCTCATCACCATCACTCGATCGTCGTACCCCGTTCGGGGATCATCCAGGAGTTCGCCGCCTGGCGTCCCTACCGGCTCGATATGCTTCGGGTTGTATCCCGGCAAGAGAGCGCTGAGCGGGACGATCATGCCCGGTGTTTCACGCGATTCGAGGTGGCAGTCGTTGCACCCGGCCTCCCGAAACACGCGCCGACCGACGGCGATACGCTCAGGGTCGATCGGGGCAGGCGGGGGCGGCAGCACGCGGGCCAGATAGGCGCTCATCGCGTCGGAATCCTCTCCATTGACGCGAAACCCCATCCGCGGTGAGGAACGAAGGAACGCGAAACCGCCCACCCGGTCGGCCGCCAGGCGAGGTCGCTCCATCGTGGGATCGATCGCCTGCAGCAGCGCACCATAGGCCCCGACGAGCGCGTCGCCCAGGGGACGCGGCGCTTCGGAGAGGAACGATCGGCCGCCGGGGGTGGCCAGGGTCGTCGGATCCAACACCACGGTGAAAAAGTAGTTGTGGGCGTCACCGGCCTGCTCGAACAGCCCGTCCCAGTCGTACGGGCCGACGTCGATCAGATTGAACACCGCAGGGATCTCGGTGGGGTTGCCCACGCCATCGGGGGTCGCATCGGCCTGACCGGGCGGCCATCCGAGCAGCGCATCATCCACGGCGCGTTCGACGGCATCGGCCATATCAAACCCAGCCATGGTGGGCAGATCCACCTGTGGTCCTCGTCCCGCTCCGAACACATTGAGGAACGGCAGGTACGACCGCGAGCGCTCGCCCCACGCGATCAATTGCCCCACCCTCAGGTCCGTATTCGGCAAGCCGTCCAGGCGACGGCCCACGCCGTCCGCGAAACGGTCATCGGCCCGTGAGTGACACAGGGCGCAGGTGACCCCGATCCGATCCTCGCGCGCGACGAGGCCGATCACCGCGTTCGCCTCGATCAGCCGTCGCGTCGCGCGAGGATCGGTGTAGGGGCCGATCCCGACGTCCGAGCGCCGAAAGTCGGACGGCAGCTTGTCGCTATCGAGCTGGATGCCTGCGGCCAACAGCCCATTCGGCGTGACCTCCCGGCGCGCGAAGCCCTCCGCGAGACCCAGCGTGTCACTCCAAAACCGTTCGTTGCGGAAGGTTTCAAAGCGAAACACGGAGCGGCCCCAATCCACTCGATCGATGGCGGGCGGCTCCCCTTCGCGGGATGACACGTGCCCACCCTGGCGGCTACACCCCCCGAGAGCGAGCCATGCGACGGCGGCAAGCACCCACCTCGCACCGCGTAAACGTCCGACGCCGTTGAAGCGGTTGAGCCGCGTCATCCCCCGGCGCGCGCCATGGCTTGATATCGTGACACTTCGTCTCTGGGGCCGACGATCAGGGGAACTCGCTGGTGCAGGTGGGAGGGGACGATGTCGAGCACGCGTTCTGAACCGGTCGTGGCGGCTCCACCAGCCTGCTCGGCGATGAACGCCATGGGGGCCGCCTCGAAGAGCAGACGCAGTTTGCCGGACGGCTTCTGGGGATCCTTGTAGTCGGCGGGGTAGAGGAAAATTCCGCCCTTCAACAGATTCCGGTGAAAGTCCGACACCAGCGACCCGATGTACCGCGAGGTGTAGGGCCGGCCGGATGGCGGGTCCACGGCTTTCAGCGACGCGATATACGCCCGTGTTCCGGCGTCCCAGAACGCCGTGTTCCCTTCGTTGACGCTGTACATCCGGCACTGCGACGGCATCATCATATTCGGATGGGACAAAATGAACTCGCCCACCGCGGGATCCAAGGTAAAGCCGTGGACACCCAACCCGGTCGTGTAGACTAACATGGTCGAGGATCCGTAAATGACGTAGCCCGCGCACGCCTGTTTCGAGCCCGCCTGCAGGCAATCCTCTTCGGACCCCCGCGGCCCCGCGCTTCGTTTGCGGTGGAGCGAGAAGATCGTCCCCACGCTGACGTTCACGTCGATGTTCGACGAGCCGTCGAGCGGATCCATGTTGATCGCGTACTTCCCGACGAACCCCTCCTCGTGGATCTCGGTAATCTTCTCGTTCTCCTCGGTCGCGATGGCGCAGACCTTGCCTCCGGAGGTGAGGATGCGAATGAAGAGCTCGTTGGCGTACTTGTCCATCTTCTGGACGATCTCGCCCTGCACGTTCACCTCACCCATCGTGCCGAGCAAGTCCCCGAGTCCCGCCCGGTTCACCTCTTTCGACACCAGCTTGGCGGCCAAGGCGATGTCGTACAACAGACCGGAGAAGTCGCCGGACACGCCGGGGAATGTTCGCTGCTGGTCGAGGATGTGCTGCTCGATGGTCTTCAGTCGCATGGGCTCTATCCGTTGAGGAGGGTGATGACCGCCATACCCCGCCACGCGGGCTGCGCAACGGAGGGCCCATCCGAGCTTGCTAAGCGCCTCGCGGGCCCTGCATCCCCGGGCCGAGAAGCGATAGGCCTTCGACGTTCCAGGCCCGAGGCTGCGAGAGGTTTTGGATTCGCTTCCTCGGGGAAAAACTCGATGATGTTGAGCGCCCCGTGGTCCTGCTCGATTCGAAACACGTGGGTCAGATCAAGCCCCATCGCATGGCAGAGAATCGCGCGGTTGACTCCACCGTGCGCCACCAGCGCGATCGCCGCCGCAGGATGTGCCGCCACGATCTCGGCGAGAGCGGGCAGCACCCGCGCCTGCATCTCACGATAGCTCTCCCCGCCAGGCGGTTTCACCGACGGGGGATCAGCCAGCCATCGCGTCCAATCCTCCGGAAACCGCTCGGCGACCTCATCGTGGGTCAAGCCTTCCCAAGCCCCGAAGTGCTTTTCCCGAAAGGCCGGTCGCTGAATCACGGAGAGCCCGTGGCGCTTGGCCACCTGCTCGGCGCCTTGCAGGCTCCGGCGAAGCGTACTCGCATAGACCGCTCGGAGCGGGACCTCGGCAAGCCGGTCGGCCACACGCTCCAACTGCGCCACGCCGTTCGGCGTCACCTCGATATCCATCTGACCGTGATAGGTATTCGGTCTGGCCTTCAGGAGTTCGCCGTGTCGGATCAAATACAGGCGCGTGGGTTCGGAGCGGGATTTTCCACGTTTGGGAGATTCCACGCGCTTGAGAGCGAAGTGTTTGTCGTTGCGAGTGTCGGACATGTGTCTCGGTCCCACGGATGAGATATGAAAAAACCCAACCTTAGAAAAAGAGATTGGGCGAGTGATCCTGAAAACAAAGGAAACGTCGACACCATCTCGGAGCCTCGGCGCGGAACGCGAACTCTGCGTCGCGAAGCAACGTCGCGCCTGCGTTCCGCAGCCCGCCTGTGGCGGGGAACCCTGCACCGCGCCACCCGGCGCGGAAATCAAAATAGTTCGCTCCTCGCAGGTGGCGAAGCAATGAGCGGGCGACGGGATTTGAACCCGCGACAACCAGCTTGGGAAGCTGGGACTCTACCAGCTGAGCTACGCCCGCAGGAGCGCAAGCATCTTAGGGAAGAAACGGGGCAGAAGTCAAGCCGAAGATGCCAGGCAGAGCGCGAGTTTGCGGGACCGCGGCCAGGATTTGAGAACGGCTTCCGCCCGCTTGGCCTCGGACTCGGACGCGCACGGACGCGCATACCGCACGACCACCGGTCGACGGCTCCGCGTGTACGCCCCGCCACGGCCCGCGTTGTGCTGCGCGACCCGCCGGTCCATGTCCGTGGTGCATCCCGCGTACAGCGACCCGTCGCGGCACTCAACCAGATACACGGTCCACGATACAACCTCCTTCGTCGAGGCTCTCGGTGTCGGAAAGGCTTCGTCCGCCCGGCTACGCGGCAACCGGTCCCCGCTCCCGGAGGTACGCGCGCAGCGCGTCTTGCCACGGTCTGAGGGTGATGCCCAGCGCCGCCAGTTTGCCGCAATCCAGCACCGAGTTCGCAGGGCGCTTGGCCGGCCGTACCAACTCGGATGAGCGAATCGGCACGACGCGTCGGTCGATGCCGGTGAGCCGGAGAATCTCGCGCGCAAACTCGAACCACGAACACGTCCCTGCATTGACCGCGTGGTAGACCCCCGCGCACGGCGTCTGCAAGAGCGCGGCGATGACGGTCGCGAGATCGGCCGCCGCCGTGGGCGATCCGCGCTGGTCGTCGACGACCCGTAGCTCGTCGCGCTCGCGCGCCAGCCGGAGAATCGTCTCGACAAAGTTCTTCCCTTCGCCATACAGCCACGCCGTTCGCAGAATCACGGCATCGGGCTTCGCCTTCAGGATCTCGCGCTCTCCATCGAGTTTGCTGGCGCCGTACGGCCCCAGCGGGGCGACCGGATCGTCTTCCCGGTACGGACCGTCCTTCGTCCCGTCGTACACGTAATCGGTGGAGATGGCGATCAGCCGTGCCCGGGATTCCGCCGCGCCCTGCGCAACGTGCCGGCTCCCCAACGCATTGACAGCAAATGCGCGATCGGGATGCGCTTCCGCGCCATCCACGTCGGTATAGGCCGCCGCATGGATGACCACGCCGGGCCGGGCCTCCGCGATGAGGCGGACGACTCGGGGATCACTGATATCGGATTCGGATTCGGACGGCGCGAAGAGGTCGTGCGCCGATAAAGTCCGACGTAAGGCGCGGCCGAGCTGGCCGTCGCCGCCGGTAATGAAAATGCGCATGCTGGTAGGGGCGGGTTTCAAACCCGCCCCTACGACGAGAGGCCGGATCGATATTGTTTCTCGTAGTACGCTCTGAACTCGCCCGACTTGATCGGCCGCCACCACGAGTCGTGGGTACGGTACCAGTCGATCGTCGCGCGGAGGGCGTCGTCGAACCGACGGCGGGGCCGAAAACCGAGCGCGGCGAGCTTGTCCGCGTTGAGGGCGTAGCGGCGGTCGTGCCCCGGGCGATCGGCGACCGGCTTGATCAGGCTCTTGGGTTTGTTCACACCCCGCAAAATCATTTCGGTGATCTCGAGATTGTTGCGCTCGTTCCCCCCGCCCACGTTGTAGATTTCGCCGACCGTTCCCTTCCGCAGCACCACGTCGACCGCCTCGCAGTGATCCTCCACCGCCAGCCAGTCGCGGACGTTCAACCCATCGCCGTAGAGCGGGAGCGGCTGATCGTCGATCGCGTTGGTGATGAAGAGGGGGATCAACTTTTCGGGGTACTGGTACGGGCCGAAGTTGTTGGACGCGCGCGTGATGATGACGGGGACACCGTACGTCGTGGCGTAGGCGAGCGCCATGAGATCGCCGCCGGCCTTGGACGCGGCGTAGGGGCTGCTCGGATGCAGCAGATCGGTCTCGACGAACGGGGCACCGGCGGTCGAGCCGTAGACCTCGTCGGTCGAAACCTGGATGTACCGTTGGTGACCGTAGCGCCGCGCCGCTTCGAGCAGGACGCGCGTCCCGTCGACATCGGTCTTGATGAACGCGCCGGGGTCGAACAGCGATCGATCGACGTGCGTCTCGGCCGCGAAGTTGATGATGACGTCGGCGTCCTTCGCGGCGCGATCGACCACCGCGGCATCGCAGATGTCGCCGCGGATGAACGCATACCGGGGGTCGCGCTCCAGGTCCCGGACGTTCTCCGGATTACCGGCGTAGGTGAGTTTGTCCAAGTTGGTCACGCGATCCTCGGCATGCGCGCGCAGGACGAAACGAATGAAGTTGCTACCGATGAAGCCGCACCCTCCGGTGACAAGAAGCCTCATGTGAGCTCGATTCGACTCTGATCGCCGACGATAAACTTCTGCGTCATCGGTTTCGTCTTACACCGGATGATTTCGGCCTCGCGGCCCAGCAAGCTTCGCTCGATCCGAATGTCGGCGTCGATGATCCGGCAGCGGTCCAACACGATGCTGTACTCCACCTCGCTGTTGCGAATCACGCAGTCCGGCCCGATCGCCGTGAACGGGCCGACATAGGAATTCTCGATGACGGTCCGGGCGCCGATGATCACCGGCCCTCGAATCTGGCTCCCGGTAATCACCGCGCCCGGTTCGAGGATGACCTTCCCCGCGATGTCCGATTGCCCGTCGACCTGGCCGGGCCGGAAACCTTCTGGCTGCTCGCGGATCCTGTCGAGCACGAGCCGGTTGGCCTCCAGTAGATCCTCCGGCTTTCCAGTGTCTTTCCACCAGCCGGTGATCTCCGAGTAGCCGATCTTGTACCCGTGATCAATGAGGTACTGGTGGGCGTCGGATATCTCGAGCTCACCTCGCGCGCTGGGCGCGATCGCGTCGACCGCTTCGAAGATGTGACGGTCGTACAAGTAGATGCCGGTCACCGCAAAATCGCTTTTGGGCTGCGCCGGCTTTTCCACCACGCCGACGATGCGGCCGTCGCGCAACTCGGGCACGCCGAATCGCTCCGGATCGCGCACCCGCGCGAGGACGAGCCGGCACTGGTCTCCCGACCCGACGAATTGATCGATAAACCGCTGGACCCCGCCCACGATGACGTTATCGCCAAGGTAGAACACGAACGGCTCGTCGCCGATGAAGTCCCGGGCCACCCGGACAACGTGGGCCAGGCCGAGCGGGGCCTCCTGCATGACGTAACTGAGTTTGACCCCCCACGCTTCTCCCCCGCCCAGCGCCCTCTGCAATTCCGATCCGGTATCTGGGTTGATGACGATGCCAATCTCGCGAATGCCGGCCTCGGCCACCGCTTCGATCGCATACGAGATCATCGGCTTGTTGGCGATCGGAATGAGGTGCTTATTATGGGTGTTCGTGATGGGGCGGAGGCGGGTGCCCTTTCCCCCGGCTGTGATCAACGCTTTCATCAATCGAAATCCTCAACTCGTGCCCCATCTTAGGGGGCTGTAGAAGGCGTGTCAAGTGGCCCAATCGTGCCATCTAAAACGTAACCCTGGGGGTGATCATCGCCTCATATCATGAATCCGCAGCCCCTCTTCCCAATTGACCCCTCTGTCCGCCTCCTCAAGAGTTTGGCGACCGTGTTCTCCTCTTGGCGCTCGCTGCGTCAAGACCGAGAAGAATTGCGATGAGTCCGACGGTGAGCGCGGTGAATATGATACCCAGTTTATATGGTTTCGGCATAAACCTGAGAGTGACGTGATGATTTCCCGCCTGGACCGTTAATCCCATCAACACCCCGTTGACTTGAAACAGCTCGGCATCGGTCCCGTCGACCAGCGCTTCCCAGCCCGGAAAGAACTGTTCACTAACCACCACGATGCCGGGACGTACCATGTGGACATCCAGCTCGAATCGGTCCGTGGTGGGTCTCGAAACCTTGATCGGCGAAACCAAGGGAGGCGTCACATCCTTGGAAAGACGGTCAAAACCAGGCAGCGGCTTCTCGCCGATGGCTAGGTGAGCCGGATCGAAGTCCTCTTCGAGCATGCGTTTGATGGTTTCTGAACGACTGCTGGTCTGCTCATAGTGATGGACGGCATACGCCCTCGGAAGGTATCGCCTCGCCTGGAAGATCGCGATGTCGGAGCGGTGTTTCAACTCATAGCGGTCACGAAGGGATTCGGGTAAATCGGCGCCAGACGGGGCCACAACGTATTTGACGTTTAACATGGGGAGTAACTTTGAGGTCAAGGTCCTCGGCCCGATGTAATTTTGGTGTTGTTGCCCGAGTTTCGCTCCCGGTTGTTCATGAGCCTCCATCGCTGATAGGAGCTCGAGATAGCTTGCCGGGAACATGCTGGCATACCCGCCGACCGTTTCGATGTCGTATGCCATGAACGTGTTATAGCGAAAACCAATCGGCAACGTGCGGAACAACTCCGTGTCCTGTTTGAGATAGCGAAAACCCGTCGTCATGGGGAAGATCATCGATCGGTCGACTCGGGTGTTGACCCTGAGGCCGAACGGAACCAGGTCGATAATGATTAAAGCCACGAACGCGAGGCAGAGCCACGGAAGGCGAATCCGACCCTTGGCGTAGAGAATGAAACCCGCTCCGGCCGCAGCGAGGAACGCAAGAGGATAGACAAAGTCGGGGTTACTCACCCGGAAATGGTTTGCCAGAGAGTAGCCGCGAATGACGAGAGGATGTTGCAGAAAATAGTAATGTGTCCCGATGAGCGCGAGCATCAATGACGACACCATGCCGACTAACCATTTCCAGACGAGCGAAGCTTCTCGCGCCTCTAACGGACGTCGCAGGAGGCTTTCCATCCCGAGCGCCGACAGAAAAGCAAAGGCGGGCGGCAAGAGAATGAAGATCCGGCTGGGCTGCATCCCGTTAAAGCCTGGCACATACCGGTACATGAGGAAGTACAGGAGGGGAAGTTTCATCGCGACGATGACGGCGAGCGCCACGATTGAGGACCAGAACACCGCCGTCCAGCGGTAGCTCTTCACGCGATACGCAAACGCCGCCAAAACCAGGGTCGTCACCCCCATGTAGACACCCATCTCGTTATAGTTCTGATACACGACGGTCGAGCTGCCGCGAGCGAAATAAGCGCCCCCGGGTTGGTAGCCGAAAAAGTTCGGGAACAGAAAGGTGAGGATCAACTCGGGATAAAACGTGCCCATTTTGGCTCTCATCGACTCGAAGGTTCGGGTCGTCCGCTGGGAGAGCTGCATATATTCGAAGAAGTGCCAGATTGTGGGCAAGGCAATGAGGATGCCGACGAGCAAGGGGCCGAGGTAGCAGCGGAGGGGGCGGATTCGCACCCAGAGCGGACGCCGTTGATCCCATAGCTCCATCGTTCGCGATAGGGCATAGAGCCCCAGCAAGGGAACGAGAAAAAAGACCCACTGAACGGATCCACCGAGGAGCAGGATGCCGAGCACGGCGCCGTTCAAGAGCGGGAATCGAGTCCGCCGTTCGGCGAGGCTCTTCTCGAACAGATACAGTGAGATGGTGGTTCCCGCGTACGAGAAGTCCACCGACATGAACTCGAGCCAGACCATCAAAAAACCGTTGAACGTCAACACGAGGCTGCCGAACAAAGCGGGCAGTTCAGAAAGCCCACGCTCCCTCAACAGGAGGTAGGAAAACGAGGCGATGAGGAACAGATCGATCAGTATGGCCAGACCATGACCGGTGGCGGGCGAAAACGCCCAGAAAAGGACAAGGTAGAGGGGGTTCATCACGAAGTTGGTCATGGTCATCATGGCGGTGGGAAGTCCCAAGAAAATACCGGAATTCCACAATGGGATGTTCCCGGCCTTGAGTTGTTGCGAGACGAAGTGAAGATACGGATACACAAATTCGGTCACGTCGCTGATGACGATGTTGTTGATCGGCATTTTGGTGGGGAACAACTGATCCCACGGTCGCATCGTCTGAAGAAAATCCATCGGGAGAAAGACTTTGCCCGCAAAGATAAAATCCGATCCGAAGAAGAGAATGATCGAGAGAATGACCGTCCAGGGAAGCCACCGTGGCACCAAGGGGGTCGATCCCGCCTGTCGGTTTTGACCAGGATGGGGGGAGTCGTGGCTGAGGCGTCGCCCACGCGGGTTGCGACTCAGAGTGGGGTCGGGCATCGCCTCACCGCCGCCACCAGCAAAGATCCGCCGACGGGAAACGAGACCCCACGCTCGATCATGATCCGTTCCCAGTCTAAAGCTTTCCTCAAGGACATGTTGACGAATCTGCCGAGTCGCAGCTCGGCGCTTGGATCATACCGACTGCGGGTGGCGGCTTGTTTCATGCGCGAAAACGTCATCAGCGGCAAGAGAACGGAGACGAATGATGTCACCCGGACGACCGAAAACCCGGCTCGAACGACTTTTGCCATGAGGTCGGCTTTTCGGTAGCGCCGCTTGTGTAAGGCATAATCATCCGAAGGTCCCCAAAGAAAAGGATGCTGGGGAACCGTCAGCAAGATGCCCCCGCCCGGCTTGACGGCCCGAAACATCTGAGAAAGCACCAACTCATCCTCTTCGATGTGCTCCAGCACATCGAAGGCTCCAATAACGTCGAATTCGCTCTCGAACGGCACATGGCGCGCATCCATCTGGAACAAGACCGCCCCGGGAACTCGCTGTTCGGCGAATGCAAGTCCCTGGCTGAAGGCCTCGCTTCCCCATAAGGCGAGCTCGGGAAACTCCCGGCGAATTCCTGAGAGGACGAACCCGGTCCCGCACCCGATTTCTAAGAAGCGCCGGGCGTGGGCGAAATACCTCCGCAGCGCCCAAACGATCAGCCGATTGCGCGATTCGAACCAGAAATTCCCCCCCTCGCATCGGGCAAGCTCCTCAAAATATTCGGCACGGAAACCATCAATGGGTCCCGTCGCGTCTCGGAGCAACGCAATGCGCCCCTGCGACTGCGGGGCGAGCCATCCGCAGTGCGGGCAACGCCACTCTTCTCCCTCAAAACGCGTCTCGCACGCCACACATACCTTCATGATGCCTCACAACACGACCGCTCACCCGGGCCTTTTCGTTACAACCGCTCCCTGACCCCGCAGCAAGCTGAGGGGTCAGGGAGCAAGATGGAAACCGTGCTTCTTCACTTTCTCGCACTTCGAAGCTTGCTGCGCGACGCACAAATCGCGTTCCCTGCAGCAAGCTGCAGGGAGCTTCAATGAATTGATTTTAGAGGGAATAAAAATTGACAATCACTTCTGCGACTTTTTTTATTTCAGCCATTTTCAAATCATAATGTAAGGGCAACCGTACTAAGCGGTCTGCATAGTAATCGCACCAGGGCAATTCTCTTTTGTCGTGCTTATCTTTGTAATAAACACTTTTATGGAGCGATTGATAATGAAAAACAGCATCGATATACTGATTTTTTAGATGCTTGATAAGCCCGCTCCTTTCATTTTCTGAATTACAAATGATATAAAAAATATGTCCGTTATTGGTTGAATATTGAGGAACTTGAGGCAATCGGACTAATCCTTTCTCCTCGATTGGACGCAATAGCTTGTAATATGTATCCCATATTGTTTTTCGTTTTTTTTGGATCTTTTCCATATTCTCGAGTTGGGCGTACAAAAACGCAGCGACAATTTCGGACGGCAAAAAGGAACTGCCTATATCTACCCACCCGTATTTATCTACTTCGCCTCTCCAGAATGCGGCACGATTGGTCCCCTTTTCCCAAATTATTTCCGCACGCTTGATAAATTTCTCATCATTGATTGCGAGCATGCCCCCTTCGCCGGAAATGATATTTTTTGTTTCGTGGAATGAAAACGCTGACAAATGACCTATTGAGCCTAACGCTTTTCCTTTATAATAAGAATCGATTGCCTGTGCTGCGTCTTCAATAACGTAAAGACCATGTTTATCAGCGATCGCCACTATCTTGTCAAGATCACAAGCCATGCCTGCATAATGGACAACGACTATTGCTTTTGTTTTTGGTGAAATGAGTTGTTCAATTTCTGATGGATTGATATTAGGATTCTCGCGACCGCTATCTGAAAAAATAATTTTTGCTCCCCTGAGAACAAAAGCATTCGCAGTAGATACAAATGTGAAGGAAGGCATGATGACTTCATCCCCTTCTTTGATATCGAGCAGAAGGGCGCACATCTCAAGCGCATCGGTGCAACTGGTCGTGAGGAGGCATTTTCTCATGTGATATTTTCTTTCAAAGAACGTTTGACACTTTTGGGTGAATAATCCATTGCCTGATATCTTTCCTGAATAGACCGCCTCTCGAATATACGAGACTTCTTTTCCTGTTAAGAACGGTTTATTGAATGATATATGGTGTTTTTTCATCTGTATTTATATATTAAAGGAATTGTATTGTTCTTCAGCTTAACAAGTTGAAGCTCCCTGCAACAAGCTGCAGGGAACGCGACTTGTGCGTCGCGCAGCAATCTTCGAAGTGCGAGGAAGTGAAGAAGCACGGTTTCCATCTTGCTCTCATACCCCGCAGCAAGCTGCGGGGTATGCGCTCGCAATGCACTTTCAAGAATTTCAATCTTTTCTCCATCCCCAGATATATTGCCTAATGTCATCTTTGTAGATGTTCGCAATCAGGTCAAAAATGGAAACAAAATTTTCAAATGGCCTGCGGAGTTGTTTGTATTCAGGATAATTATCATAATTTTTATAAACAACCTCAATGTTGTTTTGCCTGAATTGGCCTAAACTATCCGCAAGATAATTTTTTGCAGAAGGGCCAGAGATATACGTTGTAGCTCCTACTTGTTGCAGCAACCCAAGCAAGCGTTCAAGCCGTTCGGTTTTCAAATCGAACTGACTTGAGTTCAGAAATCTTGTTGTGATTCCAAGAAACTCAGAAATCTTTTTTATTGAATACTGGTTTAGTTTTGAGATGTGAGTCCAGGTATTTTCCCGATAGAAATCGTGCATGAACATTTCCAATTGACTAAAATGTGGCGCGGCCTTGTATGCATGATAAAGCGAAGTAAAATGAAGCGCCTGCCATGCGTTGTCATCAATCACCACTTCGCTGATTTTTAATTTCACAGCTTCCTTCGAAATTGGGATCGTGAGCCACTGCAGTCCGTTTTTAGAATAGATGCGGTTACGGTTACGCCAATCGTTCTTGGTATATTTTACTTCATCATAAAACACAAACACGTCTGCGTCATTTATCAAATCAAAGTATCCCTTCCAAGGCACATAATTCGATTGAAGAACGACTGCTTTCATTTATTGAAGCTCCCTGCAGCAAGCTGCATGGAGTCTTCGAAGTGCAAAGAAGTAAAGGAGCACAATTTCCATGTTGCTCGCTTACCCCGCAGCAAGCTGCGGGGACTGCGCTCACAATGCACTTTCCAATAGTTCACTCAGCGTTTTTACGGTTTCAATTCCCTGAATTCCGTTCATCACTTTACTTTTAATCACATCTCCAAATGTCAATGACATGATGTATAGGTCTGTCACTGGGTTATTTCTCAGGTCATTGAAATTTTCAATGTAAATTTCAGTGCCATCAAATGCCCTGTCGTGCCAGTGCTTGGTGTCATCAAAGAATCTGAATCCTTCAAAATTATTGATCAGTGATAAATAAGGAAGTGTTCGCAATGGAACATAGAATCCCACCGTTTTATTTTTATCACTTAACACGTCTTTAAAGACTGCACTGACTTTGGAAGAAGCGTTATCCACTTCCTTCAAAAAAGAAACAAACTTTTCTTTGCCTGATTTTGAGGAATAATTGTTCGATGGTTTGTTTCTTGCGCAGCAGTAGAGCGAGCCGCCATATTGAGCGGTTTCGATCGTCAGGACTTCCAGTCCCGCGGCTTCAACAGTGTTTTTCAGCGATTCATTATCAAAATAATTCAGGTGCTGATGGATGATCATGGATACATCACCCCTGCCAATGCTTTCGTTGCAGTCAGGGAGAGAAATAATTATTAATCCATGCTCGCTTAATTGTTTTTTCTGGTTGGCGAGAAAAGTTACCGGGTCGGAAACATGTTCTTGTACATCGGAATGAAAAATCAGATCGGCTTTTTGCGTATGCTGAAGCGTAGGGAAAACATCGTTAATGACTCTGATTCCCTTTTTGGCTCCTTCTCGTACTGCAATGGGACTTGGATCTACACCTAAAACGGAATAACCATCCTTGGCGAGCAATTCAAGAATGGTGCAT
>Ga0180094_1000157_pt1 | contig 15553 bp, 11 predicted proteins | sample EasRivT47_16_1Da_FD_121786 | JGI IMG/M metagenome (GOLD analysis project Ga0180094, IMG submission 121786) | Soil microbial communities from meander-bound floodplain in the East River, Colorado, USA - East River metaG ERMLIBT47_16_1Da | ecosystem: Environmental > Terrestrial > Soil > Floodplain ... | reverse complement strand
GCGGGGATCTCGCGTGGCGCTTCTACACGGTGCCGGGCGATCCATCGAAGCCATTCGAGACTCCGGTCCTGGAGCAGGCCGCCAAGACCTGGTCGGGCGAGTGGTGGAAGCTCGGCGGGGGCGGGACTGTCTGGGATTCAATGGCTTATGACGATAAGCTCGACCTTCTCTACATCGGTGTCGGCAACGGCTCGCCATGGAACCGCAAGCTCCGAAGCCCAGGGGGCGGTGACAATCTGTTCCTCTCGTCAATCGTCGCGCTGCGCCCGGATACCGGCGAATACGTCTGGCATTACCAGACAACTCCGGGCGAAACGTGGGACTTCACCGCCACGCAGCACATGATCCTGGCGACGCTCAAGATCGACGGCCGCGACCGCGACGTGATCATGCAGGCGCCGAAGAATGGTTTCTTCTACGTCATCGACCGGGCAGATGGAAAGCTGATCTCGGCGCAGCCCTTTGTCGCGGTCAATTGGGCGACGGGCGTCGACCTCAAGACTGGTCGACCGGTCGAGGTCGCGGAGGCACGCTATGGCGAGACCGGGAAACCCTGGTTGTCGATTCCCGGGCCGGGAGGCGCGCATAACTGGCAACCGATGTCCTTCAGCCCGCTGACCGGCCTCGTCTACGTGCCGGTGACCGAGATGGCGTTTCCGTATATCGCGGATGCCAAGTTCGAGCGCAAGAACCTGGCATGGAATGTCGGGATCGACCTGGATGCCAGCAGCCTGCCGCAGGACGAGGCGGTCAAGAAGGCTCTGAAGGAGGCGCTCAAGGGTCACCTCGCGGCATGGGATCCGGTCGCGCAGCGCGAGATCTGGCGCGCGCAGTACGACGGTCCGTGGAACGGCGCGCTGCTCTCGACTGCCGGAAATCTCGTCTTTCAGGGGACAGCGATGGGCGAGTTCGTCGCCTACCAGGCGGACAATGGCGCGCGCCTGTGGTCGGCACCGACACAGGCAGGCGTAGTGGCGGCGCCGATCAGCTATGAAATTGATGGCGCGCAGTACCTGGCGGTCGAAGTGGGTTGGGGTGGAGTGTTCGGCCTCGCCCCTGGCGAACTGACGCGCGACAAGCACCTCAAGGACAATCTCCCCCGGGTGCTCGCGTTCAAGCTGAACGGTACGGACGCGCTGCCCGAAATCGCGCCCACGCCTGTGCTGGCGTTGCAGCTTCCACCCGACACGGCAACAGACGCTGTCGTCACGACCGGCAAGCAGCGTTTTCACGTGTATTGCGGGCCCTGCCATGGCGACGCTGGTGTGAGTGCGGGCATCCTGACGGACCTGCGCTACTCGGCATCAGTCAATGATCCGAAGCTCTGGCAGAGCATCGTTCACGACGGCGCGCTCAAGGCCAGGGGAATGATCGGCTTTGCGGCGGAGCTCAGCGCCGACCACGTCGATGCGATCCGCGCGTACGTCATTCGCCGGGCCCACGAAAGCAAACCGAAGACCGCGGGCGCACCGTGATCGAACTGTTTACCTCGGACACTCCCAACGGCTGGAAGGTCTCGATTGCGCTGGAAGAGATGGCGCTGCCTTACACCTACCGGTACATCCGGCTGTCGCAGCGCCAGCAGAAAGAGGAGTGGTACCTCAAGCTCAATCCCAATGGGCGCATCCCGACGATCATCGATCACGACAATGACGACTTCGTGGTGTTCGAATCGGGCGCGATTCTGATCTATCTTGCAGAGAAGACCGGCCTGTTCCTGCCGCGCGACGTCAAGGGGCGGTCGCTGGTGTTCCAGTGGCTGATGTTCCAGATGGGCGGCGTCGGCCCGATGATGGGCCAGGCGAACGTGTTTTTCCGCTACGCACCGGAAAAGATTCCGTACGCGATCGATCGCTATCAGCGCGAGGTGCGGCGTCTACTCGAGATCCTCGATCGGCGCCTCAGCGATCACGAGTACCTGGCCGGCGACTATTCGATCGCCGACATCGCGACCTGGCCGTGGGCACGCGGATATGACTGGAGTGGTGTCAGCATCGACGGTCTCAATCACCTGAACCGCTGGCTGGCCGCGATCGCCGAGCGGCCGGCCGTGCAGCGCGGCATGGCGGTACCGCCCAGTGATGCGGCGCCAGACCGGGAGAAGCAGACGATCGAAGGTGCGCGGAACATTCTCGTCTAGCGACCGACGGGGGCAATTCATGTTGAGGCTTTACCACTGGGAACCGAACGCAAACTCGGGCAAGCCGATGCTCACGCTGGCGGAGAAGGGCGTCGAGTACGAAAGTCACTATCTCGATCTGCTGAAGTTCGACCAGCACCAGCCGGAATACCTGAAGGTCAACCCCGATGGCACCATCCCGGCGCTGGTCCACGGCGATCGCGTGCTCACCGAATCGACGCCGATGATGGAATACGTCGACGAAGCGTTCGACGGGCCACCGCTCCGGCCGACCGATCCGGTCGAGCGCTGGCGCATGCGGTGGTGGATGCGGTTCTTCGACGCGTACTTCGCGCCGTCGCTCAGCATGATCGGCTGGAGCGTGTTTGTCGGACCGGCCGTTCGCCAACGCGACCCCAAGGAACTGGAGGCCGCGATCGAGAGAATTCCGCTCGAGTCGCGCCGCATCGCGTGGCGCAAGGCGATGTTCAACGAGTTCAGCGCCGAGGAGCTCGCCGAGTCCAAGCGCCGCGTCCTGTTTTCCGCGGATGTGCTGGAGCAACACCTGGCGCGCCATCCGTTCATTGCCGGGAACAGTTTCTCGCTGGGCGACATCAACGGCTTCAATCTCGGCTATGCCTTGCCGCTATCGCAGCCGGAACACTGCAACGACGCCAAGACGCCGCACATCATGGAATGGCTGCGCAAGATCTATGAGCGGCCGGCGACCAAGGCGACGTGGGCCAAAGGGCGTACAGCCATGGCGGCGCGCGTGAAGATGCTGGAGCGAGGCCACCATGCTTGAGCTGTATCACTGGGAGCCGAACACGTTTTTCCTCAAGCCACTGATCGCGCTCAAGGAGAAGGAGGCCGAGTTCACCAGCCGCTATTTCGATCCGACGAAGTTCGAGCAATTCGCGCCGTCGTTTCCGCAGAACGTCGAATCGCGGCTGCACCTTGAGCGCGAAGGTCCGGTGCTCGTCAGCGGCAGCGCGACCATCAGCAGCTCGTTCTTTCTGCTCGAGTACATCGCCGAGTCCGTGCCCGGCGCAGTGCTGAATCCGGGCGGCGCCTGGGAGCACTATCAGGGGCGCGCATGGGGACAGTTCCTTGGATTGTCACTCGGAGCCGGAGTCAGCGCTCTCGGATGCGCCCGGTACCTGGCGCCCGTGCTGCGCGGGCGTGACCAGAAGGAGCTCAAGGCGCGCGTCGAGCAGATCGAGCCGCAGGAACGACGCGCGGCGTGGGCGGCAGTCATCGATGGTGCATACGACGAGAAGGCCCTGGCGGCGATTCGCCACCGGCTGGAATTTCCAGTGAAGCGCGTCGAAGGTGCATTGGGCAAGGGCCCGTGGCTCGCAGGCCGCGAGTACTCGATTGCCGACATCGATGCGTTCGCAATGCTCATCGTGCTGCCCGATCTCGCACCCGATCTTGTCAACGAACAAGCCACACCACGAATTGTCGATTTCGTGCATCGCATGCGCGAGCGACGCGCCGTGCGTGACGCGCTTGCCATGAGCCGGACGGGCAAGCCGCAGCAAGCTTTCGTCCCCGGCGCCGAACCCTCCCGTTGGGGCTGACGTCATGACTGACGAATCGAAGCGCAAGTATCGCCGGATCGCGACCGAGGAGGCCTTTGCGATCCCGGAACAGTTCGACGCCTGGCGCGAGCTGCTGAGCAAACAGCAGAGCTACGATCCGGATCTGTTCCTGGCACGCGCGCAGACCGATGGCGGGCAGCTGTCGCAGCGACTGCTGGACCTCGACGATGAGCGTTTACGGATCATGGATGAGGCGGGGATCGCCGTGCATCTCTTGTCGTTGACGTCGACGGGCGTGCAGGCGTTGGAGACCAACCGGGCCGTGGCGCTCGCAACGCTCGCCAACGATCGCCTGGCAGAGGCGATCAAGCGACACCCGGACCGTTACGCCGGGCTGGCGACCATCGCACCTCAGGATCCGGCGCGGGCGGTCAAGGAACTCGACCGTGCGATCACGCAGCTCAAGCTCAACGGCATCATCATCAACTCGCACACGCACGGCGAGTACCTCGACGAGCAGAAGTTCTGGCCGATCCTCGAGGCCGCGGCAGCGCTCGAAGCGCCGATCTATATTCACCCGCGCTCACCGTCCCCGGCGATGGCGCAGCCTTACAGGAAGTACCACCTCGAGCATGCGATCTGGGGTTACGCGGTCGAGACCGGCTTGCACGGCGTGCGCCTCATCATGAGCGGCGTGTTCGACGCATTCCCGAAGCTCAAGATCGTACTGGGTCACATGGGCGAGAATATTCCGTACTCGCTCTATCGCATGGACTGGATGCACAGCCGCGCGCCGGTGGCGATGGACCGGCCCCAACTGAAGCAGCGTCCGAGCGACTACTTCAAGCAGAACTTCATGATCACGACCAGCGGCGTGAACTGGCATGCGCCGCTCAAGTTCTGCATCGAGGTGCTCGGCGCGGACAACATCATGTGGGCTGTCGATTATCCGTATCAGGAGACGCACGAGGCCGTGCGTTACATGAACGAGGCGCCCATCTCCGAGCAGGACAAGGTCAATATCTTCGGCGGCAACGCCGAGCGCGTCTTCAAGATCGGCAAACGCTGAGGGAACGCCAGCTCTACTCCCTCTCCCGCTTGCGAGAGAGGGCCGGGGTGAGGGTGCTCTCCCTCTCCCGCTTGCGGGAGAGGGCTGGGGTGAGGGTGCTCTCCCTCTCCCGCTTGCGGGAGAGGGCTGGGGTGAGGGTTCCACCATTCACTCAGGCGGCAATGCGGAACACGCGTTCCGCATTGCCGTGGTAGATCTTTTCCTTGTCGGCATCGGGGATCGGGGCTTCATTCATGAAACGGACCGCTTCGGTCGTGTCCTGATACGGGTAGTCGATCGCCCACATGATGTTGTTTGCCCCCAGCACGCCGAGACAGAACTGCAGCGCCGGAAACCAGTTCACCCCGCTCGTGGTGATGAGGAAATTGTCCTTGAAGTAATCACTCGGGCGTCGCTTGAGTTTCGGGCGCTCATCGACTGCCGTGTGGGCATGCATGAAGTCCACGCGATAGAGCCAGTAGGGCAGGCCCTCGCCCATGTGACCCAGCACGATGCGCAGATCCGGAAAGCGGTCGAATACCCCGCTGGCGATGAGGCGCAAGCCGTGCAAGCCCGTTTCAGCCTGGTAGCCCCAGATCGCTCCTTCTAGCCGGTACTTGCGGTAGGGCGCCGCCATTCCAGGCGACGGCGCACGCGGGTGGATGTAGATCGGCGCATGCAGCGATGCAGCGGCGTCAAGGATCGGCCAGAACTTCTGCTCGTCGAGGTACTCGCCGTTGGTGTGCGAGTTGATCACTACGCCGTTCAACTTGAGCGTCGTCATCGCGCGCTCGACCTCTTTCACCGCGCGTCCGGGATCCTGAGGCGCGATCGCCGCGAGACCTGCGTACCGGTCGGGGTGACGGTGGATTGCCTCCGCGAGCCGGTCGTTGGCGAGCGTGGCGAGCGCGGAGCCAGAGTCGGGGTCGAACATCTGCAAGCCGGTAGAGGTCAACAGCAATAGGTGCATCGCCACGCCTCCGGCATCCATGATGCTGAGGCGCTCGTCGCCAAGATCCAGAAGGCGGCCGCCAACGGTTCTGGCAAAAGCGTTGTCGCCCGTAAGTCCTCGCCAGAAATCGAAATCCGGGTCGTCCGCCCCGCTATTCGACAGCTTGCGCATGCCATCCATCTGCTCCGGGATCGCGAAGGCCTCTTCGGTCGCGATGCGTCTGAAGGTCCGGGCGGCGGCAGTCGACGATTCCGACTGCGCAGGACCTGCCGAAGCCGTGCCCAGCGCGCCGGCGGCGGCCGCCGCGCAGGTCGCGCTCAGAAACGTTCTGCGATCGAACGACATGGTCCTAAACCTCTCTAGAAGACGTTAGCCGCGGCGCCGGATTGAGAGGGACTTTAACGCGGATTCAGCGCCGATGGCACGGAACGAGGAATGCCTGAAACGAGCGCCGGCATGCGAGTTGAGGTATCGTGGTGCGAACACGACATCAGCGCTTGATCGAGCCCGCGGGCGGTGCGCTGTTGGTTGACTCATCGTTCGCTGTAGATCGATTTTTGTGCATGGCATCGCGCTGTAATCGATTGAGGCTGGCGTGGAGTTCGGTGCGATCGGTTTTGTCGGGTAAGCAGGTCCACGCTGCGTACCATTTTGGCCACAGTGATCTGGGGACTGTCCGTTTCAGGGGGGCAATGGATCATGAAACGACTCATCGGGCTTTTCTCGTCGACGGCTCTAACTTCCGCTGCGGCCGTGCTGCTTCTTGGCACTGCACCGGCGATCGCGCAACAGACTCCTGCGAAAATCAGTGCCACCAGTTCAGGCGCACTGGAAGAAATCGTAGTCACGGCGCGCTTCAGGGAGGAAAAGCTGCAGGAAACACCGATCGCGATCACCGCCATAACGGCCGAGGAGATCGCGGTGCGTGGATTCACGACCGGGTATGAGATTGCATATACGGTACCTAACGCGACGTTCCGGCAAACGCAGGCAGCATTTGGCAACACGATGAGCGCGTTCATCCGTGGCATCGGCCAGTACGACTTCCTCCCCGAGTTCGAGCCGGGCGTAGGCATCTACTTCGACGATGTGCTGCACCCTGTGACCATGGGCTCCAGCATCGACCTCATGGATCTCGAGCGCGTTGAAGTACTTCGCGGTCCGCAGGGCACGCTGTTCGGTCGTGGTGCCATCGGCGGTGCGGTGCGCTACGTGAGCAAGAAACCGCAGGGGGATAACACGGGTTCAGTTCAGGTCACCTATGGTGACTATGACCGCATTGATGTGCGCGCCTCGTATGACTTCGGTCTCTCGGAAAACGTGTTTGCGCGAATCACGGGCGTGTCCAAGTCGCGCGATGGCTATCAGGATGTCCTGGACTTCGCGTGCGCGAATCCGCTGGCGGCCGGCGTCGGCGACGGATTGGCGGCCGACGGACCCGACCTGGACACGGCTCCTGAAGTGGTGGCGGTCGGCAGTGCTGCAGACAATGCGGCGTCCATCCCGACCCGAATTCCCAATCGGCTGAAGGGCTGCAAGATGGGGACACAGGGCGGTGAGGACGTGGTCGGCGGTCGCGCCGCGCTGCGCGTCGTGGCCAGCGAGGATTTCGAACTGCTGTTCACTGCTGACTACCAGAACGATTCGTCCGAGGCGCGGGCGGATTCTCTGGTTCGAGTCACGGGCCCTGGTGGTCCATTTGCCTCGTGGAGCACGAACTATCTGCAGCGGATTTACGGGGTTCCATTCGACCAACGCTTTGTTTCGACCGATCCGTATACGACATACGCGACCTACGACGATGCACGGAGCGGCCTCACCTTCAAGCCGCAGACCGCACTGGAACAGGACGGGGTCTCGGCCAAAGCGGATTGGAACATCGGCGACAACGTGCGCGCCGAGCTCATCGGTTCGTATCGGGAATTCGAAAGCAACTTTGCCACCGACGCCGATCAGGGTCCGTTCAACGAGCAGACGGTCGACGGCCACTCAGATTTCGACTCGACCACGGCGGAACTCCGCTTCAGCGGCCGTCTTGCAGATGCAGTCGACTGGACCGTGGGTGGTTTTTACTATGAAGGCGAATTCCAAACTGCCCAGACCGTGAGCATCCCCGCGTTCATATTCGGCGGCGTGTACAATGGTGTGATCGCTGGCGGTGCCCCGCCGGACGTCGCCGCGACAGTGGCTGCCGGCGTGATCGATGGTCCGGCGAGATTCCTGGTGAACGCACTCAATGTCACCAAGTCGGAGAACACGTCCGCCTTTGCCCATTTTGTCTGGGACCTCACGGACCGGTTCGCGATCACTGCCGGGGGGCGCTTTTCGCAGGACAAGAAGGACGAAGACTTTGACAACACGATCGTGACGACACAGCTGTCCACCGACGAGTCCCGCACGGACTGGAAGGCGGGCATCGACTTCAAGGTGACCGACGACATTCTCTTGTACGCCTCCGCGGCCTCGGGTTACCGGCCTCAGGCCTTCAATCCGCGCCCCTTCCAGTACACACAGTTTGTGCAAGTCGACGGGGAGGAGGCGACCTCCTACGATTTGGGCATCAAGGGGGACTTCTTCGACCGCAGACTGCGCCTGAACGTCGCTGGCTTCTACATCGACTACAGCCAGCGAATCGTGCCCGTCGGCGGCACCGAATGTTTGATTGTCCCCGGGACCCAAGGGGCCCAGCCGCCGCAGTACGCGACCGTTCCTCCGGGCACTCCGGGCGCGATCACGGACTCACTGGGCAACACCTGCCTAGCGGTCACTTCCCGCACCTTCTACCAGAACATTCCGGGCGAAGTGACGGGCGCGGAGCTGGAGCTCACGTTCCGGCCGACGGATGCGTTGACGATCAGCGGCATGTACGGATACACGGGCTGGAAGTCGGACGACATCGATGATCCGACGAGTGTTCTTGGCCCTAATGCGCTGCCAACCGTCGTTGACCTGCCCATTTATGTGCCGGAACAGAACTGGAGCGTGGCGATGGCGTACGAATTCGGCACGGGTGGCGGTTCTACGCTCACGCCGCGCGTCGACGTCTATGGCCAGACCGAGATCTGCTCCAGCACCGTGACGCGCAACTCTTGCGCGGACGGCTACGAGCTGGTGAATGCGCGGCTTGATTGGGCAAGCCCGGACCGTGCGTGGCAAGTGGCGTTGGGGCTCAACAACGCGACCGACGAGGAATACTACCTCAACATCTTTGATCTGAGCTTCTTCGGTCAGCCGACGACCGAAGGACAGCCGGGACGGCCACAGGAGTGGTACGTGCAGTTCACGCGAAACTTCCAGTGAGGAATGCGGAATCGGACGGGTTGTGAGCCCGTACTGATTCAACGAATCGAGGCGCGCCCGGCAACGGGCGCGCCTTTTCTTTGCCGGGGAGATATGGAGCTTTTCAGGTGTCGGCTGTGAATGAATCGGCGGCGCCACCGGCGGTGAACGACGCTTGGCCTTCTCCACGGCGCGCCTGGTACGCGCTTGCAGTACTGACCGTCGCGCTCCTGGTCGCAACAATCGACCGCAGCATCGTGCAGTTGCTGGTCGAACCGATCAAGCACGACCTGAAGCTCACCGATACCCAGGTGAGCCTTCTCATAGGTCTCGCCTTCGTCGCGGCCTACTCCGTGTTGGGCGTGCCAATCTCGCGATTGGCTGATGTCTATAGCCGGCGACTCATCATCGGGATTGGCATTGCTTTCTGGAGCGTGATGACCGCACTCTGTGGGACGGCGCAGACTTACTCGCAGCTTTTCTGGGCGCGTGTCGGCGTCGGCGCGGGTGAATCCTCGTTTGCGCCGGCGACCTACTCGATCCTGACGGATTCCTTTCCACCAAGACAGCTGCCGCGGGCCCTCGCCATCAATAGCATGGGCTTCATGTACGGCAGCGGCCTGGCACTCATTGTTGGCGGCGCAGTCACCCAGGCGGTTTCCGGCATGGGCGATTTTTCGTTTCCGCTGATCGGGGCGGTACGGACGTGGCAGATCGTCTTCTTCGTGGTGGGATTGCCCGGCCTCGTCCTGGCGGTGGTCATGGCGACCGTCCACGAGCCCAGGCGTCGAGGAATGATTTCTGGCATGGGGCAGGAGGGCGGTGAGAAGCCGAAATCGGTGCCAGTGAGGCAGATCGCGATCTTCCTCGGCGACGACGCGAAAACCTTTGTGCCCATCTATGCCGCCATGGCCATCAAGACGTTCTTGTCGTTCGGCGCAGGCCAATGGACAGCACCCTTCTTCATGCGGACCTATGGATGGTCCATCCCTGAAGTCGGATACAGCCAGGGATTGCTCCTCCTCATCATCACGCCGCTCGGGCTGCTCGCCGGCAGCTGGCTGGCCGAGTGGTACGCGAAGAGGGGGTACGACGATGCCAACATGCGCGTGGTGCTGATCGCGACCATCGCCGCGCTGCCGATCTCGATCTGCTACCCGCTGATGCCCACGGGCGAATGGGCGCTGGCTCTCATCGGCGTGAATCTGTTCATCGCATCGCTGGGAATCGGCCCCGGCAATGCGGCGCTGCAGATCATCACACCCAACCAGATGCGTGGACAGGTGCGCGCCGTCTACCAATTCATCTTCAACGTGATCGGATATGCGGCTGGGCCGATCGCCGTCGCCTTGATGACCGACTACCTGTTTGGCGATGCGGCTTTACTGCGCTATTCGCTGGTGACGGCCGCCGCGATTCTCGGGCCAGCCGCGGTGCTCGTGACCTGGTATGGATTGAAACCCTACGGGCGCAGCGTGGTGCGCGCGCGGGCCTGGGGTTGATACGCCGCGAGCTCGCCATGACCGACCGCGTTGTCGATACTGCTGCCAGTTCAGCGCCGCAACTTGGGCCGCAGGCGTGGCCCAATCGCATCCACGCGTGGTACGCGGTGGGCGTGTTCGCGATCGCGCTCATGTTCAATTTCCTCGACCGGCAGATCCTGACACTGCTCGTGACGGCGATCAAAGCCGATCTGCAGATCTCCGACACGAAGATGAGCGTCCTGATCGGCTTCGCGTTTGTCAGCTTCTACGTGCTCGCGGGCATTCCCATTTCCCGGCTCGTCGATGTGTACAGCCGGCGCCTGATCATCGGCGTCGGCATCGCGAGCTGGAGCGTGATGACCGCGCTGTGCGGGGTGGCGCAGAACTACTGGCAGTTGTTTGCCGCGCGCGTTGGGGTGGGTGTCGGCGAATCGTGCAACGGCCCGGCGACCTACTCGATGCTGAGCGATTTGTTCCCCAAGGAGAAACTGCCGCGAGCGATCGCGGTGCTCAACTTCGGATTCATGTTCGGCTCCGGAATGGCGTTGATCGTCGGGGGCGCCGTCGTCGAGATGGTGTCATCCCGTCCCGACGTCACTCTGCCAATCGTCGGAACCCTGCGCCCGTGGCAACTCGTGTTCCTGATCGTCGGACTCCCCGGCCTGCTCGTGGCGGCGCTGGTTGCGACCGTGCGCGAACCGCAGCGCCGCGGAATTCCGGCCTCGATGGCAGGGCCGGGCCCGGGGAGGCGCAAGGCTCTACCGGTGCAGGCTGTCGTCGATTTTCTCTATGCCGAGCGGGCTGCCTATGCGCCGATATTCGTCGGCACCGGGTTAAAGGCACTGCTCGCTTTCGGAACCAGCGTCTGGGTGCCTACGTTTCTCCAGCGGAAATTCGGCTGGTCGCTGGGCGATGCCGGCGTGGCGATCGGGGTCATCCTGTTGACGTTCGCCCCGCTCGGCCTGGTATGCGGTGGCATGCTCGCCGAGCGCTTCGCCAAGCGCGGGCTTGCCGATGCCAACTGGCGCGTCGTGCTCGTCGCAACGATCGCCGTCGTGCCGTTCTCGATCCTGTTCCCGCTGATGCCGACAGCCGAGTGGGCCCTGGTTTTGATGGCGGTCAACACGTTTCTCGGCTCACTGGGCCCGGGGCCGCAGAACGCTGCCCTGCAGATCATCACGCCGAACCCGATGCGCGGGCAGGTGACCGCACTCTTTCTCGCCGTATTCAATCTGATAGGCTTCGGACTCGGGCCGACATTCGTCGCGTTGCTCACCGATTACGTCCTCGGGGCGGAAAGCCTGCTGCCGTACTCGATGGCGCTCACATCGGCGATCCTGGGGCCGATCGCGGTGATTGTCGTCTGGTACGGCTTGAAGCCGTACGGTGAAAGCGTCATCCGTGCCCGCAGCTGGACCTGATGGCGCACACGAAGATCAGTGGACTCGTCGCCGAGAAGCATCAATCCAACGGAGGAGCACAACGTGAAAGTCATTGACAGGCACATCAATGGACGCGGGGTTCTGATTCTCTGTGCGACGTTCGCGCTCGCGGTCTCGTCAGCGTCGCTGGCGGGCGACAGGCACGAGGAGAAGACTGAAGCGAAGAACAAGGAGCTCGTGGTGGCGTTCTACAAGATGATCTTCCAGGACCACAAGGTACGCGAGGCGCTCGACCTCTACGTCGGCGACCGCTACATCCAGCACAATCCACTCGCGCCCGACGGCACCGAGGCCCTCATCAAGTTCTTCGAGCCGTACTTCGCCAATAACCCGCAGGCGCGCAGCGAGATCAAGCGCGCGGTGGCGGATGGCGATCTCGTCGTGCTGCACGTTCACGCCAAGGCCAACGAGACCGATCGCGGCATGGCCGTAGTCGACATCTTCCGGGTCGAGAACGGCAAGGTGGTCGAGCATTGGGACGTGGTCCAGCCGATCCCCGAGAAGTCGGCGAATGAGAACACGATGTTCTGAAGTGAGAGAAGGGGAGGAAAGCAAGACCAGGGGGGCAGGAACGGAAGGGCAAGAGAGGCGGGTCATGAAAGAAGTCGCGGGAAAAGTGGCGTTCATCACCGGCGGCGCGAGCGGCATGGGCCTCGGCATGGCGCGCGTGTTCTCGAAGGCCGGAATGAAGGTCGTCATCGCCGATGTGCGGCGCGATCATCTCGATTCGGCTATGGAGCATTTCCGCGGCGCAGAAGCGGGGGTGCTGCCGCTCCAGGTGGACGTTGCCGATCGCGCCGCGATGGCGCGCGCGGCAGATGAAACCGAGCGCGCGTTCGGCAAAGTGCACATCCTCTGCAATAACGCGGGCGTCGGCATCGTCGGGCCGCTCCTCGATGCCACTTACGATGATTGGGATTGGGGCCTGAGCGTCAATCTCGGCGGCGTCATCAACGGCGTGCAGACCTTCTTACCGCGCATCCGCCGGCACGGTGAGGGCGGGCACATCGTCACGACAGCCTCGATGTCCGGGCTGCTGGGTGGAGTCGCCGGGATCTACGTCGCCGCCAAGTATGCGGTGGTCGGCTTCATGGAAACGCTGCGCCCGGAGCTCGAGCCGCTGAACATCGGCGTCTCGGTGTTCTGTCCGGGTCTCGTGAACACCAACATCCACGAGGTCGAGAAGCTGCGTCCGGCGAAATACGCCCACACGACCTACAAGGCGCCGGCGGAAACGCGCGCTGAGTTCATGAAGGCCAAGATCTTGCCAGCCGGGATGGATCCGCTCGAGGTCGGCGAGCGCGTCTTGCGGGGCATCCGCCGCAACGATCTCTACATCCTGACCCACCCGGAATACGAGCCTGGATTGCGCGAGCGATTCGCGGCGATCCTGGCCTCGTTCCCGATCGAGGGTCCGCCGCCGCCGGCGCGAGTCGCCGCCGAGGCCGTGGTGCTGCGTCACCCGATGTTCGCGGCCCAACGCGACCGGCTGCTACGCGAACGGGCGAAGCAGGCGACCAAGCGGCGAGCCAGGAGCGCAGAAAGGCCGAGGGTTAAATCCAAGAGAACGGCGAGACGGGTGACACGGCGTAGAAAGAGGAGATAGAGAAGTCCCATGAAAGAATTGAGTGGCAAGGTTGCATTCGTCACTGGCGGCGGCAGCGGCATCGGGCTTGGCATGGCCAAGGTGTTCACGGCCGCCGGGATGAAGGTCGTCATCGCGGATGTCAGGCAGGATCACCTCGATACCGCCATGTCTCACTTGAAAAGCGCCGGTACCAACGTCCATCCCATCGCGCTCGACGTTACCGATCGAGCGGCGATGGCGCGAGCTGCCGAGGAAACCGTGCGCGTGTTCGGGAAAGTGCACCTGTTGTGCAACAACGCCGGCGTGAGCCTCTTCGGTCCCATGGATCAGGCGACGTACGAGGACTGGGATTGGGTCATGGGTGTGAACGTCGATGGTGTGATCAACGGGCTGCAAAGCTTCGTGCCACGCATCAAGGCACACGGTGAAGGGGGGCACGTCGTCAACACCGCTTCGATGGCGGGATTGATCGTCGGGCCGGGGATGGGAATCTATTCGGCGTCGAAGTTCGCGGTGTTGGGCCTCACCACATCGCTCCGCTACGACCTGGCACCCCATCAGATCGGCGTGTCCGTGCTCTGTCCCGGATTCGTTCGCAGCAACATTCACGAAGCCGTCCTGAGCCGGCCGAAGAGCCTCGAGCACTCCGGCTACCAGGTGACAGCTGACGACATCAAGCGGCTGGACAGCGTGCTCGCGGTAGGTATGGATCCGGTGCAGGTGGCGGAGAAGGTCCTGCGCGCCGTGCGCCACAACGATCTCTTTATCTTTCCGCACGCCGAGTTCAAGGAGGAGTTGCAGCAGATCTTCGGCGAGATCATCGCGGCGCTGCCAAACGAACCGCCGGACGCGGGCCGGATGGCGATGGAAAATGGCCGGCGCGCGCGCAGGAAGCAGATCCTGTCAGTCGCTGCTGCCAAATGACCGAAGAACAGTGGCCGAGTCCGAGACGTGCCTGGTACGCCGTCTCGATCTTTGCGCTCGCGCTGATGATCAATTTTCTCGATCGGGGCATCGTGGGTCTCCTGGTCCAACCGATCAAGCGCGACCTCGAGCTGAGCGATTTCCGGATGAGCCTGATCATCGGGTTCGCATTCGTGTGCATGTATCTGCTGCTGGGACTGCCGATCGCGCGCATGGTCGACTACGCGAGCCGTCGCATCATCCTGGCGAGCGGCATCACGGCGTGGAGTGTGGCGACGACGCTGTGCGGATTTGCGCAGAATTTCTGGCACTTGTTTGTGGCGCGCATCGGTGTGGGCGCGGGCGAAGCCTGCAGCGGGCCTACGACGTTTTCGATGATGGCGGACCTATTCCCGCCGCGAAAACTTCCCCGCGCCATCGCGGTCTTGAATTTCGGCTTCGTGGCCGGTCAGGGGTTGTCATTGCTCGCGGGTGGGGCTGCCATTCTCTGGATCGCGTCGTGGCCGCCGATCGAGGTTCCGGGAATCGGTGCGCTGCGCGACTGGCAGCTGACCTTCATCGTGGTCGGGGTGCCAGGCCTGATCGTGGCGGCGTTGATGATGACCGTGAAGGAGCCGATTCGCCGCGGTCTGCTGCAGGTCACTGGCACGCAGGGAGCCGCCGCGCGGTCGATCCCGATCCGCGATGTGTTGCACTTCCTGCGGCGCAATGGACCCACCTATATTCCGATGTTCCTCGGCGTGGCGATCAACACGGTGCTGGCCTTCGGTCATCAGGTCTGGTATCCGGCATTTTTCGAGCGCACGTACGGCTGGAGCGTGCCGCAGTTCACCAAGGTGTTCGGCACAGCGGTCGTCGTGGGCGCGCCGTTTGCACTGATTCTCGGCAGCCGGCTCGCAGAGTGGTATGCCAAGCGGGGCTACCACGACGCCAACATGCGCGTGACGCTCATTTCCTCGATGCTCATTCTTCCGGGTAATCTCGCGTTTGCCTTCATGCCGACGCCGGAGCTCGCCGTCACGCTCATTGCTTTCAACTTCTACGCGGGCATGTTGAGCCCGGGGCCGTTCAATGCGGCCCTGCAGATCATCACGCCCAACCAGATGCGTGGTCAGGTGACGGCGTTGTTTCTGTTCGTCTTCAACGTCATCGGTTTCGGTCTGGGTGGCACAG
>Ga0180094_1000152_pt1 | contig 15769 bp, 16 predicted proteins | sample EasRivT47_16_1Da_FD_121786 | JGI IMG/M metagenome (GOLD analysis project Ga0180094, IMG submission 121786) | Soil microbial communities from meander-bound floodplain in the East River, Colorado, USA - East River metaG ERMLIBT47_16_1Da | ecosystem: Environmental > Terrestrial > Soil > Floodplain ... | reverse complement strand
TGGAGCGGTGCGCCATCGCGCTCTCGACCGCGGCGGCGAGTTTTTCGCGCTCGATCGGTTTCACCAAGTAATCCACCACGCCCTGCTTCATCAACGAGGTGGCGAGTTGGATATCGGGGAATCCCGTCAGGACGAGCACCGGCCTGGAGGGGTATTGGGCGCGGAAATACGACACGGCTTCGATCCCGTTCACGTTCGGCATACGGATGTCGCAGATAATGACGTCCACGGCCAGGGGGTTGTCGCCGGAGTTCATGATGCCGATGGCCTGTTGCCCGTCTTCGGCCTCGATGACCTCGTACCCCGATTTGGTCAACGCCATCGTCACCGACTTTCTCACATCGGCCTCGTCATCGATGACCAATACCCGACCCCGGCTATTCTTCTGAGGAATCCCGAACATGTCCACCATGGGTTCTCCTTTCGAGTGAGATGCCGTTTGAGAGATTAACTCTCGGAATCGATGGATGTCAAACCGAACGACGCGGCGCAGCCGCATCCCCGGCAAGACGATCCATCATCCAAAAGCCCCCCTACCACCCATACGACACGCGGCCTCGCCGCGTTATTCCTCGTCAGAAGCGTCGAACATCTACGGAGAATTCTTGGCTATGCGCCGAACCGATTGGGCGTCCGTTTTGGGGTGGCGAAGCAGCGCCCCCTACCCTCGTGATAGTCGGCCTTACGCGCCCTTTTCTTGGCGGGCTCGCGCCAACCGCTGCGCGGCGAGCCGGATGGCTTCCGGCACGCCGCGGTCCTTGGCGAGGAACCCCAAATCGCGAGTCTTGATGGAAGTCATATGGGACATGGCGATCGCGATCGGCGTCTTGGGATTACTCACGAGACCGAGACGGATCGCATAGTTGCCGATCCATTCGCGCTTGCGCGCCAACACGCGGAGAATTTCCTCCGAGATGTTCCGCGACTTCGCCACCGTCTCGATCTCCTGTTCCGTGATCTTCGGCGAATTGAGGACGGCCATCACCACCAGCTTGCTCGTCTCCTTCAGCAGGAGCGCGCGCCCTTCCTTGTCGGCCCGGAACGCGAACTTCACCTTCTCGGCCACGTTCATTCGCTGGACGAGTTGAAAGACGGTCAGATCGGATTCGGGTTTCGCCTTCGGGGCGGGGGGGGCGGCGGCCGCCTCGGGAGGTTCCGGGTTCTCAGCGCTCATGCGGCCTCCGTCGGGTGTCCTCACCCCATCGGGGAACCAGGGTGTGCGGCACACCGAGGTGATCGAGGATGCGGCCGACCACGAACGCCACCAGGTCGTCGATCGACTTGGGCTGGTGGTAGAAGGCCGGCATCGCGGGCACGACGTGCGCGCCCGCCCGCGCGAGGGCGAGCAGGTTTTCCAGATGGATCACCGAGAACGGCGTTTCGCGGGGCACGACGATCAACGGCCGCCGTTCCTTGAGCGTGACATCGGCGGCGCGCTCGATGAGACCCGACGCGAGACCGTGCGCCACCGCGGCGGCGGTCTTCATCGAACACGGCGCGATGACCATGCCGTCGGTGAGATGCGACCCGCTGGCGATCGGCGCGTAAAAGTCGGCGTGGTCCCACCACCTCACCCGCCCGGCGTAGCGGCGATCGAGCTTGCGTTGAACCGCGGCCGGGGCGCCCGACCAGTCGACACCCGTCTCCTCCCGCACCACGGTCGCGCCGTCGCGAGAGACCACGAGCGAGATCTCGTGGTCGGCGGCCGCCAACTGCTCCAGCAGCGTCAGCCCATAAATCGCGCCGCTCGCCCCGGTGATCGCCACGGTATATACCGCCATCAACAGGTCCTCCCGGCAGCGTGTCCGAGATTCCCACCATGGAGCCTGTTCAGGAGTGGCCAGATGCAAGACGCTCCGGTTGGAAAATCGCCATTGGCGTTGTCTTGCACGGTAGGGGCGGGTTTGAAACCCGCCCCTACGATGCGTACGTGAGCACGCAAGACCGACTGACAACGCAGCTCTAGCGTGACGGACGAATGCTGCTTCCCGAGATGGCCATTCATGGACAGGCTCATGGACAGGCTCCTACCCGACGACCGGGCGGTCCAGATCCCGGTGACGCACGATCGGCCGCTTCCCTCGCTGTTCTAAATACGCCCGGAGGCGATCCGCGACGACCACCGACCGGTGCCGCCCGCCGGTGCACCCGATGCCGATGGTCAGGTACGTCCGGCCTTCGGCTTCATACAGCGGCAGGAGAAAGTCGATCAACCCTTCCACGCGGCTCAAAAACCCCGCGGTCGCCGGTTGGTCCAACACGTAGGACGCGACACGAGGGTCCTGGCCCGATAAGGGTCGAAGCGCCTCGACGAAGTTGGGGTTGTTCAGAAAACGGACATCGAAGAGCAGGTCGGCTTGAAGCGGGGGCCCGTACTTATACCCGAACGAGACCAACGTGACCGCCAAGCCCCGGTCGCGTTCAAGATATCGATCGGCGATGAGCGCCTTCAACTCGTGCACCGTGTAGTCCGACGTGTCGATGATCAAATCGGCGCGGGTGCGCAGCTCCTGCAACTCCTCCCGCTCCTCCGCGATCCCCTCGATGATCGGCCGGGATCGCGCCAGGGGGTGCGGCCGCCGGGTTTCCGAGAACCGCCGGACCAACACCTCGTCTCTCGCCTCGAGGAACAGGATCTCGACGCGATAGCCGACGTGTTTGAGCTGCTCGATCGTCGCGAACGATTGCGCCAAAAACTCCCGCCCCCGAATGTCGATCCCCAGGCCGATCCGACTGCTTCGACCGTTGCCCTGGGTGCAGAGGTGCACGAACGTGGGGATCAGCGGCGGCGGAAGATTGTCGACGCAAAAAAAGCCGACGTCCTCAAAACAGTGGAGCACGTGGCTTTTTCCGGCCCCGGACAAGCCGGTGACGATCACAATGTGCGGAGAGACGCGCTCGTCCGGGGCCGGCGGACGCGCCTCGCGCACGTCGAGGGTGCCTACGGAGTCGGGTCGATCCATCCGACGGTCCCGTCGGCCTTCCGATAAACCAGGTTGACCTGCGAGGAGGCTCCGTGGCGAAACACCAGAAACGGGTCTTGCCCCGACTCCAGCGTCCTCGCCGCCTCTTCGGGCGTCATTGCGGCCAGCGCAGGACGTTCGCACGGCAACTCGCGCTCGGCCGGCACCGCGTCGGGGGCCTCGCCGTTTCCGAGGGCGGCTTCGGGCCTCGGTCGGTGATTCTGTTGGCGGTCCTTGTGTTTTTTGAGCTGGCGCTCAATTTTTCCCACGGCTTGATCGATCGAGGCGTACATCTCAGGGGTCTCTTCCTTGGCCTGTATCACCATACCGTTCACGTTCACCGCCACTTCGGCTTGGTGTCGGTACTTTTCGACCGTGAGGATCACCGACGCTTCGGTCGCGAGGCTGGAATAGCGTGCCAGATGATTGACGCGCTCCTCGGCGTAGGTCTTCAAGGCCGGGGTCACGTCCAGATGCCGTCCCGTTACCGTGATCTTCATCTCGTCGTTCGCTCCTTTCTCGTCTCACCCCTGACGGAGCACCGGGAGTCCAGTGGGAGTCAAAACACCCGTTTGCGCTTGCCGGCCGGAGGAAGATGCAAGCAGGATCGGTACTTCGCGACGGTGCGGCGCGCAATGGCGATTTGCTCGGCCGAGAGCCGCTCGACCAGTTGATGATCGGTCAACGGATGTCGGGGGTCTTCGGCCGCCACGAGCTGGCGAATACGCTCGCGCACGGTGACCGAGGAGAGATCGTCTCCCACCCCGTTCACTCGGCTGATACTGCTGTTAAAGAAGTACTTGAGCTCAAAAATCCCCTGGGGGGTGAACATGTACTTGTTCGTGGTCACCCGGCTGATGGTCGATTCGTGCATCGCGATATCTTCCGCGACCTGCTTGAGGATGAGCGGCTTCAGATAATTGATGCCTTTCTCGAAAAACTCCTGCTGGAATTTGACGATGCTCTCGGCGACCCGCACGATCGTTCGATTCCGCTGTTCGATGCTGCGAATCAGCCAGAGCGCCGACCGCAGCTTATCCTCGAGATAGGCCTTGGTGGGGTCGACGCCCTGGACCTTGGCCTTGAGCAACTTGCGGTAGTACGGATTGATGCGCAGCCGGGGCAGCCCATCGTCGTTCAGCAACACGGTGTACTTGCCCTCGATCCTCACCACGAACACGTCCGGGATGATATACAGGTTATCGGAAGACCCAAAGGGGCGGCCCGGTTTGGGTTCGAGGTGCTCGATGACCTTCGACGCGTGGTAGACCTCTTCGGGCGTGGCGTTTAACGCTTTCGCGATGACCGCATATCGTTTTTTTTCCAGGTCCGGAAGATGGTGGGTGATGATCGACTCCACGAGCGATCCCTGAAGGCCGAGCTGGCGCGTCTGGATCAGCAGACATTCGCGGAGATCGCGCGCCCCGACGCCCACCGGATCGAACGCTTGGACGGCCTTCAGCACGCGTTCGACCTGCGAGACGGTGCATCCCAGCGTGCGGGCGAGCTCATCGAGTTCGACCCGCAGATAGCCATCGTCGTCGAGGTTGCCGATGATGGTCGAGCCGATCTGGCGTTCCTCGTCCGTCACCGCCGAGACGCCCAATTGCCATTGCAGATGGTCAACCAGCGATGCGGGACGGGTCAGCGTCTGCTCGTAGGAGGGTAACTCCTCCGACGACGCCGTCCGGTAATCCGATTGACTGCCGCCGCTCGCCTCGTCCTGGTCGAAGTAACTGTCCCAGTTGAATTCGAGCCGATCGAGGGAACCCGTATCGCCCTCGACGACCTCCGGGACGTCCGCCTCCGTCTTGGGCGAAGCCCCCTCCTCCCCGAGCGCCGGCTCGTCTTCGGGCGCGTCCGGCGCGGTTTCTTCCTCCAGGACCGGATTCTCCGTCATTTCGTGGCTCAACGTCTGATTCAGTTCCAGACGCGACAGTTGCAGCAAGCGAATCGCCTGCTGCAACTGCGGCGTCATGATCAGTTTTTGTTGGAGGCGAAGCTCCAGCCGGGGTCTCACCTGGACGGCCCCTCCCCCATCCCGGCGCCCTGCCACGCAAAATGCTCCCCCAGGTAGAGGCTTCGGACCAGAGGACTGGTCGCGATCTCCTCCGGGGTTCCGACTTGCAGGATCTCCCCCGCGTTGATGATGTAGGCGCGCTGGGTGATCTCGAGTGTCTCATGGACGTTGTGGTCGGTGATCAACACGCCGATCCCCCGCATCCGGAGGTGGGCCACCACCTTTTGGACGTCGATCACCGCGAGGGGGTCGATACCCGCGAAGGGCTCATCGAGCAGCATGAACCGGGGCGCCAGCACCAGCGCGCGAGCGATCTCGACCCGCCGCCGCTCGCCGCCCGACAGGGTATAGGCCTTTTGATCGGCCAAGTGCGCGACGCCCAACTCGTGCAGCAATAGGCCGAGTCGTTGGCGGCGTTCGTCATCCGACAGATCCAGCGTTTCAAGGATCGCCATGACGTTCTCGGCCACGGTCATTTTGCGGAACACGGACGGCTCCTGCGGCAAGTAACTAATGCCGATTCGCGCCCGTCGATACATCGGCAGGGTCGTGATCCCCCGCCCGTCGAGGCGGATCTCGCCCCGGTCGGGGATCGTGAGGCCGACGATCATATTGAAGATCGTGGTCTTGCCGGCGCCGTTCGGCCCCAATAACCCGACCACCTCGCCCGGACGGATGACGAGGTCAACCGCCTTCACCACCTGACGTCCGCGGAAGGCCTTGACCAGGCCGATCGCTTCCAGCGCACCCGCTTTCGCGGGATCGGTGGGTTGTCTCCGTTCCCCGTTGTCAGCGCGCTCGGCCGTCATGGGCTCACCGCTCGACGGCATTGGTTGGGGAGGCGGGAGGCGCCTGCTCCGGATAGATGACCACGCGGCTTTCTTCGACCACGCTCCGCTGCTCCTTCAATAAAACCGTGATCCGGCTGCCTTGGATGCGATAACCTTCTTCCCACGTTTCAGGCTGGCCGGTCAGGACGACGGTCTCCTCGGCGCGGTGGTAGACCGCGTGGTCGGCGGTCACGGTCTTCGCGCCCTGGATCACTTTCACACGGCCGTTCGCCTCGATGCGTTCGACGTTCTCTTCAGCCAACATCGCGCCCTGTCCCGCGCTCAGAAAGGGAGGCGTGGCGGAGCTGCCGGCGGATGGCGCGGCAAGGATCACCTCAACCTGATCGGCATGCAGATCCATGTCGCCCTTTTTGACCACCACGTCGCGATCAAAGATGATGCGGTGATCCAGGTTCTTCACGGTCATGGTGCGGGAGGTGATCGCCATCGGTCCCTCTGGATGGCCGGGCACCGTGAGCGACTCGGCGGTCACGGTGGCGGCCCACGCCAACAGGACCATCGCGAAGGCAAGACCTCGCGGCATGTTAAAAGACCTCGGCCCGGACATCGCGAAGCACGCTGAATTCTTGAGACGCCAGCCGGACGATCAGACCCGTTCCGGTCACCGCGATGCCAGGCCCCTTGATCGAGACGGTTCGATCGGAGGACACCTCGCGGGTCTGATGATTCCAATGCAGTCGATCCGTGCGGAGGACGTAGCCGCTGGGAAGGCGGACGATCGTCTGTCCCTGGGGTCCCTCGATCCAGAGATCTCGACTCGTCGTATCAAACGTGCCGGACGCGCCCTCGAACTCGACCATGGCCCCATCATGCGTGGCGGCCGCGCCGCGGACATCGTCCAGCACCGCCTGGTGGCGGCCCTCGTAGAGACGCGCCCGCGTTGCCGTGAGTTCCCAGTCGGTCATCCCATCGATCGTCGTCATTAAATGGAACCCTCCCACCACCACATCACCGTCGGACACCGCCGGGGATACGGAAGAGGACACTCCACGGAGGCGCAGCTCCGAAAGCACGATGGCCCCCAACGCGGCGAGCCCTGCGGCGATCAGGATCCAAAGGGGAAGGGCCTTCCACTCGATTGCACGGGTAATCATTCGGCGTTCTATACCAGGAGCGCGTCTCGCGCCGTGCGTCACTATAACACAGCCCCCCAAGTGAGTAAACACGATCAGAAAATCCCCCCCCTTTTTGCAAAGGGGGGGGATTTCGTTTTTGCCTGTGAGCAACGCCTCATCAGGAACGGATAGCTCTTCCCTGCAAGTCGCGACGCAACCCACACCGCGCCAAGGGCACGGAATCAAAATTAGCCCCTCTTCCTCCCTGGTGGCGAAGCAACTCGCACCGGCAAGGGCGCGACATCGAACCTAAGCCTTTTTTTTAGATTCTCCCCGCAAAATTAACCCTTCACTCTACCGCCCGCCAGCAGATTCCACTTCACTGCCGACGGCCATGCCGGACACGCGTTCGACCAGCGCCGCACATCCGATTCCAATGGCCCCTGACACAAACCAGGCACTCTCGGGATGGGGCCGAACGGTACGGAGCCGATCACACTGTGTGCCGACGACGAGGATCGGAGGATCAGTCACTCCATCGAGCCGTTTCAACGCCCGTTCCACCCCCAGGCGGCGCCGCTCGGCGTCGGGGTGAGCGGCGTCCACGACGTGGAGGATGACGTCGGCCTCGATCAACTCGTCGAGCGCCTCGGGGCGAACGTCCCACCCGTCGCGATCTGCAGTCAGGGTGAGGCCCGGCGTGTCGGTCACGGTAATCAGCCGCGTCACTCCAAGGCCAAAGGCCCCGAGCGCGAGTCGGCGGGTGATCACGCGAGGGCGGGGGCTGCGGCCCTCCCCAGCGGCAGGATGGGACTGGGGAAGGATCGGGCCCCCCGTGAGCGTGTGAAACAACGTGGATTTCCCGGCGCCCGCGTGGCCGACCAACACCACGTTCAGACACGCCCGCGCGCGGCGGGACGCGCGATGGAGCGAGCGCGTCTTGCGATCGACGACGGCCGCCCCCGAACGCTCCTCTCCCCACGTCGCGCGATCGAGCACCGGGCGCTGTAACACCCGCTCGAGCTGAGCGCGTTGCGAGGGGGAGAGGCGCCCATCCAGGATCACCCCCTCGACCCGCCCGAACTGGCAGAGTGAGCGCAACTGTTCGGCTTTCCCCCGGCCGAGGTAGGTGGCCGGATGGGGGGCCACGCGACGCTGGCACACGCGATAGATCACCGCGCGACCGCTCGCCGTCGCCCACGCATCGAGCTCATCGAATGCCTCTTCGATCGCCCACGGGTTCCGCCGCGGGTCGTGCACCGCCGCCAGCGCCACACGCCCTGCGGGAAATTCAGCCCAGGGCAATCGGGAATTCGATGCGCGCCGCATTCCGAACGTCCTCGTTGGGCTCAAGATGAGCAGGCAGGACCTTCCGCCACGCGATCCTAGCAACAGTCCGGGACGAAGTCAAACCAAACACCACGGCCACAGAAAACCGGACCGGGAGACGCGGTGCGCCGGAAAGAGACTCAGTTCCGGCATACACCGGCTCCATAAACACCTTGACAGGCTAAAAGCGGATGGGCTATGTTAGGCTGTTGTGCGACCTTGGTTTGAGGCGTCTGGTCGCGCTTTGTCGTTCGCGCCGCGCGTCGCCTGGGTGACGGTGCGCGGTGCGACGGGTCCTTATAGGTTCCGGAAGGAGTCCCATGATACCGATGATCACGCTCGTGAGGTTTTGTCGCTCTCTCTGCTGGAGCGGCCCGCGGTTCTCGCCTTCGGCGCCCCTGCTACGGCGCTGGATCGTGGCGGCGATCTGGCTCGCCGGCCTGGCGCTCCCCGTCGTGAGCGCCGCGGAAGACGCGCCGGCGGTTCCCCTTCCGGAGCGGGTCTACGCCGCCAAGTTCGACGAGGTCTGGGACGCCACCCTGACCTTCTTGAAAACGCGTCCGCTTCCGATCCCCGTCGCGAGCGCCGAGAAAGACGCCGAGAGTAAGGATCGTCCGAAGGGTGTGATCTCGACCATTCCGCAACGGTACTTCAAGATCGCGTCGGCCACGTTTCCCCCTCGCCAGCAGGATTATCGCGACACCTACACGCTGACCTTCACGGCCCTGCCGAAGGGACCGCCGCCTAATCCTCCCGTCCCAGGTGTGCCCCCGCTGCCGGCGAATAAGCCGGTGGATTTGACGAAGCTCCAGGCCGAGCGGAAATTCGAGAAGTTCGACAAGAAGACCAAAGCGTGGGTGTCCTTGGACCCCGCAACGGAGAAGGCCGGGGTGGGCGTGCAGGAGATGTTCGACGGGATCCAGCTCCAGCTTACGCCGCCCCCGCCCCCGCCGAGCGAAGAGTAGCTCGCGCAGGAGCCTGTCCATGAATGGCCATCTGCTGCATTGTCAGTCGGCCTTGCGTGCTCACGTACGACCCAGTACGCTCCGCGCGCAAGGCCTCCTTCCGCCTTGCATCTGGCCATCCCTGAACAGGCTCGCCTGTCCGAATACTCGGACAGGTTGCTAAAAAAGTCGGCCGGCGGGGCAGGCTGCTCAAAAAGTTCCAGATGCAAGGCCGCAGGGAGGAGGAAACCGGAGCGTACTGGGTGGTACGTGAGGATTTCCGACGACCGAGAATCCGAACCGCTCCGAAGGAGCGGCTGCAAACCGATTTCCCCACGGATCGCGAAGCAACGCCGCAGATGGACTTTTTCAGCAGCCTGCTAGTCAGCGATCCGGGGGCCGGCAGTTCGCCGCAAGATACGCCGCGGCATGATCGGCTTTGGTCTCCTCGATCGCGTCCTGCGGGGCGATGTCGAGAAACTTTCGGTAGGCCTCGCACGCCCCGGCAACCGCGCCGATCTTTTCGGAGGCCCATCCCGTCATGAACACCGGCGTGTAGATCAACGGCCTGCCGAGAATCCCGTAATCCGACACCTGCTGGGAGGCGCGCTGGAAGGCGTCGATCGCGTCCGTAAAACGGGCTTCCGACATGGCGATCATGCCCTCGCGGTTGAGCGCGTATGCGCGTTCGTCGGCGTCCGAAGCCTCGAGCGGCGCCCCGGCCATCAGCAGTCCCAGCACGATCGCCACGAACCAGGTCCGCATCAGCAGGCAAACACCAGGGTGCGATTCCGATAGACCAGGAGACGATCCTCAAGGTGCCAGCGGACGGCGCGCGCCAGCACCGCTTTTTCGATGTCCTTCCCCTTGCGGACCAAATCGGACACCCCGTCCCGGTGGCTGACGCGTACCACATCCTGCTCGATGATGGGCCCCTCGTCCAGGTTCTCCGTAGCGTAATGGGCGGTTGCGCCGATGATTTTCACGCCCCTCAGCGCGGCCTGCTCGTAGGGCCGGCCCCCGACGAACGCCGGAAGAAAGCTGTGGTGGATATTGATGATCCTGCCGGGGTAGCGAGCGACAAACACACCGGTCAGAATTTGCATGTACCTGGCCAGGATGATCACATCAACGTTCCCGTCGAGGCGTTGGAGGATTTCGTCCTCGCGCTCGCGCTTGGTCTCCTTCGTGATCGGAAACACCGCAAACGGCACGCCGAAGGCGTCGACGGCAGGCTTGAGATCCGGATGATTGCTGACGATGAGAGGAATCGTCATGGGAAGGTCGCCCGCCTTCCACCGCCACAGCAAATCGACGAGGCAGTGGTCGAGGCGGGAGACGAAAATCGCCGCGCGTTTGATCTCGTCGGCGAAACGAACCGTGACCTGCATCGCAAACGTGTGAGCCAATCGATCGACGGCGGCCGCCAACGCGGTTCGATCCACCGGTTCCTGCAGGTCGAACTCGACCCGCATAAAGAACGCCCCGCCGGAGGGATCGGTGGTGTGTTGATCGGATTGGAGGATGTTGCCGCCCAGGCCGAGGATCTCCTGAGCGATCGCCGCCACGATGCCCGGACGATCCGGACACGAGACCAGGAGACGGACGATAGCCATGGCCGAAAGCTCCCCTGGCGATTATAGAAGAACGGCATGGGCGGAGCAACCCGCGATACGGTTTGCGTCCATCCCGCCAACTCGTTACAATGCGGCCGGAAGGAATCATATCCCCATACCTTGGGACCCATATGAACGAACGCCCGATCGACCGCTACCGTCTCGCCAAGGAGCCCTTCTACGTCCCCATCCATGATGAAGTCACGCTCTTTGAGCTGGCGGCGCGCTCCAAGACCCCGGTCATGCTCAAAGGCCCCACCGGCTGCGGGAAGACGCGCTTCGTCGAACACATGGCGTACCGGCTGCAGCGGCCGCTCATCACCGTGGCGTGCCACGAAGACTTGACCGCGTCCGATCTCGTGGGGCGGTACCTGCTCAAGGGCGAGCAGACCGAGTGGGTCGACGGTCCGCTGTCGTTGGCGGTCCGCCACGGCGCGATCTGTTATCTCGACGAGGTGGTGGAGGCGCGCAAGGACACCACGGTGGTCATTCACCCGCTGTCGGACACCCGCCGCATCCTCCCGGTCGAAAAGAAGGGCGAGATCATCGAAGCGCACGATGATTTCTTGCTGGTAATCTCCTATAATCCCGGCTATCAAAGTCTGATCAAGGAACTCAAACAGAGCACGAAACAGCGGTTTCTCGCGCTGGAATTCGACTACCCGCCTCCCGCCCTCGAGTCGCACATCATCCAGCGCGAGGCCGCCGTCGGCGAAGCGACCGCCGCCTCGCTGGTCAAGCTGGGTGAAAAGGTTCGAAACCTCAAACATCACGGTCTCGACGAGGGCGTCAGCACTCGCCTCTTGATCTACGCCGGCACGCTGATCCGCGAGGGGATCGCGCCCGCCACCGCCTGTCAAGTTGCCATCGCCCAGCCGATCACCGATGACCACGAGATGCAGCGCGCGATCAGCGAGCTCGTTTCGACGATCTTTTAAGCGGCGGGCCACCGCCCGCCTACTCACGTGTTGCATCAGGTCACGGCCCTTGCGGTCAAGATCCGCGTGGCATTGTATTTGCCTATTGAAACCGCACGATGCACGCCTTACCTGGAGCCGTTATTGGAAGTCGCTTCAGTGGACCTGGAGATCAACGAAAGCCTCATAAGGTCGATTGCGGCGATGGGATGTCAGGACGAGACATGCATTCAATGCTGTCAGCCTCTCTGAAACAGTTTAGGCTTCGTGACGCGCAAAGACGCAGTGCTCGTCGCGGACTCACAAGGGGTCGATGTTCTGTGTTTTCTTCTAGTGATCGTCCCGGATTGGCGACAGGTGTCTCTATTGAGAGACAGGCCATCTGAAATGGATGGAATCTTCAGGAAAGAGGCCGACGTTCAATGGTCTCGGATACGACTGGGAGGCTTGTTGGCGGTCGCGGTCGCGGCGGTCACGCTCACCCACGAGCCGTTGCACGCAGAAGAACAGATCGCGGAAGTGCGCAGCCTGTCTCACGAACTTGCCGTCCTGGAATCGGAAGAGATGGTTTATAGCGCATCAAAGCGGCTTGAAGCCGTGAATACGGCCCCGATGGCCGTCTCGGTCATGACCGCCGATCGGATCGAAGCCATCCCCGCCCGATACCTTCCCCAGATTCTACGGTTGCTCCCGGGAGTCGACGTCCTCCAAATCACCCGCACCGAGTTCACGGTTGGAATCCGCGGCTTTGCCAACCAAGGTAACTTCCGTCCTCGAGATGTGTTGGTCCTCGTCGATGGCCGAACGATCTACGACGACTTCTCCGGAAACATCGAATGGGAAATTCTGGATATCTTTCCCCAGGACGTGGCGAAGATCGAGGTGATCCGCGGCGGAGGATCGGCCATTCACGGTGCCAATGCCGCGCGGGGCGTCATCAATTTCATCACGAAACCTCCCGAGGCCGTGTCGCGCTTCGAGGCCGATACCACAGTCGCGACCCGGAACGGCTTTCGGCAGCGCGTCGCCACGAGCGCTACGTCCGGGCCCTTCGCGTGGACGCTGTCGGGAGGGTTCGACCATGCCGATCTCTGGGACCGGTTCGAAAACCTTTCGCTGTCCGACGATCGGGGAGACCGGACGTGGCGCGTGCACACCGTCGGCGAACGCCGGCTCGACGCAATGGCGGTGCTGCGCCTCGATGCAGGCCTCAACCATGGGAAGATCATCCAACACAACACCTCCGGCTTCCTGGTCGACAACCACAAGACGATGAGCCATGTTCAGCTCGAATACGAACACCCGTCGCTCTCCGTCCGATCGTTTTGGAATGCCAGGGACGTCAAAAAGTTCAGCATACGGACAGGCTCGCTTGCGTCGCAAAAAACCGAAAATCTGTACGATCTTGAAACCGTGTACCGCATCCGAGATTTGGGACGACACAGCCTGTCCTTGGGTGGTGGCGCGCGGTACACCTCCGTCAGATCGCTCGATCTGCTCGGCGAGGTTGGCCAGTTCACGGCGGGGGTCTTTGCTGACGAGCAATTCAACGCGACCGATCGCTTCCTGGTCCGGATCGCCGGCCGACTGGATTATCACCAGGAAACCTACTATCAATTTTCGCCGCGAGCCGGCGTGACGTACCAGCTCCATCCTGAACATTTCATCAAAGGTTCGGTGAGCGTCGGGTACCGCACCCCGACGATTTCCAACAATTTCTTCAATTTTCAGGCGGGGCCGGACCGAATCGTCGGCAACCGTGAGCTCAAACCCGAAGAATCGATCTGGTACGAGATCGGTTACCTATGGCAATCTGCTCGGGATTTCACGGCGGGGCTTGACACGTACTACGTCACCTCAAAGAACCTGATTGAATCTACGGACCCTCCGCTTATCAGCTTCGTCAACGCGAGTGAAAAGATAACGGGCGGCGGTGGCGAGATCTGGACAGAATATCGGCTACGGCCTTCGGTTCGTCTGATCGCGAACTACGCCCACGCACGCTTTCGACAAGGCTCCCAAGAGATCGACCTCACCTCGCCGCACAAAGTGAACGCCGGGGTCCTCTTCACCGCCCTGCCCCGTATCACGGGCGCGGTCACGTGCCATCTTGTGGCCAGAACCACGTCCCCGGTCGCTATTGCCGGGACGGGCATCGGCGGAGAAATGGTGGACTCTTACGTCGTGGTGAACGCGTTCGTCGGGTATCGTCTCACGGATGCGGCCAGCGTCCGAATCGAGACGTTCAACCTCGCCAATGACATCCATCGCGAAATTTCGCTTGGAGAAGAGATCCCGTTCGAACTGAACGCGACGCTTCAGATCACGTTATGAACGTCCAGCGCCCCAGTCACTACTCGGTATCGAAATCCCAGTCGACGACCAGATGTCGGCTTCGCACGAGCGTGCACTGCGGCTTCCTCGCCATCGTGATCTTGGGTCTTCTCCAGCGCCCCGCTTCCGCGATGGAGCGCCCCATCGTCATCCTCACAAGCTCGCCAATCGAAGCCTATCGGAAAGCCGAAACCGGCGCGCTCGAAACATTAGGCCACCAGAAAACCGTCACGTACTCCTTAGATGGCGACCCAAACCGTATTCCCCATGTCGCCAATCAGATCTCAGTGCTCGCGCCACGGGCGGTCATCGCGATCGGCGGTCTGGCCGCGATGGCCCTCAGGACCCATCCCGTCGATGCGCCCGTGGTCTTCTGCTTAGTGCTCGATCACACCCGCGCGCTCAGACTTCCGCACTCGTGGTCGGTCTCGATGCACGTCCCGGCAGGCGAGGCCTATGACAAGATCCGCCAGGTCCTCCCGAAGCGGCGGATCGGGATCCCTTACGATCCCGAGCGAACGGGCTGGCTGGTTCGCGAGCTGACGGCGTTCTTCCAGCACACGCCGATTCGCCTGGTTCCCCTCATCGTTCGGTCGCCAGCCGAGCTCGGTCCCGCGCTCGTCGCGGGACGCTCGGAGTTTGACACCCTGTGGATCGTGCCTGACGCGAGTTTTCTCGATGCGGTGTCGATCAAGTACGTGCTGAAATATTCGGCGACCGAAGGACTCCCGCTGATCGGATACTCCGACGGCTTTACAAGGAGCGGCGCGTTGCTGTCGCTGGCGGGCGACGATGCAGACATGGGGCGCCAAGCGGCGGAACTCGCTCAGCAGGTCGCAGCCGGAAAAGAACCGCCCCGCGTTCAACACCCGCGGCACATCCTGACATTCTTCAACCTCCGAGTCGCCGAGCGACTGCACATCACGGTCAACCAAGGGCTCGTGGCCCTGGCGGAACGGGTCTATCCGTAATGGTCCGCGAACGGCCCCCAGCGTTGTACCCGCCCCTCAGCATTCGAAAGCGATTCGTCATCTTCAGCGCGGCATGGTTGGTGCTGTGTACGATCCTCCTCACGGCGTACCTCGTCTCACAGGCCAGGCACGCCTTGCTCGAGATCGCGGTCCAGCGCTCTCAGAGCATCGCCACCAGCGTTGCGCAAGAGGCGACGCTCTACCTCCATGCAGGAGACGGCCGCGCGCTGGTGAATCTCTTGAACGAGGTTCAGAAGCAACCCGATGTGATCGCGGCCATGGTCGAACAGGATCGACACGTGTGGGGACGGGGCGTGACGCGCCTCGAAATCCTCGAAGACGCCGCGCGCGAGGATTCAACGGGACCATCGATCGCCGCCCGTCTGGTCAGAGCCGACGGCCGCCTCGCCATCGAGTCACGTGAGCCGATCGTGATGCCGAAGCCCTCCGATGTGTTGTCCGATCAGCCGCTCAGCATTGAAGCCGGCGTGCTGTCCACCCCCTCCGGCTACGCGGTGGTGATCGTGTCGGTCGAACGGATCTTCAAAGAAATGGACGCCCTCGTCGGCCAGTCGATGCTGTTCTGGGTCCTCGTGCTCGGGATCGGACTGTTGGTCGGCTGGTTCGTCTCCGGGGTGATGGTGTCCCCGCTCAGGCAATTGGCCGACAGCGCCCACCAATGGACGATCGGCAGCGAGGAGGCGACGCGTCCGAGTTCTGCGCTGGCGGGAGACGACGAGATCCGATCGTTGTGGGCCTCCCTCACCGC
>Ga0180094_1000149_pt1 | contig 16016 bp, 15 predicted proteins | sample EasRivT47_16_1Da_FD_121786 | JGI IMG/M metagenome (GOLD analysis project Ga0180094, IMG submission 121786) | Soil microbial communities from meander-bound floodplain in the East River, Colorado, USA - East River metaG ERMLIBT47_16_1Da | ecosystem: Environmental > Terrestrial > Soil > Floodplain ... | reverse complement strand
CTCGCGCCGAAGCCGGTCGAGGTCAGCCGGGCGGTCCACGTCGTACCACGGCGGGAGGAGCGCAACCCGGCTTCGGTCGAGCTTGGCCAAGGTCGTTTCGAGAACCGCGCCGCTTCCCCAGGGGATCCCATCATAGAGACGCGGGTCGAGACATCGTTGGCCCACGAGGTAATAGCCACCGTCTTCGCTGGGCCCGAACACCACATCGACGGTCTTGAGCGAGGCGCGGGCACGCTCAACGTAGTCCAAGGGCAGCGTTGGGCTATCGGTCCCGATCACCAAGACGATCGAGTGGCGGCCCAGGAGGGTCCGAACGACCCGCTGCATGCGCATTCCCAAGGTCCCCGATCCCTGGGTGATCGGGTGGGCGCCGTACCGACGCGCGCACGCCATGAGAAACGGGTCGTCGACCGTGGGGGCGCAGGCGAGATAGTGTGTGAACGGCAGGGTCGTGACGCGACTCAACGTATCACGGAGCAACGCGGCAGAGAGGCGGACGGCGCGCCTTGGGGTCAACGGAGGGATGAGCCGTGTCTTCACGCGGCCCGGTTCGGGAGCCTTGGCGAAGACGACCAGGGCGTCGTTCGTTAGGTTCCGACGAGCAGTGCCGTCAGCGAATGGGCGCATAGCTGCGAGCCAGACGGTGTGGATCGACACCGGCCGCAAAGCGCGCGCGCAACCACCACATGCGGCCGATCGTCCGCCATGGCCCCTCCCGTTCCCATCGCCGGGCCGACGTGACGACTCGAGCGCGCAGGCAAGCGATCCGCCCGAGGCGTTTGAGGCGGCGGGAGAACTCCACATCCTCCATCAGCGGGATGGGCGCGTAGCCCCCCAATCCTTCGAAGACATGCCGGCGAACGAAGATCGCTTGGTCACCGGTAGCGAGCCGAGTGAAGCGCGATCTGGCATTCATGAGGGTTTCGATCAGGCGGTAGACAGGAGCGGGATGGTCGAGGCGCACATCGAAGCGCCCCCCCACCGTCCCGGCGTCTGCCAAGGCCGTCGCCACGTCGCGACCCGCCGTGCCCGGAAGGCGTGTGTCCGCGTGGAGGAACAAGAGGATCTCACCGGAGGCGAGGGCGGCGCCGGCGTTCATTTGCAATGCTCTTCCTCGTGGCGCCGTGACCACCCGGCACGCGTGACGCGCGGCGACTAGAACCGTCGCGTCCCGACTGCCCCCGTCGACGACGAGGATCTCGTGTGGCTGCAGCTCGGAAATCGACTGGATTGCGTCGCCGATCCGAGACTCTTCATCGAGCACCGGGATGATGACCGAGATCGTCACGGGTCTGGGCAGCCTCCGGTGTTACAGGGCGGCGAGCGCCTCCTGGAACCCCCGAAGCTGCGTATCGCGCTCGTCGAGGTGAGACACGACCGTCTCGATCTGCTGTCGAAGATACCGGGTCGTGCCGGCCATATCGAGAAGCCGTGCGACAAAGACCGACGGAGGATCGGTGGCGTGGCGTTTGAGCGCCTCAACGATCTCGGGCGCGATGGGCCAAAAATAGGATCCCGCGTGGAACAGGTAGGGATAGATCCCCGTGCCGCGCCGTTCAATCCGAATAGCCGATGTCATCATGGTTCGAGGTCCCCGTGTTCCGCCCTAGAGGACTCTTCCGCGGTGTCGTCCACGGCGCGGTTGATGTCCTCGTCGAATCCTTCCCCCAGATCCTCCCCCGTCTCCCGGCCCATCCGTTTCATCCAACGGACCACGCTGCGCGGATCGCCTTCGTCCAGACCGGCGAGGCTCGAAGGATCGGCAAGGGCTTCCATCCTCGCCTCCTCGGATCGAGGAGACGCGAAGCGCGAGAGGAGCCGATCGACTCGGGTGCTCCCGCATGGCGTACAGGGAGGTGCCGGTTGGCTGGCGGTCCGTGCCCAGACCGTGATCCGAGCTCGGCAGCTCTCGCATCGGTACTCGTAGATCGGCATATGCGCGTTCTTGTATCGAGTTCCGCTACACCATGCGGGCGAGGGTCAAGACGTACACCGCCTCGGTTCCCGCGCGATTCAGCACTCGCGCACACTCGTCCACTGTGGCTCCAGTCGTGTACACGTCATCCAGGAGGATAACCCGCCGACCGGCCACCAGGATGGGGTCGCGCACGGCAAACGCGCCGCGCACGTTCCTCCGCCGTTGCTCTCGATCCAGGGTAATCTGTGGGGCCGTCCATCGGATGCGCCGGAGCGCATCCGGCAAGAGGGGCCGTGCCAATCGGCGGCTGACCCACGCGGCAAGAAGCAGCGACTGGTTGAACTCGCGCTGGCGCAACCGACTCGGATGCAACGGCACCGGTAGCACGGCGTCCACGGGAGGAAGCGTCTCCAACGCGGGCCCGAGTAGAGCGCCCAGGAGTGGCATCAACCCGACCTGTTTGCGATATTTCCACTGACGGATGGCATTGGCCAACACGCTTTCATACACCACTGCCGAGACCGCCTTGGTGAACGAGAGTGGAGATTCACGACACGTGCCGCAGCGATGCGCCGGGCTGTGGGAAAGCGACGACTTCGATTGAAACGGCGACCCACACACGGGGCACCACGGTTCCTCGATTCGGACAACCGCGCTCCAGCAATCGGTGCAGATCGCGTCGGAGTTGTTCGGCGGGACGGCACGCCGGCACACCACACATCGCCGCGGAAGCAGCGCATCAACCACATACCTCAGGAATGGCCGCATCCGGTCCGTTTGTAACACAACCCCTCACGCGAGTCAAACCATACCGCCGGCACCTGCCGCCGGCATACGACGGTGGCTTGACGCTAGGGAACGCCTCCCCATATAATGCCTGAATGGATCGCGCAGATATTCGGATTGACGCCGAGTTAGACCTCCGCGGAGTGCACTGCCCGTATAATTACGTTCGCACCAAGCTCAAACTCGAAGAGATGCAGGTTGGTGAAATCCTTGCCGTGACGGTCGATGCGGGGGAGCCCGCACGCAACGTCCCCCGGAGCGTCGCTGACGACGGCCATCGGGTACTCGAACTTACACCGCTAGACTCTGCGCTGCGCATCGTCGTCGAAAAGCTGAAGTAACACCCGGTATTGCCTCCAGGGCGCAGGAACCGTCTCCTCGGGACGCGCCCCCCATCGAGACTCGCCACCGGTTGACACGCTCCGTCTCTCCGCTACACTGATGACACCCAACCTCTCACCGTTCGGATCCCGATGCCTGCATGCGCCTGACCCTGGCCCGCAAAATGCTGCTGGGGAATCTCACGTTGGTTCTGTTGATCCTCATCGTGGGACTCTCCGCCCTGGCCAGCCTCAAGGCCCTCCACGCGTTGGGGACGAATCTGGTTCAAGTGGATCTCCCGAATTTCGAGTTGACGGCCCAACTCATGGAGTCGTTTTCGGCCGAGGACCAGTACGAGGAGCGATACATCCATTTGGGCGATCCGGCGCTTCAAGCTTTGGCTGACGAGCAGCGAGAAAAATTCGGCGCCACCCTGCAACGCTTTAGGGCGCTGCCGCCTAAGGCCTCCCGCGAAGTAGAGCGGATCGGAGATCTGCACGCCGAATATCGTCGCGTCACGTTTCAGGCGCGTGCGGCGTTGGAGCACGGGGACGGTACACTGGCCAGAGTCCTGATCAGCGAATCGCTCCCCCACCCTCGGCAACGGCTGACGGTGGCGATCCAGTCCCTCACGCAGACCCTGAGAGGCACACAGTGGGTGGCTCTGCAGCAGTCACAGAGCCTCATCCAGAATGCGCTGATCATGACGCTGGTGACCTGCGGTGTGGGGCTGATCTTCGGGGTGGGGTTTGCTCTGATCTTCTCGCGGTCCCTTGCCAAGTCGTTACAACAGTTCAAAATGGCGACGCAGTTGATCGGCAAAGGCCGTTACGACGAACTTCTGCCGTTACAGGGCTCCGACGAGGTGGGGGATCTGGCGGAATCCTTTCGATGGATGAGTCACCGGCTCAAAGAACTCGAGGAAATGAACCTGGATGCCAACCCCTTAACACGACTGCCGGGTAATCTGGCCATTGAAAAGTCACTCTTGATCCGTCTCCGACGCCGACGCCGATTCGCGTTCTGCCACATCGATCTGGATAACTTCAAAGCGTTCGGCGATCACTACGGATATGCGCGCGGAAGCGAGGTGCTGAAAATGGTGGGGCAGATCCTCACTCGGCTGGTCGAGAGCGATCGCCAGGACATCTTTATCGGCCACATCGGAGGTGATGATTTTGTGCTGATTTGCGAGCCGGATCGCGCCTCGGGGTTCTGCCAACAGATCATCAAGGAGTTCGACGACGCCATGCCGCAGTTTTACGATTCGAGCGACCGCGCGCAGGGATTCATCATCTCGCGTGACCGGAACGATCGCGTCCAGCAATTCGGGATCATGACGATTTCGATCGCGGTCGTCACCAATGAACGGCGGGAGATCACCACGCCGATGCAGGTCGCGGAGGTGGCCGCGCAGCTCAAGAAATACGCCAAGAGTTTCCCCAAGAGCATCTTCGTGATTGACCAGCGCCGCGAGTTATGAGCTTCGCGGTAAGGCTCCCGCCCTAATTCTCTGATTTTCCTGCGATAAGGAGCGTAATTTCCCCCCGCCGCGGACGGCGTTCGACATCGGCGAGCAACCCGCTCAGCGTACCCCGTAAGAACTCCTCGTGGATCTTCGTCAACTCTCTGGCCACTACCGCACGACGGTCTCCCCACGCGCTTAACATCGCCCGCAACGTCTTGGCCAAGCGTTGGGGCGACTCGAACACCACCACCGTCCCCTCATAGGGCTGCAGCGCCTGAAGGCGTCGGCCAAGGCGGCCAGACGGTTTGGGGAGGAAGCCCTCGAAATGGAAGGCGTGGGTCGGGAGCCCCGAGCCGGCGAGCGCCGCGATGAGCGCCGACGGGCCCGGGATGGGGATCACCCGGATTCCGGCGTCGATGCAGCGGTTGATCAAAAAGTAGCCGGGATCGGAGATGGTCGGGGTTCCGGCGTCGCTCACCAGCGCCACCGACTGGCCGTCGAGCAGACTGGAGACCAGGACGGGCGCCTTCGTTTCTTTGTTGAAATCGTGATAGCTCGTCAGCGTGGTGTGGAACCCGAAATGCACGAGCAGCTTTTGGGTGTGGCGGGTGTCCTCGGCCGCGATCAGATCCGCTTCTTTGAGCACGCGAAGCGCGCGGAGCGTGATGTCTTCGAGATTGCCGATGGGCGTGCCCACCACGTAGAGGACGCCGGGCGGGCGTAGGAGCGGTGTCATCGCGGCGAGCCTACCAGAACGGGTCGTTGCACGCAACGAAGCGCCGTTCCGGACGCCGTCTTGTTTTGACAGGTGGCCGCGATCTGCTAGGTTGAATGAAGACGGGAGCCGGGTCCGAGGTTGCAATACTGTAATAGTATTCTCTGGCGAAGGGTTGGACGTGTATGAAGATCGTTGAGAATGTCGGAGGCTTGTGGCGGGTCGGTATGGTTGTTTTCTGGGTGACCGCGTGCAGTGGAGGCGGTGGAGCGCCGTCATCCGACGCGGGCGTCGCGGTAAGCCAACAGGCGTCGGCCAACGGTCAGGGTCAGGGGGTCGGCGGCTCAGATCCCGGATCGGGAGTCGGGAATTCAGACACGGGAGCCGGGGATAGTCCCGTGCGATCGGACGGGGCTCAGAACGCCGGGGACGGCAACGATTTCCCGATCGTCACGGCGCAAGATCAGCAGAATCAGATTCGAGTGACCTATGTGCCTCTGGCCGACCGATTTCTCGCCGTATGGAATGATCTTCGCGCGGGCGAGGGCTGGCAGGTGTATGGGCGACTGGTCAATACGGAGGGCGGGGGGCACGGTCCGTTAAAGGCGTTTTCGCCCTCAGGGATAGAGCGACGCACAGCGCCGAGCGTCGCCCACGATCCGGCGACCGGCCGGACGCTGGTCGTCTGGGGCACGGCCTCGGGCGACGTGGTGGGACGCCTCGTGGACCAGGCGGGCGACGGCGTGGGATCTCCGGTCTCCCTCGCGAGCCTGGCCGTCTGGGAAGGTGAGCCCTCCGTAGGATTTGACCCGACCAGCGGGCGCTACCTCGTGGTGTGGATCGAGGCGAGTCCTGATTTTGTGCTCTATGCGCAGGCGCTCGATCGCGAGGGGCGACTCATCGGGAGCCCGATTCCGATTACGGAGGTGGCGTCGGGGAAGTTGGATCTGCGCATGGCGACCGATCCCGATTCGGGACGGCACCTCGTCGTCTGGCGGGATTACCGAGGTATCGATATCTATAGCATCAGGGGGCGCATGCTCGGGCCCAACGGACTTCCGGCGTCAGAGGAGATCGCCATCGCCGACGCCGAGGGATCCCAGATCAACCCGGAGCTCGCGTACGGCTCGGCTCACCGAGCGTTCTTGGTGACGTGGTCCGACTCCCGTCGGACGGGGTCTTACGAGTTATTCGGCCAAGTGGTGGCGTCACCCGACGGGATGTTGATCGGCTCGAACGTGCTCATCTCGCCGTCGGGGGGGTACCCGCATACGATTGGCGTGGACGCCGGGCGGTCCCGCTACGTCGTGCTGTATCCCAAGGCCGGCCTCCGTCTCTTCGGGCGCTACGTCGCGCCGGACGGCGTCGTCGACGGCGATGAGTTCGCGATCTCCGGCACCGAGAGCGGTCAGGCCTCGCCCCACGTCGCCCTGAATCCGGTCGGGCGTGGCTTCCTTGCCTCATGGACCGACCAGCGCGAAGGCGCGCCCCACCTCTTCGGGCGGATGGTCGCCCCGGGCGTTCCCGGCCTGGATCCCGCGGTCTCCGCTCCCGCCGAATGCCCGGGCTACCGGACTGCGGAGGGGCTGTGTCTGGACTGCGAAGCGAACGCGGGCCCGCTCGTCGATGCCGCGTGTCCGGTGGGGGCCGTCTACACGGATCACGGCCACTACCTCGGGTGTGTGACCGACCGCGTCGATACCCTGCGCCGGGAAGGACTCATCGGAGGAGCGTGTAAGCTGGCATTGATCGCTCCGCGCGCGCGATCGACCGTGGGGCGCTGACTCGACACATCCATCTGGTCTTCCCTGTCCACCAACACGCCAAGGCCCGCCGCCGCATCCTCCCGGTTGAGCTTGGAATGACGACTTTGCTATAGTACGCGCCGGACCAGTGTGGCCATCGCGGCACACCCGGTCCGGATCGAGTAGCACCACACACGGCTTTGAGGAGATGATTCGATGAACATCTGCGTGATCGGGACCGGATACGTGGGCCTCGTGACGGGGGCGTGCTTTGCTGAGTTCGGCGTGAACGTCGTCTGCGTGGATCAGGACGCGTCGAAAGTGGCGCGTCTCCAGAACGGCGAGGCGCCGATCTATGAGCCCGGCCTGACCGAACTGGTGCGAAAAGGTCTCCGTGAAGGACGGCTCTCCTTCACGACCGACATCGCGCATGGGATCGAACAGGCCCTCGTGCTGTTCATCGCGGTGGGCACGCCCCCGCGCGGCGACGGGTCAGCCGATCTGTCGGCCGTCGAGACCGTCGCCGAAACGATCGCGCGCCACATGAACGGCTACAAGGTCGTCGTGACCAAGAGCACCGTGCCGGTGGGAACCGGCGAACGCCTGAGGACGATCATCGGGCGATCGCAGACCGAACGGCGGAACTTCGATGTCGCGTCCAATCCCGAGTTTCTGCGGGAAGGAGCGGCGATCGAGGATTTCATGCGGCCCAATCGGGTGGTCATCGGCGCGGAAAGCGATCAGGCGGTCGCGATTCTCCGAGACCTGTACCGTCCCTTGTATCTGATCGAGACCCCGATCATCATCACCGACATCGCGACCGCGGAAATGATCAAATATGCCTCCAACGCCTTTCTTGCCACCAAGGTGTCGTTCATCAACGAGGTCGCCAACCTCTGCGAGCGCGTCGGCGCGGACGTGCACCAGGTCGCGCGCGCTATGGGCTTGGACGGGCGAATAGGTGCGAAATTTCTACATCCCGGTCCGGGGTACGGCGGCTCGTGCTTTCCCAAGGACGTCCTGGCCCTCCTGTCCATCGGGAAACGGAACGGATATGAGTTTCAGATCCTCCAGGCGGTCGACGAGGTCAACCGTCGGCAGCGAGAGCTGATGGTCGCCAAGATCAAGGCAGCCGTCGGCGCCCTCGCGGGAACGACCTTGGCGTGTCTGGGCCTGGCCTTCAAACCGAATACCGATGACATTCGGGAGGCTCCCGCACTGACCATTTTGCCCGCGCTCCAAAAACTCGGCGCGACGATCCGCGCGTACGATCCGGTGGCGATGCCCGAAGCGAAAAAGGCCATCACTGGTTTGGTCGACTGCGCCGATGCCTACGACGCGATGAAAGGCTGCGACGGCGTCATCCTCATGACGGAGTGGAATCAGTTCCGGAACTTAGATCTGGATCGCGTGAAGACCCTGTTGCGCCGCCCGATCTTTATCGATCTGCGAAACGTCTATGAACCGAAACGGATGCGCGACCTGGGATTCAGTTACGTGGGGGTGGGGAGGAGTTAAATCAGCTCGCAGCTGCACAGGAAAAGCTCTAAACCGAACGTGCTATGAGCTACGAGCTGATAGCTCGTGAGCTTGTTTAGCTCTTCGGTTTGACGTGACAGCGGGCGCAGTTGGAAATCGGGAACGCCACGCGCCCGTGGCACCGCCCGCAGAACTCCCCGTTGACAATCTTCACCATCGAAATGGGGTTGGCCCCTTTCTTCATCACGAAGATGTTCGGGTGACAGTTCCCGCAATCCAGCCAATACGTGTGGGGAAAGTGGGGAAAGACCACGTTGGGCATGGCCCCCACCGCCGGGATATCGATGTTGAAGTCAAACGGCGGAACCAACGGCTTGGCCGGATCCAATGATTCCCGCGGCTTGATAAGATTTTCCTTAAACGCCTTCACCCAGTCGATATTCCCGCCTTGATCTCTGGGAAAATCTTTGTAGATGGCCTCGGGGTTGCGGTTCTCTCTGGCGAAGGGAAAACCGGGAGTCGGGATCTGAGTCGGGTCCTCGAAGTCTTCGCTGAGCTGCGTGGGCAGCGGTGGTGAAGCGACAACCGGCGCCGATGCCGGGGTAGGTGCGGCCGCCGCACCTACCGATTGATCGGCCGATGCAGCGGTTTTCGTGAACGGTTTGGTGCAGGCAAAGAGCGCAACCGCGGCCGCCAGCGCCAACGAGAGCCCTCCGATCGTTGTCCGCGTCATGTTAATTCACCCCGTGGAGTGGGCCGGTGACCATACCGGGCTTGCCCGAATGGCAGCGCCCGCACACGACCGGCCTCCACGCGGTCTCCCCATTGTGGCATTTTCCGCAAAACGCACCCTTAAAGACGATTTTCTCCATGTCGATATCGTTGGCCCCGGACTTCATCTCGAAAATCGCGGGGTGGCAGACTTTGCATTTGAATTCGGTGCGATGAATCCAGTGAGGGAAAATAACCGGGGGCATCCCGCGCTGTTCCGCCTTGTTATTTAGCACCATGTCGCCGTAAAAGCCCTCGACAGGCTTGCCGGCGAACATCCAGATTGCCGCACTCATCACCCAACCTACCGCTACTACCCAGCCGATCTTTCGCATCGTCCGCCGCCGGTTCCAGTCTACGGTCTCTGAGTCGATCCCCGTTCTCCACGCGGTGACCACACGTGTGAAGAGATAATAAGGAACATTCCTAGCATAAGATTCCAGCACTTGTCAACACCGGTCGGTATCGTTTTCGGTATATGCTTGGCATAAGTAGCCAGAAAGAGAGGGCTCGATACGAGGAGGCGAGCGGGGGGCTGACCGATCGCGTGCCCTTTTAGGGCGCCCGGGCCGCTGCCCCCTCGTCTTGTAATCCTGCCCTACCCCACCCGGGCTGCTGGTCTGACTCGAAATGTTTCGATCCTACTTGACAAGCCCTGGGCCGATCCCTATAGTTGAGCTCTTTTTTGCCATGAAATTTCAAGGTCGGTGGGTTCTCCGGAGGGGAATTTTTCCCCCCTCCGGAGGTCTTAAAGGGTAGTGTCCGAGGCGTCCCGCCTCTCCCCGGACAGCGTGGTATGAGATGGCGCGGCCAGGCTCCTGGGCTCGCCGTGGCGGTTATTGATACATGATGATTCGCCAACCCCGAGCGCTGATAGTTGTGGTCATGACCGTGGCCGCTGTGGTTCCGCTGGCGATGTCGGCCCTGGGCAACTCGATTCAAGGGTCACGGCATGACATGTCGGGGCTGAACATGCGGGGGTACGGTGTGGAGACCGGGCCGATGACGGGAGCCACGTTTAACGACTACAAAGAAGTTTGCGTGTATTGCCACACGCCCCACAACGCCGAGGGTGACGCCCCGCTGTGGAACCGCGAGCTGCCCGTGCAAAGCGGCTACCTGATGTATTCGTCCCCCAATTTCGACTCCAAGGCCGACGCCCCGGACGGGATTTCGTTGGCGTGTCTGTCCTGCCACGACGGGACCGTCGCGGTCGATTCGATCCGCAACAAGCCCCAGTATCACCCCATCGTCGACGCCGGGACGCACTACAAGATGGATCTGGAAGGGGCCCCCGGCAGCGAAAGTTGCGGGAAGTGCCACAACCGCCAATCCGGGGCGTATGGCGGTATTGGCCGCGCGCACGACGCGAGCGTTCGGTATCTCACGCGCGACCTGCGCGACGATCATCCCTTTTCGGTGTCGTTCCCGTCCAAAGTCCTCGATCCTGGGTTTAACCAGCCCACGATCGTGAAGGAAGACGGGGGGCGGATGTTCCCAAACGGCGTCCAAACCTTCTCGGACGACAAGGTGCAATGCGCGTCGTGCCACGACCCGCACGATCCGGATGAACGAAACGAGGAGGGGCGAGATCCCTTCCTGAGGGCGTCAAATCGCGAGAGCGCGCTGTGTTTAACATGCCACGCGAAATAATCCCTGATCCGGCGATAAGGCCCCATCTGCTGCGTTGTCGCTGCGGGTTGTGTGCTCACGTACGACCGCAATCCCCCGGGAATGCCTCGTACCTCCAGGAGTCTCCCAGTACGCTGCGCGCGCAACCCTTGCTCCGCCTTGCATCTGGGACCTTGCTGCGCCACCCGAAGGGAGGGAGTCATGACATCCCGAGCCCCTCGGCGCGGTGCGGGTTCTCCCCGGCCAAGGCGCGCCAAATCTCACACGCCGCGATGGTCTTCAGCCTGGTTCTGGTTGTGGTGCTCGCCGGCTGCGCGTCGGCGCCCAAACCACAGCCTGACTTGGTCTGGCCCCTGCCACCGGAGACGCCGCGCATCAAGTTCGTGAAAAGCCTGTCGTCGGCGGCGGATGTGCGAGCGACGTCGCTGGCGAGCCGCATCAAGACGGCCGTGATCGGCGATGCGCCGGTCGCCTCGCTGGGCAAGCCGTACGCGGTGCACGCGGATCGCGCGGGGCGCGTCCTGGTGGCGGATTCGGCGTGGCGCAAGGTGCTGGTGTTCGACGAGCCCGGGAAGGACTTTTTCATCGTGGGGCTCGACGGGCCGGGCCTCTTGGTCAACCCGCGGGGCGTGACGACCGACGCGGAGGGCAAGATCTACGTGAGTGACGTGACGCAGAACCGCGTGGTCGTCTACGACCCTAAAGGCGAGTTTGTGCTGGCCATGGGCCAGCGCGGGCAACTCGATAAGCCGGTGGGGATCGCCGTCAACGACGCGCTCAAGCGGATCTACGTCGTCAGCACCGGCAGCGGATCGACCCAGACCCACAAGGTGACGGTGTTCGATCCCCAGGGCGCGGTGCTATTTGAGTTCGGCGGACGGGGCGTCGAGGACGGGCAGTTCAACTTTCCGACCAACATCGTCGTCGACGCCGCGGGCAAGGTCTACGTGATGGACTCGTTCAACTTCCGCGTTCAGGTGTTCGATGCCGATGGGAAGTTCGTGTCGAAGTTCGGCGGCGTCGGGAGCGGGTTCGGCCAGTTCTCCAAGCCGAAGGGCATCGGCGTGGACAGCGAGGGTCACATCTACGTCAGCGACGCCGCGTTTAACAACGTCCAGATCTTCGACCAGGAAGGGCGCTTGCTGCTCTTCTTTGGGGAATTCGGATATCGGCGAGGCCAATTTTGGTTGCCGGCCGGCTTGTCCGTGGACTCGAAGGATCGTATCTACGTCGCCGACCAATACAACAAGCGGATCAACGTTTATCAATACCTGCCGGAAGCGGGACGCGTAGGAGGCGCGGAGCGCCCGGCGGAAGCGGCGGTGAATTGAGCACACGGCAACGGGCGCCGCGGGGAGCGTCCACGAACTGTCATGATCCTACACACGAAAAGGAGGGGAGTATGAACCTGGTTCGAATCGGAGGACTCGCGCTGCTCGCGGCGGCGGTGAGCCTGGGCGCGTGGGCGGCGACGAAAGCGTGGGCGGCCCACTGCGGGACTGGAACGACTGGCAGTTGTACCGAAAACGTGCGGGAAACGAAACATAACTTGGCGGCGAACACGGATATTACCGCGACAGGAACGACCGAAGTGTGCGTGTTTTGTCATACGCCCCACGGCGGACGGACCGACGTGGCGGGGGGCGGCGCGCCGCTGTGGAACCGCGCGCTGCCGTCCGGGGAGGGCTACAATAATTACACCTCGCCGAACTTCGACGACATCCAGGGAACCCTGACGGCGGGTCCCAAGGGCGTGTCGTTGGCGTGTCTGTCGTGCCACGACGGGACGATCGCGTTGGATGCGTTGATCAACGCACCGGGATCGGGCGGATTCGTCGTCGGGAACCGGGATGGGTCAATCATATCGAGTGATCCGAACATTAGCTTTAGCGGTGGCGGTGTGGATCTCAGCTCGATGCGGGAGGGCAACCGGCCGGCTTCGACGGGTACGGACCCCTACCTCGGAGGGCTGAATAACTTTGTCTCCGACGGCAACGCGACCTTCGGCATGGAGCCGTTTCCCAACCTCACCCAGGATTTGAGGGACGACCATCCGATCTCGATGCGGATGCCGGCCGCTACCGTCGATCCCCAGTTTGCCGATGCCCTGACGAATTCAACCACTACTTCGGCCAATATCCGACCCGTGAAGCGGGCGAACACCGTGTTGCCGACCGACAAGCGGGATCAAATCCGGCTATACAACACGGATTCGAATTTGGATTGGGTCGAGTGCGCGTCGTGCCACAACCCCCACACCCCCCGAACGACGTTCCTTCGGCTGCCGAGCATCGCGGGCGGGGCCGGCGACGGGGAGATTTCCCCGGCGTATGGGACGGGCGCAACCAATCCTCGAACCCTCAACCACGAGCCGAACCAGGGGAGTCTGATCTGCTTGACCTGTCATCAGAAGTGACCTGGTTGCGGGCGGGATCGCGTGTGGTCCCGCCCGTTGTCGGATCGCGAACCGGTTGTTTATTCGCCCAGGCTTCGGCCTGGGCGAAGCCGCTTCTGCGGTCGACAGGACAGGGTTGCCTCTGGAGATTACGCTCGGGGGTGGCGATCGCTTTTGGATGGGCGCTCTTGGCCGGTGTCGCCCTTGCCGCCGATGAGCCGCCGACCGCGGCGGTGGTCAACGGCGTGCCGATCACGGTGGCGGCCGTGGATCGCGCGGTGGACGAGAAGGTCCCCCGCATCTCGGGGCACGGGACGATCTCGGCGGGACGGCGGACCGTCCTGCGGGCGGAAGTGATCGAGGACCTGATCGCCGAAGAGTTGATGGTGCAGGAGGCGAAGCGGCAGGGTTTGAAGGCCTCCCTATTGGCGATCGACGACGAGGTGGCGAAGGTCAAGAAGCGGTTTCCCGATTCGGCCCGCTACGCCCAGGCGCTGGCCCGCAACGGGATGTCGGAAGAGGGGGTTCGTCGCGGGATCGAACGGTATCTGTTGGCGAAGGCCGCGTTCGACCGCGAGGTCACCGCGAAGGTCGATGTGACTGAGAACAGCATGCGGGCGTACTACGACGCCGATCCCTCGCGCTTCGTGGTGCCAGAGCAGGCTCAGTACCGGCAGATTCTGATCGCGGTCGATCCCGGCGGCAGTCCGGCCGAGTGGAAGGCCGCCCAGGAGCGGGCGGCGGAGCTGGCCAAGCAGGCACGCGCGGGGAAGTCCTTCGGCGACCTCGCGAAGGCGCACTCCCGGCACGACGCGAGCCTGGAGCAGGGCGGGGACATGGGGTGGGTCCATCGGGGGCAACTCGATCACGACGAGGAAACGGCGATTTTCGCGTTGAAGCCCGGCGGGATCAGTGACCCGGTGCGGACGCTGTATGGGTTCACCGTGTATCGGCTCGACGCCAAGAAGTCCCAGCGCGCCCTGACCTATGACGAGGTGAACAAGACGCGGCTCGCCGATGAGCTCCGGCGCGCGGAAACGGATCGTGTGCACTCGGCGTGGCTCGCCGACTTGCGACAGCGCGCGAAGGTGGAGATCCGGCCGACCGAGCCATGAGCCATGTGTCATGACCCTCGGTTTCTCGTGGCGCTCTCTCGCGGCGGCGCTGCTGGCGGTACTGCTCGCGGCCGAAATGGCTGATGCGCGAGCCTTCAACCTCCACGGCGTGGCCGACCTGACATACCGCTGGTCGCGCATCGACCAACGGGTCGGCGACGCCGACCTCGCGCCGTCGACCACCACCGGCCTGCAACAACACTACCAGCTCGGCGGCTCGGGAGATCTTCTTCACCCGAACATCGGGAATTACACGCTCAACGCGTCGTTGATCGACGACGTGGGGCGCACGAACGGAGAGAAGTCGCAGGACCTCTCGGTCAAGGATTATTATTTCAGCATGAATCTCCTGCCGCGAGCCACTCCCTTGAGTTTCTACGCCCAGCGCATCATCCAGGACAACGACGCGCTCTTGTCGGGCGCGTCGGGGACGACGTCCACCACCACGACCCACAGCTTGACGTGGGACATTCCCCTTCAGAGGTTGCCGCGGCTGCGTGTCAACCTCTTTCAGTCGGAACTCCAGGTCGACGCTGCGCTCGCGTCCTTCCAGCGGACCCGCGCCGCGGCGTTGGACGTCGACGGGCAGACGCGCGATACGCGGTACTTCGCGCGCTATCAACTCACACGGTTGGAAGGTGACACGAGCGAGTCGACGAGCCACACGGTGAGCGCATCGGCGGAGACCAAGTTCACCCCCGCGCTGTCGGCGGCGGCCCGGGGCAACTACTCCTCCAGCGTGACGACGCTGGGCGTCGTCACGCCCGGCCTGGGCACGCTCCAGCAGCGCAGCGCCGGCGCGAGCATGTACTACCGCCCCAGCCTGCAGACCACGTTGAGCGCAAACTACGATTTTTACAAAGATCCCTTCGAGCGCCACCTGTTCTCCACGAATGCCAACCTCCGTCCCTTGCAGGAGTTGGATTTGTCGGCGGGGTATCGCTTCTTCCGCTTCGACGTCCAGGACACCCGGACGGACTCTCACTACGCATTCGCGTCGGCCGGGTACCGCCCGATCCTCGGGTTGACGACCACCCTCAGCGCGTCCCTCGGCACGACCGGCGTGCAGGGGACGACCACCGACGTGACGAGCTACTACCAGAGCTATGGGTACGGGGCGAATTATCTCAAGACGTTGACGCTGGTCGCCTACCGGGTGGGGTATCAGGGCGGGTACAGCCTCAACCACATCAGTACGGGAACGGGGACCTCGCGCGATCTGACCCACGTCCTGTCCGCCGGCGTCAGCAATACCCAAACCCGTGTCGTGGCGCTGTCCGCAGATTACTCACTGGCCCTGGTCACCCATCGGACCTCCGGCGCGGAGGCCACCGACCAACGGGACCACCGGCTGCAGGTGACCGCCAACAGCAGCGCCCCGCGCGATCTGTTCCTCCCGGGCGATTTCCTGGTGCTGAGCGCCCTCTCATCGTATACACTGTCCCAGTACCGCGATTTCACGAACCACGTCTTCCTGTTCAGCACAACGGAGACATACGAAACCGGGCGGGGGGCGGCGGCGACCGTGGGCTACACCTATGAACAGCAATCGCAGTTGGAGTATGATCACAAATCGACCGCCTTCACACAGCTTCGCTGGGTGTCGTATCTGGTGCGCTACGGGACGTTGGACCTGAACGCCAAGCAGTCGTGGGAGCGTTACGCGGGCCG
>Ga0180094_1000148_pt1 | contig 16054 bp, 15 predicted proteins | sample EasRivT47_16_1Da_FD_121786 | JGI IMG/M metagenome (GOLD analysis project Ga0180094, IMG submission 121786) | Soil microbial communities from meander-bound floodplain in the East River, Colorado, USA - East River metaG ERMLIBT47_16_1Da | ecosystem: Environmental > Terrestrial > Soil > Floodplain ... | reverse complement strand
AGTACGTCCCAAATCTGAAGCAGCTCGATGCGATTGCGGTCGATGCCGGTGACAAGGACCTGCCCCCGATTCCTGACACGGTGCGCGCGCTCGATGGAATCCTGAACGACTACGGGATCGCGCACACGGCCGAGATCTACGACGGCGATCACGTCAATCGTGTCGAGGAGCGTCTCGAAAAGAAGGTGCTGCCGTTTTTCGGCGAGCACCTGAAGAACTAAGGAGAACAGCCCAATCGGCGCCGTTCAATCGTAGTACGCGGGCGCCTTCTTCAACGGCGCGTTCATCGGTGGATCATGCTGGATCCACCATGCCGCGCCGGTCTGCCTGACGAATTCGTCCACCTGCTTGCGCGTCGCGCGCGTCATCGCGGCATCGAACTCGAACGTCGGCACCCGATCGAGAATCTTCTCCTCGGGCACATGATAGAGATCGCCCGTGAGCAGCAGCGGTCCGAAGTGGGCAAGCTTGAGGAACAGCATCTGGTGCCCCGGCGTATGTCCGGGCGCCGTCTTGATGATCACGGTGCCGTCGCCGAAAACGTCGTGATCCGCATTGTTCAAAGTGATGCGCCTGGCGTTCTTCAGGTCCTGGTACGACTCGGGCGTGCGGATGCCGACTTCCGCATCGCTGAACATGATGTCGTATTCGGCCTGCTGCACGATCCAGGTCGAGCCGGCGAACAGGTTGGCATTTGCGGTGTGGTCCGCATGGTAGTGCGACATTGCGAGATACACGATGTCCTGCGGCTGGTAACCGAGTGCCGCGAGCTGTGGCGCCAGGCGCCGCGTAGCTTTCAGTATGCGCTGCTGGACGACCTCGGTGCCGTCATCGGGGATGTCCCGGTCGGGCACTTGTCCGACGTCCCAGATGAGCGTGCCGTTCGAATGCACGACGAGATAGCAGGGCGTTACGAAGCTGACATCCCGGTTCACTTCACTCGCCTTCAGGCCGAAAAGCGCTGGATCCATGGGCGCAATCGTGCCGCAATCGAGGATGTACAACCTTGGGGTGCCAGGGACGGCCGTCGCCGTAATACTCGAACAGCCACCGATAGCAAGTGACAGCACCGCACCGCTGATGGCGGCGACCGCACGAATCGTTCGATGCATTGAGCAAACCAGATTGTTCATTTTGTCCCCCCGTCAGGTAACTTATATACGATGTCAGGCAACAGGCACCGCCAGGCGGACGCGCAGAGGCGGCCGCAATCGGTTAGCGAGCAGCAGTTCCGCATGCTGATCGACGGCGCGTGGACGACCGGCATCGGCGGCCGCAGCTTCTCGTGCGTCGATCCCTTCACCGAGGAAGCCTGGGGATTCGTCCCCGAAGCAGATCCCGCGGATGTTGACGTCGCTGTGCAGGCGGCACGGCGCGCCTTCGACAAGGGTGGCTGGCCGCAGACGCCCGCGGCCCGTCGCGCAGCGCTCCTGAGGCGCCTCGCACAACTCATCGAGGCCAATGCGGATCGACTGGCGCGCCAGCAGATCTGGGAAAACGGCAAGCTGATTTCCGAGATGGGCCCGGGCGCCCAGGTGCTCGCCAACGACTGTTATTTCTACGCGGGGCTCGCGGAAAGCACGCACGGCGTGACAATGCCGAATGCGGCGCCGAATTTCATGAGCTACACGGTTCGTGAGCCGATCGGTGTCGTGGCCACGATTACGCCCTGGAATTCGCCGCTCCTGCTGCTCGGTGCAAAGCTGTTTCCCGCACTCGCGGCGGGCAACACTGTAGTGATCAAGCCCTCGGAGGTCACGCCGACCTCGACGTTGATGCTGGCGGAACTGGCCATCGAGGCGGGGTTTCCGCCAGGCGTGATCAACGTCGTGACGGGTCACGGCGAGCCTGCGGGTAGCGCGCTGGTCAATCACGCGGATGTGGAAAAGATCGCCTTCACGGGTTCGACAGCGACCGGCGCGAAGATCGCGATGGTTGCGGCCGCCCGACACGCGCGCGTCTCGCTGGAGCTCGGCGGCAAGTCACCGAACATCATCTTTGCCGATGCTGACATCGACAACGCGGTCAATGGCGTGATGGCCGGCGTGTTCGCGGCGACGGGTCAGACCTGCATGGCCGGCTCGCGCGTGCTGATCGAGAACGCCGCTTATGACCGCGTGGCGGAACTGTTGGTGAGTCGGGCTCGCAAGATGCGCGCGGGCGATCCGTTGGATGCGGGTTCACAGCTCGGGCCGCTTGCCTCGCGCGCACAGCTCGACAAGGTTCTGCGCTACTTCGAGATCGGCAAGAGCGAAGGATTCAAACTCTTGACCGGCGGCGGGCGAATGGATCGACCTGGCTTCTTCGTCGAGCCGACCGTCTTTGGCGACGTGAGCAATGCTTGCCGGCTGGCGCGTGAGGAAATATTCGGCCCCGTGGTGGCCCTGATCCGGTTTGATGGTGAGGATGAGGCCAGCGCGATCGCGAACGACACGCCTTTCGGTCTCGCCGCCGGCGTCTGGACCAGCCATGTGCAGCGCGCGCATCGCATGGTCTCGCGCTTGCGCGCCGGCACGGTGTGGGTGAACAACTATCGCATCCTGAGCCACGCGCTCCCATTCGGCGGCTTCAAGCACAGCGGCCTGGGTCGCGAGCAAGGCGTCGAGGCGCTGCACGAATACACCGAGGTGAAGAGTGTGTGGATCGACATGGGCAATCGAATCAATTTTCCAGTGGGCTAGAGAGGCAACATGACGGGCAAATTCGCTTATGACCTCGTCGTGCTGGGATGCGGTGCGGCGGGCCTGTCGGCTGCATGCAGTTATGCCGCAGCCGCAAACGCACAGGGACGCAAGGCGCGCATCGCGGTAGTGGAACGCGCGAGTCGCGAGAATCGGGGCGGCGCCACGCGTTGGACCAGTTCGTGGTTTCGCATCACTGAGGACCGCAAGCTCGATCCGGCATTCGTCGACAAGATGAACGCATTGTCCGGCGGACTGGCCGACCTCGAGTATTGCCGCACCCTCGAGCGCGAAGTCACGCAGACTCTGCAATTCCTCGAGCAGAACGGCATCGAGCTCATCTATTTCAAGCAGCCCTTTCCGAACCGCAACACCGGTGGCGGCCTCGGCATGCCGGCGCGCGGCGGCGCCGGCATCGTCAATGGGCTCGCGAATGTCCTCGAGCGCACGCTGGGCGCCGAGATTCTTTACGAGACGGAAGCCGTGCGTCTCACTGTCGCTGGTGACGGACGCGTCAACGGGGTCATCGTGCGCGGTCGCGACGGCCTGACGAGGACACTGTCTGCACCGTCCGTGGTGATCGCCTGCGGCGGCTTTGAGGGCAACAAGGAAATGCTGACGCAATATCTGGGCGCGAGGGCCTGCGATCTGCCGCTCATTGCGCCGACCCTCAGCAACAACACGGGCGACGGCCTTCGCATGGCGATGGAAATCGGCGCCGCGACCGCCGGGCAGTTCGACATGTTTCACGGCGAGCCCGTCGACGTGCGTTCGAGCAAGCCAGACGCAGTCGTCTACGCGTTTCCTTACGGCATCGTCGTCAATGCCCGCGCCGAGCGTTTCTATGACGAGGGCAAGGACAGCTTCGATTCCACTTTCGAGGAGATCGCGTTCGAGATCTGGCGCAACCAGGAGCAGAAGGCCTTTTTCATCGGCGACCAGACGACGCTCGGGATCGAGCACGTGCAGGCGATCATCCTGACGGACCAGCCGCCCGTTTCCGCCGCCACGCTCGCGGAACTCGCGAGCCGTCTCGGGCTCGATCCGAAGGCGCTCGAGAGAACGGTCGCCGAATTCAATGCCGCGATTGGTCCAGGAAAGTTCAACGCCCACATCCGCGACGGCAAGGCGGCGCCGGGGCTTAGGCCGCCGAAATCGAACTGGGCATTTCCGATCGCATCGCCACCGTACATCGGCTATCCGCTGATCTGCGCAATCACATTCACGTTTGGCGGCGTGCGAACGGACAGCTTGGCGCGTGTCGTCACGCCGTCGGGCACGCCGATTCCGGGTCTCTACGCAGCCGGCGAGGTGACGGGCCTCTATTACCACCAGTACCCCGCTGGCACGTCAGTATTGCGCGCGGCGACTTTCGGCCGCATTGCCGGGGCGCACGCCGCGTTGATGCGCGCTCCTGCGCTCTGATTCGAGGTTGCAGGGTCGTGGACATTGTGCACGGGGGCCGGATGGAGTGGGGTGAGAATCTTGCCGCTCAACGCGCGGGCCGGCTGGCGCACAAGATTCTGTTCGAGGGCGAGGAGAACAGTCCTGACAACTTCCTCTGGGTGCTGGCCAACGAAGGCTCCGACTATTACTCCCCACGTCACCGGCACCCCTGGGACCAGGTGCGCTTGTGTCTGGAAGGTGCGATCCCGATTGCGCGGGATCTGAAAATCAAGGCGGGCGAGGTCGGTTATTTTCCGGAGAGCGTGCATTACGGACCGCAGGAAGGCGGTCCCGACCGGCTGACGCTCGTGTTGCAGATGGGTGGCGCAAGCGGCTTGGGCTTTCTCAGTGCAAGTCAGGTGCGGGCGGGCCGGGAGCGGTTGCTTCGCGAAGGCGTGTTCGAGCAGGGCGTGTTCCGGCGGACGAACGGTGAGGGCAGGAAGAACGAGGATGCGTACGAAGCGATCTGGCGCTGCGTCACCGGCCGGCCGCTCGTTTATCCGAAGCCGCAATACCGCGTGCCCGTTGTGTTCCGTCCCGATGGTTTTGCGTGGCGCGACGTCCCCGGCGCACCCGGTGTGCGCCACAAGTTTCTCGGGAGCTTTCCTGGCCGCGGACTGTCGCTCGAATTCCTCGCGCTCGATGCGGGCGCGATTCACGACGCAGGGTCATCGCGTGACCGCCGGTTGATTTTCGTGCGCGAAGGAGAAGGTCAGTGCAATGCCGAGCCGTACTTCGCGCAATCGGCCATCCGTCTCGAGCCGGGCGAGACTGCGACCTTCACCGCCAGCGCCGCGACCGAGCTATTCGTGATCACTGTGACGCCGGTGCGCGCAGTGACTTGAGCGGCTCGACAGCGGCCCTCCAGCGGAGGCTCCGAACGGTACGCGATCAGTCCAGCTCCCCTCGATCGATCGCCAGGACGGTTCGAAGCAAGACGTTTACGCCGTTGGCGATGTCATCCGGCGGCGTGTACTCCTGCGGCGAGTGACTGATGCCGCCGACGCTCGGCACGAAAATCATGCCGGTCGGAGCGAGGTGAGTCATGTCCTGAGCGTCGTGTCCGGCGCCGCTCGGCATGAGCCGGTGAGTGAGGCCGAGGGATGCTGCGGCCGCAGCAATGATGCGTCTCATTCGTTCATCGGTGGGAGCGGGTTCAGAGGCGACGTCGAGTTCCTTGAAACCGATCGGTGTCTGGCGCGCCATCGCGATCTTCTCTGCTTCCGCCCGGATCGCGTCGTACACCTGCTGGATCTTCTCCGATGCGAGATCTCGAATTTCCAGACTCATGACCACCCTACCCGGGATCACGTTCGGGGCGCCGGGTTCGGCGCGGATTCTGCCGACGGTGGCAACCTGTCGGCCGGGCAGCGCAGTGGCGACCCGGTGGACGGCGAGCGCCAGCTCGGCGGCACTTACCAGTGCGTCACGGCGGCGGTCCATCGGTGTCGTGCCGGCATGGTTGGCCACCCCATCGACCGTGACGTCCCACCAGCGGATGCCCACGATTCCCTCGACCACGCCGATATCGACTCCGCTCTCGTCGAGAACCGCACCCTGCTCGATGTGCAGCTCGACAAAGGCCTTGAGCTCGCCGGGGTTTCGCCGCGCCTGCACCAGGCGCTGCGGATCACCGCCGATTGCAAGAATGCCTTCACGAATCGACTTGCCGCTGTGGCTCACCACATCAAGCGCGCCCCCTTCCAGCCTGCCGGTCATCGCGAGGCTTCCGATCAGTCCGCCTTCCTCGTCCGTGAAACTCACTATCTCCAGCGGATGTCGCATGCGCACGCCGTGTTCGTGCAGCAGTTGCGCGACCTCGATCGCGCCCAGCACGCCGACGTCGCCGTCGTAGTTGCCACCGCCCGGAACGGAGTCGATGTGCGAACCCGTCATGATCACCGGGAACTTCGGGTCGGTGCCGTCGCGCCGGCCGATGATGTTGCCTGCCGTGTCGAAGCGCACCTGAAGCCCGGCTTGCTGCATCAACCCCTTGATATATTCACGGCCTGCGATATCCGCCGCGCTGAAAGCGATTCGGCTCACGCCACCGCCGGGGTTGGCGCCGAATTTCGCCAGCTCGACGATGCGCTGCTGCAGTCGATCCGCATTCGCGGCCGGCAATTCGGGTTCGCTGGCCACCGCCGTCAGTGCCAGTGCCGCGAAAAAACTGCCAAGCAGGGAAGATTGGAATTTGCAGACCCGCATGCGACGTCCCTCCACCAGGAGGCGCATGATGGCATGGATGGCTGCGAGTCCGATGGAGGAGTGCGCCTCGTCCGCTGCATGCCGTTGGCACACCGCACCTACATCAACGGGCTCACGCTCGACGTGCTGGCCGGCGATGTCGACATCCTCGACATCTTCTCCGACTGGCCGGCGACGGTGACTTACTACGCGAGGTGCATGGGTCTCGACTAGCCCGTTGCGGTGTCGGCGCGGGCGACCCGAGCGTGGTCGCCCGCTCAGTGTCTTCTGCAGTCGGCAATTCTGCCGGAGGCGCGTAGCATGAGGACATGCGGGCCGCGACCCTGCTCCTCATCCTGGCTTTTGCCCTCGGGGCCAATTCGTGCCGTCACACGCGGACGGAACCTGTGACTCTTGCGGTCGCGAGTGTCAGTGAGCCCACGCCGATGGCATCTGTCCCGGAACCAGCGCGAGCACCCGATCCCGCATCAGCAGACTCGGCCTCTGCGGATACCGCGACCGTGCGCGGGGCCATTCAGGTGAGCGCAGACTTTGAGGGCAAGGTGAGACCCATCCTCGAATCGCGCTGCCAGCCCTGCCATTTCAGTGGCGGCATCATGTATCAGCGCCTGCCATTCGATCGCCCCGAAACGATCGCCGTCCTCGGCACGAAGCTCTTCAGCCGCATCAAGGACGAGGGCGAGCAGCACCTGATTCGCGAGTATCTTGGTCAGCAATCGCGATAGCGGGCCGCGGCCAATCGCTGCGGCTTAGCAGCCCGAAAGCCGGCTGGCCTAGCCAGTTCGGAGCACCGCCCCTATAATTCGCCGCCCTGCGCGGTGCTCAGCCGGCAGATCCACAACGCGCCCGTAGCTCAGTTGGATAGAGCACCTGGCTACGAACCAGGGGGTCGGGAGTTCGAATCTCTCCGGGCGCGCCAACAATTCCTTAAAAAGCTCAAGCAATTGCGCGTGCGCCTACGCCCGAGCGTTCAGCGTCAACAGCGTGAGTGCCTGAGATTTGCCGGAGTTGGCCCCGCAGACCCGGTTCGCCGCCTCGATCAGCTCGGCAAGCTTGTAGTGAGGAGCGTATGTTCACCGCCAGCGTGAAAGAATAGCCAATAAGCGCCTGGGGAAACAGCCATGCGAAGACGCGAATTTCTAGAAACGGCATTGGGCACGGCCGTTTTGCTGCCTACCCACTCGCTTATCGCGCAATCTCTTGCGACGACCACGCCCCCGATCTCCGATCTCGTTGCACGCACGTTGACGGGCGGCAGCACGACGCTGCCGGGAACGGACGTCGCCAATCTGGCGGCAAGCCTGAGCGGAAAGTTGCTGCTGGCGGTCCATGAGGGCTACGAGCAGGCACGACAAGTCTGGAACGGCGCGTTCGACAAGCGCCCTGCACTCATTGTGCGTTGCGCCGGTGCTTCCGATGTCGTGCGTGCCGTGGAATTTGCCCGCGAGCATCAATTACTGACGGCCGTGCGCGCCGGCGGTCACAGCTCTTCCGGCAAATCGACGTGCGATGGCGGGATCGTGATTGATCTCTCTCAGATGCAAGGCGTGCGCGTCGATCCGCTTGCGCGCACGGCGAGGGTCGGGCCCGGTACGTTCCTCGGACAACTTGACCGCGAAACGACTGCATTTGGTCTCGTAACGACCGCAGGCACTGTCTCGCACACCGGTGCTGGTGGGCTGACGCTCGGTGGAGGATTCGGGCGCGTGTGTCGGCGCTTTGGTCTCACGTGTGACAACCTCCGCGCGGCCGACGTTATCACTGCCAAGGGCCGATTCGTGCGCGCCAGCCAACTGGAAAATCCGGATCTGCTATGGGGACTGCGTGGCGGCGGCGGCAACTTCGGCGTGGTGACCTCGTTCGAGTTCCAGCTTCACGAGATGAATCCGACGATCGTGGGCGGAGTCATCCAGTGGCCATTCGAGCAGGCGCGAGAAGTGCTGCGCTTCTACTCAGACTACTCGATGGACGCTCCCGACGCGCTCAATCTCGACGTCAATTTGCTCTGGCCCCCGGCAGAAGATCCTTTCATCGAAATCGATGTCTGCTGGTGTGACGATCACGCCAAGGGCGAGGAGGTCTTGCGGCCACTGCGGCAGCTCGGCAGGCCCCGACTGGATGCGATTGCGCCGATGCCCTACGTCAAGCTCCAGTCGAGTTCGGATCCATATTTCCCGCACGGGAGACGCCGTTACATCAAGTCGGCTTTCACCCGGGAGCTGAGCGCCGAGGCAATCGACACAATTCTCGAGGTGTTTCAAATCAAACCGCACGGGCTCGCAATCATCCTGACGGCAAGCGGTGGCGCAATAGGACGTATTCCCGTGGAAGCCACGGCCTTTTCAAACCGCGATTCGCGCTATTGGATGATCGCCATCACCGAGTGGGCCGATCCGTCTGAAACAGAGGAGAGGGTTGCATTCATGCGCCGCACATGGAAGGAGCTCGAGCGATTCGCGTCCGGCTACTACATCAATGCGATCACCGCGGACGAAGAGGCCCGCGAGCGCGCGGTCTATGGCGAGAATTACGCCGGCATGGTGGCCCTCAAGAACAAGTACGACCCGACCAACCTGTTTCGCCTCAACACGAACGTCAAGCCGAGCGGCTGAAACGAGGCGCCCGCGCCACTCGTCCCGAAGCCCCGCGTGAACCTCACCCGATATCACGGCGTATTTGCGCCCAACAGCAGCCTGCGCGCGCAGGTGATCCCGGTCCGGCGCGGCCGGTGATCGGGTGTGCAGGGCGAGCAGGCCGCCGACGGATCGCGCACCGGCGCCGCTCAGGGATGCAACTCGCTAACTGTCACTGGACACGCTGGAGGCCAGGCCTCCTCGCCACCGATGCGCCAGATGAAGAATTCGCCGGACAGCGGACCTTTGGTATCGCGTGAAAAGAGCAGGGATCGCCCACTCGGCGAAAACGCAGCACCGATCTCGGAACCATTGACGTTGATTTGCGCAGGAAGCTTTACGCGCGCGTCCCACTCGGCGGCGTTGCGTCGCGTCTTATGCAGACCGCCATCGGCCATGACGATCATCCACGAGCCATCCGGCGAAATCAGCGGTTCGTACTCGTCGCCTGCCGTATTGATCGCCGGTCCCAGGTTGTGAATCGTCCAGAGGCGTTGCGCATCCATGCGCGCGCGCCAGATGTCGGTCTTACCGAGGCCGCCGGGGCGGTTCGATCCAAAATAGAGCCAACCATCGGCGGCAAGTCTGGGAAACCACTCCTGTCCGGCAGAGTTCACCGGCTCGGGCATACGTACCGGCGTTCCCCATCGCCCATCATCGGCACGATCGACACGCCAGATGTCGAGGTCTTTGCGCTTCACGCCGTCCGTCGAGCGCGTCGAAATGAAGTACAGGCTGCGCCCGTCGGACGTGAACCAAGGGTCCGCCTCGACGCCGTCGCCGGCGAATACGGGTGGGAGCGGATCCGACCATCCGCCCGCGCCACACCGGCTCACGAAAATTCGCCAGCCCTCGAACTTCGGCGAGCTGCGCACGAAATAAAGATCGCCATTGCCAGGATCGAACGCCGCGTGAGATTCGAACTGCGCGCTCGAGATGCCGGGCGGCGCCCAGGGAGTGACCTGCGCAGCTTGCGCGAGCGCACTCGAGTCGAGCTGAGCAAGGCCCGACAGAAGCAGAAGCTGCGTAAACTTCATGCGACCTCAGGCCCGCATGAAACACAGAAGTTCCCCGAATGAGATGCGTTTCAGAAGCGCCAGGCCGCTGACACCCAGTAGGCCGAGGCATCATCCACCCCGGAAACATCGATGTTTTCGTATTCGAGCCGGGTGTCGAATTGATCGAGCACGACGGCACTCATTCCGAGCGCTCCGAGTCCGCGGTGAGCCCGAAATCGTAAGTATAGAGGCTCGAGGATCCGTTTGATCACCACCGGATCTTCAATGCTGGCGATGACCTTCACCGCCTCGCCGCAGTGCTCACCGGTTTCGATGTCGATGCGAAACACCCGCTTCACGCGCTGTGCCTTGGGTCTGGCGACCTGCCGCTCGGCCGCGCTCTTGAGCGCATCCCTACCGGCGCGCCGGCCGCGCTCGGCCGGCGTCAGCTGCGCGCGCAGGCTGCTGTTGGGCGCCAATACGCGGTGAGATCGGCTGAGGTTGACGCGGGGCCTCGGGACGAGTGCATCCTGCAAGCTGTCCGAGCGCGACTCAATGCTCGGAAGCCGCAGGCAGGATGGCTGCACGTCCGTGGTGCGCATGTGGTGTCCGGGTTGCCTATTGAGTCTTGCTGCTGGCTTGCGAAGCCAGATACTCGGACACCGTGTCGATCATCGTCTGGCGCTCAGGAACCGCTTCCACAAATCCGAGCTCAGAGCGAATGCGGCTAGTGTCGTAGACCAGGTCCTGTTCGAAGTTCCCTTCCCTGTCGATTACGGATGCTTCCGGACGCGGCGGCAGGTAAGCCAAGCGCTCGCGCATCGTCGGCGTCGTCTCTTCTCCGACGTTGTAGATGCGCCCCTTGGCGCGCTCGTTCGTGACTGCGAGCGCGATGGCGGCGGCGACGTTTTCCACAAAGCCGTGCGTCCAACGCCAGTTGGGATGTTTGCGAAAGCCGTAGACGGTGGCAAGATCGGCGTTGTCACCCGGGCCGTACACTTTAGGGAGCCTCAGGATCGTGGCCGGCAGATAGGGACCCGCGGAAATCTCCCGCTCCGCGAGGATCTTGTCGTAGAAGTATTCGAGGCTGTCGCTCGCCGTCGCCGGCGTTCGATAGGGATGCATTACGGATCGAAGCTTGGAGCCTTCGGTCAAGGGCATCAGTTCAACAGGTCCGGGCTCGATCTTCGAGAAGTAGCCGTATGCCCGATAGACGTCGCCGCTGCTCAGCATCACTATGCGCTGCGCGACTTTCGCGAACGCTTCACGAGCCGCGGCGCCGTCGCGCTCACCCATCGCGATCATGTGCAGCACAAGCTGCGGCTCGAACTGGAATAACTCCTTGGGAAACTCCGTCACAGGAATTCCCGCTCGCGGATCCGTGATGCTCCTCACGCCTGCGGGAAGGGCACTCGTGTGCTGGCCGCGATGAAACACGGCCACTCTATGCCCTGCGGCGACGAGGCGGTGTACGACGCGCGGCCCGATGAACCGCGTGCCTCCAATTACCAACACCCTCATGTCTGGAACTACGTTTGAGCGCCCCCTATTCGGACGTCGATCGTGCTCCAGCCGGCAAGAAGTTTCACGCCTCGCGATACCCAACTCGGCGAGCCATGCTTCTGACAAATGGATGAAGCCAGGTCAAACATCGGATTCATCGGCTTGGGGCTTATCCAGGAAGGATAACCGGGCTGTTTTCTGGAGGCGGCGGTGCGTGGTCTCGAATGCGTGAGGGGTGAATGCCGTTGTCGCGGGCTGCAGCTGCCCGAATGTTGGTGAGCGTGCATTGAACGAGCGCGCCACCAGTGGCATCGGCGACATTCTCAGCCGCGGTTGGGTGTCTTGCGGGGGATTGGCGCGAGAATGGCCGTGCCGCTGCCCGCTCTCGATTGTCTTAGACGGCAGGTCGCGCCCGAATCAATCGCAGCGAACGGCGTTCAGAAACCGGGCTCACGGGCGTCCCGACCTTTCTCCACGGATGACGCCGCCTGCAATCACGTGCGCCGAGCGCAGAGGCTCAGGCAGGATTCCGTGGCGTGCGTGCCGGCGAAGTACGGCAGCCGCCGCGTCCGCTGAGAGGTCTGCGCGCTCAAAGCGCTTCGAGCAGTTTCGCGGCGCGATTGTAGTCGCGAGGTTCGACCCAGAAGAGCATGCCGAACCGACCTTCTCCCGCCGCGACGACGTCAGCCGCAATCACGTTGATTTTCGCCCCCGCGACCTTGGCGAGTGGCGGTACCGCGGCTCCGACGTCGTCCGTCCCCTGCGCGAGAAACGCGCGCTTGGTCCGGCTCAATTTCCACTTGTGCCGCTTTGCGACCGCCTTGAGGCCGTCGATCTCGTCGGTCACGACGTCGATCTGCGCCTTGTTGCGCCCCTGCGGAAAACCGGAGAACGCGAGCAGATTGACGTTCGCGTCACGCAGTGCTTCGAGGATGCGAGCGGCCTCCCCGGGCTTGCTCGCCACTGTGACGTACGCGTAGTTCACTTTGCGAATCGTGGTTGGCATTGTGGCTCCTTGATCGGCACGGGCGGCTGTTATAGCGCTATCTCGCGTGCAGCTCCACGATGTCGCCATCGGCGACGCGGTGCTCCGGCCCCACCTGCTGGCCGTCGAAGGCGCCACTGCCCCACAGGCGCGCGAACTTGAGCGTGCGGGCAACGTCCTGATGCACAAGCCGCGCGACATCGAGCACGGTGTCGCCGCGACGCACCGTGAAAGGCCGCACTCTCTCGGCGGGCCGGCCGGGCAGCTTCGTGTACACCCGTACGATGCCCAGCGCCTGGAAGACGAACCGCGCGAGCTGGTCGAGGCCGTGACCGGTCAGTGTCGAGGTGGCGATGGCGGGATAGCGAACGTCCGTCAGTTCTTCGAGTACCCGCACCTCGTCGGGGTCGGGATCGAGATCGAACTTGTTCGCGACGAGGAGGGCGGGGAGCTGGACCTGGAACGGGTCTGGCACCTCCTCGGCGCCGCGCGCTTCGCCTGATTCTGCTCGCGCCGCAGGCGCTGAGTCGGGGTCGGCGCTGAGGCCGGGCCAGCGATCGCTCAGCGTGATCTTGCGCTGCGCCAGCTCGGTGCGAATCACGAGCAAGTGCTCGGCGCATGCGGGATCGGCGAGATCGACGACGAGCCATGCCGCATCGACCGTCTGCAGCAGTCCCGCCATCCACGGTTCCGTGCGTTCGGATGAAATCGGCGGCAGATCCACGAGCTGGAACGCGATGTCCTCGAACGGCAGCATGCCGGGGAGCGGCGCGCGCGTCGTGTACGGAAACGGCCCGATCTCGGCTTTCGAACCGGTCAGGATCGCGTGCAGGCTCGATTTTCCCGAATTCGGCGAGCCGATGAGGCCAACCTGCGCGGCGCCCTCGCGATGGACTGAATGCGCCGAGCCGCCCCGCGCCGGCCCCTTGCGGGGCTCGACCAACTCGTCGCTGAGCTGTTTGATCCGCGACTTGATGTCGGCCTGGATGCGCTCGGTCCCCTTGTGCTTGGGGATCGTCCGCAGCATGTCCTTCAGGCAATCGAGGCGCTCGCGCGGCTCGCGGGCCGTGCGAAAGGCCTGCTCGGCCTTCTTGTACTCCGGTGAGAGATTGGCCGGCATCGCACAAGGAGCGTACAACAATCCGCGGACGTCGTAGCGCGAGCCGCAAATGGGCAATCAGAACGCCCGGTGGAGCGAGGCATCGGATGTGATTCCGATGTTCGCCACGCTCGTGTGGAAGATCGAGCTCGAGGCACAGTTGCGTGAAGCCATCGGCGCTCAGGCGCTCGCAGCGCTCGCGCGCATGAGGCGGGACCTGCCGCCGCTCGCGCCCGGCCAGGGGTGGCAGTCGGTCCAGTCACTCCACGAGCTCGATGACTTCCGGGATCTCGTTTCCTGCGTGCACCGCGTCGTGCCGGGAATTCTGCGATTCCTCAGGATCGGATACGACGCGTTTCAAGTCACCGCCTGCTGGGCGACAGTCCTGGCGAGAGGCGCGGCGCACAAGATGCACCAGCACCCCAATAACTTCCTGAGCGGCGTGTACTACGTCCGGACCCATCCAGGTGCGGACACCATCAACTTCCATGACCCGCGCCATCAGACCGGGATCATCCGGCCACCGGTCGTCGAGCTCACGGCCGAGAATACCGACCAGGTCGTTGTGAGAGTGAAGGACGGAACGATGCTCGTGTTCCCGGCCTACCTGCAGCATTCCGTCGACGCGAGCGCGAGCGAAGAAGAGAGAATCAGCATCAGCTTCAACGTCATGTTTTCTTCGTTCACGGAAAATCTGAGCAAGCCGCTGTGGTGAGCGGCGACAGCGCCCACACGCGCTAGCGCGCAGTCAAGCGCGCTTCCATCCTCCTGCACGACCTACCGCCCGCGCCCCAATCCGCCGCAGTCGAGGCGTACGCTGACCGAGCCCAGACCAAAAAAGGCCGTTCGGAATTCCTATCCGTTTCATGGCTTCCCAGGTTTGCGGCTCCTGTGCGCACTGTTACCGAGTGCAAAAACACTAAAGCATGGTTAATATGCCAAAAGCCCCTCGAAGGAGGAGAAGGATTGTTATGGCCGGAGTGCTCCGTGACCGCCAGAAGCAGCTGCTACGGCATCTTCTGAGGAACAAGGCGGGGCTGAGCGTGGATGAGCTGTCGCGAAACCTCGCGGTTACGCGGACTGCAGTGCGCCAGCACCTCGCGACGTTGATGCGCGACGGGTTCGTCGGTCCTGGCGCGACGCGCCCCTCGGGCGGCCGCCCGCAGCAGCTCTATCTACTCACCGATGTGGGCAAGGAGGCGTTCCCGCGCCACTACTCGTGGTTTGCACAGTTGCTGATCGACGCGATGGCTCGGGAGCACGGCGCGGCGGGCCTGCGCGCGCGACTCGGGCGCATCGCCTCGGCGGTCGCGGCGCAGCTGCGCAACCGCTTCTCCGAGACGAAGAGCCCGCGGCAAAAAGTGCAGCAGCTCGCCGCGCTGATGGACGAGCTCGGCTATGACGCGCACCTGACGAAAGATGTGGGCGGTGCACCGACGATCGAGGCAGACAACTGCGTCTTCCACGAGCTCGCGATGAAGAACCCGCAGATCTGCCACTTCGATCTCGCGCTGCTGTCCGCCGCGATCGGCGGCCACGTCGAGCTTCACGAGTGCATTGCGCAAGGCGGCCACGTATGCCGTTTCCGATTCACGCGCAATGCATGATTGGGAACAGGTAGTGGGTCTGAAATTTGGAGGATCAACCAATGGCTGAGTTTTTGAAAGTCGCCAAGGCAGACGAACTCTCGCCCGGTCAGGCACGGCGGGTCGAAGTCCACGGCAAGCGGTTCGCCCTGTTCAACATTGATGGCAACTTCTACGCCCTCGACGACACCTGTACCCATAAAGGTGGGCCTTTGTCTGAAGGCACGATTGCAGGTGAACAGGTGACCTGCCCGTGGCACGGCGCGAAGTTCAACATCCGAACCGGCGAGGTGGTCGGCCCTCCCGCGCTCCAAGGCATCGGCCGTTACAACCTTCGGCTGACTGAAATCGATATCGATATCGAGATCGAGGTCTAGCAAAGGCCGTTGAGTGCGACCAAGCGCAAGGACGAACCATGAATCACACGGCCACACATCAAGCCGGGGCCCAGGGTGCGTCGCCCGAGACCGCTCCTGAGAAACTGCCCGGGATCCGCCACATCGTCGCCATCGGCAGCGGTAAGGGCGGCGTTGGGAAATCCACAGTGAGCGTCAATCTGGCGCTCGTGCTGCAGCGACTCGGGGGGCGCATCGGGCTCGTGGACGCCGACGTCCTTGGCCCCAGTATCCCTGGCATGCTGGGCATCCCGACCGGCCAGCCGCCGGCCGCGACCCCAGACGGCAAGGCGATCCCGGCGGAACGACACGGCGTCAAAACAATGTCAATGGGTATGTTCACCACTGAGGACGCACCGGCAGTGCTGCGCGGGCCGATGGTGGGCAAGTATCTGCGCATGTTGATCGGCGGCGTGCAGTGGGGACACCTCGACTACTTGATTCTCGACCTCCCGCCCGGTACCGGCGACACGCAGCTGACACTGGCGCAGAGCCTGACATTGTCAGGCGCCGTGATCGT
>Ga0180094_1000147_pt1 | contig 16104 bp, 13 predicted proteins | sample EasRivT47_16_1Da_FD_121786 | JGI IMG/M metagenome (GOLD analysis project Ga0180094, IMG submission 121786) | Soil microbial communities from meander-bound floodplain in the East River, Colorado, USA - East River metaG ERMLIBT47_16_1Da | ecosystem: Environmental > Terrestrial > Soil > Floodplain ... | reverse complement strand
TAAGATCAACAGACGGTCCCGCGCGATCATGGTGGTGCATCTGTTTGGTCACCCCACCGATATGGATCCGATTAACGAGCTCGCTCGCAAGCACGGCCTACTCGTGTTCGAGGACTGCGCTGAAGCCCATGGCGCCACGTACAAAGGCAAGAAAGTAGGCAGCTTGTCGCTCGCCGGCGCTTTCAGCTTTTTCGCTAACAAGGTGCTCACTACCGGCGAGGGTGGCATGGTTACCACAGACGATCCGCAGGTCGCGAAGAAGGCGCGCAGCCTGAAGGCACTCGCCTTCGGCGCGAGCAACAAGTTCATGCACGAAGATGTCGGTTATAACTACCGCTTGACGAATCTGCAGGCGGCTATCGGGTGCGGACAGATGGTCGTTGCCGACAAGCTGGTTGATCGCCGCCGCGAAATCGCTCACTACTACGGCACAGCGCTCGCCAGATATGCCGATCGTCTGGTGCTACCGATCGAAAAGCCCTGGGCGAAATCGGTCTACTGGATGTATCACATTGTGCTGCGAGACCGTCTCGCCCCGAAGCGCGGCGAGATCATGGTCGCATTGAAGAACGCTGGCATAGAAACGCGCGAGGGATTCATCCCCTACAATCTGCAGGAGATATTCCTGAAGCGCGGCTGGACAAGAGCCGACGAATGCCCCAACGCCAACCGGGTCGCATATTCGAGTTTCTATTTGCCCACGGGTCCGGCAATTTCGGCCGAGGAGCTCGACTACGTGGCGGAGACTCTTGGCGCAATTCTCGATTCGCAGACCTGAACGAGGATACGGGAGACGCCGTGCTGCCCGTTCGATGCATGGCTATCATCACTGCCGTCAATCCGGGAGAAATCGCTGGTGAGCGTGTTCAACGCCTTATATGCCGCGCACTACGACCAGCTCTACGCGGACAAGAACTACGGCGAAGAGTGCGATCTCATTGAAATCGCCGCTTCTCGCTACTGCGCGCGACGCCCAATCGCCCTGCTGGACGTCGGGTGCGGCACCGGCGGACACTCAATCGAGCTCGCGAGGAGAGGATTCAAAGTAACCGGCGTGGATCTCTCCTACCAAATGCTGCAGCACGCGCGCACGAAATCCGCCTCGCTGTTGGAAGAACAACGACCTTTCTGGGTGTGCGGCGATGCGCGGAGTTTCGAGGCCGGCAGCAACTTCGACATGGCGATCATGATGTTCGCCGTGATCGGCTACCTGACCGCCAACGGCGATGTGCTTGCCGGCTTGCGCAACATCCGCCGGCACCTCAAGCCTGGCGCCGTTTTTGCCTGCGATTTCTGGTACGGTCCGGCCGTGCTGGCGGTTCGGCCCACGGACCGGGTGCGTGTGATCCCGACGCCGGACGGCGAAGTGATTCGCACAACCAGTACCACGCTGAATGTGGTGTCGCACACGGCTGACGTATCGATACGTCTATGGACCATCGAGAACAAACGGCTCGCATCGCAGACTGCGGAAACGCATTCGCAGCGCTTCTTCTTTCCGCAGGAGTTCGCTTTGTTGTTGTCAGAGTCTGGATTCTCGCTTCAGAGCATCAGCGCATTTCCATCGGCCGATGCACCACTCACCAACGAGACGTGGAACGCATTCGTGGTGGCAAAAGCCGTCTGAGCGAACGTTCGACCGCCGGTTTCATTCACGCCATTGCGCCTCCTGAGGACAACCCGAACCATGGCGGAAGGCACGCATGCCCAAACATTCAGACGCAACGTCACATGGCAGTTCGTCGGTAGCGCGAGCCAGACACTTCTGAGCTGCCTGATCCTTCTGCTGATGGGCAGGAAGCTCAATGCCCAGGGCTTCGGCGAATTCTCCATCGTCATGGCTTTCGTTTATGTCGCGAATCTCCTAACCGAGCCGCGCATGCAGGACGTGGCCGCCAGGCAATTCTGGAATCTCGGCCGTGACGACGCTGCGCGCAACAACCAGCGCGAATTTTTCGTCGACTTGTTTGCCTTCGAGGCCGTGAGCAAGCTCCTCCCTTGTGCAGCGCTGATCCTCCTGTCCAGACCTCTCGCCAACATGGCTCACTTGCCGCCGGAAGTGGCAACTCTGATCATATTCAGTGCTGTCGGGACCTACTTCGCGAAGCTCGGCTACGGGCTGTCGATGGGCGTCTTGCGTGTTCTTGGCCGAAGCGATCAATTTACCTATTGCGCAACCGGCGAACTGCTGCTCAGGTTGCTCTTGATGCTGGCACTCGTTGGGTTTGCGGAGTTGACTGTCACGAACAGCATCGTGGCCCTTTGTTTGGCCGGAATCATCAGCAACGCTCTGCAGTTGGGGTTGGCCGCACGGCAGCTCGGCAGTCTCAAGGCCACGCTGCGATCCTGGCGGCCCGCGGTTTCACTCGCTCGCGTGCGGCAGCACCGCCGCACATTGTTGTCGAACATCGGACTCTCGGCTTCGGATCTGATGAACAAGGACCTGGATATCACGCTGCTCTCGCCCATGATGCCGTCCGAACAGATCGGTGTTTACAAAATGGCCAAGACCATTGCGCTGTTAACATGGCGCGCGGTGGATCCGTTCTACATTGCGTTGATGCCGGAGCTGAACCGCCTCATATCGATGCGTGAATACGCGAGAACACGGCAATTGCTGTACCACAGCTCATTTGGTCTCGCAGCGCTTGCCATCGGTCTCAGTCTCGCCGCCTTTGTGTCGCTCGCGTACCTTGGCGACGCGTTACTCGGACCGGCATTCACAGACGCGCCTGGCATCATGGTCTGGATGCTGATCGGCGTAGTTGCCAGCGCACCATTCGTTTGGGGTCATCCTCTCGCGGTGGCGCTCAATCGAGCGGACGTAGCCTTTGTGGGCAGCCTGCTCGGATCGGCGCTCGGCCTCTGCGCATTCCTGGCATTGACGCCGGCCCTTGGGAGACACGGAGCGGCGATCGCGTGGACACTGACACTTGTGTTCGGCTTCATGTTCACTTCCATGGTGGCGCTCCGCCTGCTGAAGCACCACAAGGTCAACATCCCGCCATCCTAATGAGAAGATATGATCTGCGTGTGTCGCGCAGAAGGGCAAGTTGAAGCCGTGCCAATGCAATTCCTGCACAAAGAGGAATCGCCGCCGCTGACCGGGCTCGCGGATCGGGTCGTCATCGCCGCAGTCGCGTCCATACTCACAGTGCTGGTCATCCTGCTTCTGAACCCGCACAGTCTGCTGCAATTCGCGAACTACTTTGTCGTCTGGAATGCCTTCATCTTTCTGTTCAATCGCGAAGACATCGAAGACTTCAGCTTCGCGTTTCTCGTCAATTCATGCTTCGTCGCGATATACGTCCTGATCCAGTCTACCGTATACCCGGATACCTACGGCACAACGTCCCCGCTCAGCTCGTCGTGGACCGACGATTCCTACTTCTTCGCGCTCGCGGCCGACACGATTCCACCCGACCTCTTCGTACGGGAAAATTTCTTTCTTGATACCCAACCGTACGCGATGCTGATTCGATGGCTCACGATCTTCTCCATAGATCACCCTCTCGACGCGCTCTTCTTTCAGTCCGGCGTCGCGGCAATGCTCACGACCTACTCCAAGAAGTTCACGTGGCAGCTTTCCGGCGACCGCGGGCTTGCCAACATCGTGTATTTGTTTACGCTAATCTGTCCGTTCCTCATGATGAACGGCGGCGTCATTCTCATGAGGGATACCCTAGCCGCGGCGCTGTTCGTCTACTCACTGAGCTGCCTGAACGCGAGGCGCTACCTCCTCGCGCTCGCCGCCGTCGTCGCGCAGGTGTCGGTGCGCCCTGGAACCGCCCTCATTCTCCTGCCGGCCTACGCGATCATCTACTATCCGGAACTGAACACTTTCATCAAGCGCCGTCCGCTGCTCGTCATGCTCGGAACCGGCGTGCTTGCTGCGGCTGCCACCCAGCTCGTCGCAACGGTGCTCGAATTCAGCCACTCCACCATCGGCACGAAGGGCGTCGGCCTTCTCGGCCGGGAGCTCTTCGCCGATCTGACGGCCGATCCGGATGCGAACAAACTGTTCCTGTCGATCCAGGATCTGCCGTTCTTCATCAAGCTGTTCCTGAACGGCGCCTACATTTTTCTATATCCGTTCTTCGGCCCGCGCTACATCATCGGCGCAGACTATTTCGACCTGCGCTCCATCACCATGGCCCTGGTCGTGCCGATCTACGCTTTCTGGCTGAACGCATGGTTCTTCGCGGGTGCCTTGACCCGCTTGCGCGTCGCGTCGCGGCAAAGGTCCATCGTGATGGCGGTCGTCGTGGCCCTATTGCTGATCGGCACCTACTCGCTGCAGACCCGGCACAAGACGATCATTTATCCTTTGTACTACTATGTTATCGCCATCGGCTTCACGAGCGCGACCCAGTTGGCGCGTCGTTTCGGCTATATTTTCTCTTCCATGTTGCTGCTGCTGCAGATAGCCCTTGCGTTTCGCTGAGCAGCTCGCGTCTCGAAGCAGTACCCGTGGAGTCAAGCCGAACTGTTCCATCATCGCGCCGGAAGAACGAGGCTGGATTCGGGGACAACGCCATGCATTCGACCAACCGGCCGAGGCCCGAAGAGCGCCTGCCGTGGAACTCGATTTCATCATTCCTGAAGTTCTGGCTGCAGGAGAATCCGCTGACGGGAACCGATCGGCAGGTCTTCGACAGGTACTACGCGAGCTATCGACCGCGATTCAGCCCTTACATGCAGCATCATTATGCCGAGCAGACGCGGGAAATCACCGCAGCGATCCGCGCCCCTGCCCGGCCGCGGCTCCTCGAGGTAGGCGCAGGTTGCGGCACGGAGTCGCTGTGGTTCTCGCTCCTGGGCGCGGATGTGACGGCGATTGATCTAGCAGGTGATCGGCTCGCCGTGGCCAGGGCCCGCAAAGACTGGCTCCAGCGGCATCTCGTCCGCGACCTGAGCGCCGAGTTTCTGGAAGTATCGCTCTTTGATTTCGAACCCCCGCGAGCGTTCAATCTGATATGGATGGAGCAGACCTTTCATCACCTCGAACCGCGCGAGCTGGTGTACGGCAAGCTGTTCGAGCTACTGGCACCCAACGGAACACTGATCATCAGCGAGTCAAATGCGTGGAATCTTCCCTTGCAGTTGCAGCTGTTCCTGCGCCGCGGCCTCAAGACGAAGACATTCTTCATGGACACGAGGGGCAGGCTTTTCGAATATGGCAACGAGCGGATCACCACACCATCGGCGTTGCACCAGGGACTCGAAAGTGCCGGGTTTGAGGTCAAGTCAGTTCGTCCGTTCCGGCTGCTCCCCAACTCCAACCCGCCCGAAACGTGGCTGCGTCTGGAAAATGCAATATTGAAAGCCTTCCCTTTCCTATCGACACATTTCAACATCTTGGCCTTCAAGAAGGGACTCGAGGCGTCCGCGTGACCGCTGCTGCCGCAGGTGGCCGTGGTTTTTCGCGCAGTAGCTCTCGTCCCAAAGTGGTAGCCATGGAGCCGATCCAAACCGTTTACATCGTCGAGCCAGAAGAACAGGGCTGGATCATCGAGCATCTGATGCGGGATATCGCCGGCGAGCTCGGTCGTCGCGGCATCCCGACGCGCATCGGCAAGGGAGCGGGCTATGCCGGAGAAGACGTTGTCTTCAATTCTCGCTTCCTGACGGCGCTGTCCGACGAGCGGGCGCGCGTCAATTCGCTTTTCATCACACACGTCGACGATTGCTCCAAGGAGCGGGAACTGCGAACGAGCTTTCGGCGCTTCAACAGCTTTGTCTGCCTTTCGCCGCAGGACGCCGACTTCGTCATCGCGATGAAAGGAGACCGCGGCGGCGTTGTCGGGATCGAGCTGCCGCCGCGCGAGCTGCGGGTTCGACCGATTCGGCTCGCCATGTTCTCGGCCCGCTACGACGATGGCCGTAAGAATGAGCAATGGATCGTCGACTATTTTCGTCACAAAACAACCGAGCAGCGCGGCGCTTTCGTGTTCTGCTTCCTCGGCTGGGGCTGGGAATCGTTCTGCGCCACGCTCGCGGGCATGGAAATGAACTATGAGGTCTACCGTTATTCGCGCTATGCGCCGGGAGAATACCAGCTCTACCAGGAAGCGCTGATCACCGCCGATGCGCTCATCTATCTGGGATTCGACGGCGGTGCGATGAGCGTCTACGACGCAATCAATGCTGGCGTCGACATACTGGCTTCAAACGTCTCTTTTCACCGCGGGCTCGGCGAAAGTGTGGCGCTGTTCAACGACCGCGACGAGTTCTACCGCGAGCTGGATCGACTGCAGGCGCGGCACGCAGGACGTGCAGCGGCATTGCAGCATCGATCGATAGTTGCTTACACAGACCGGCTCGTGACTCACTGGAATTCGCTGGTTACTAACGATCCAGCGCGCGAAAACGAGCCAGCCAAGATCGCGCCGGAACACTTGGAGCGGCAAACGCTGGAGGCGTTCCGCGGACGCTATAGGCGGCTGAGCATCGGCCGCATCCGTTCAGCCCTTATCAGGTGGCTGCAATCCCGACTCATCCGTTACTAAAGGCCTTTGCGTATTCCGGCGAAGCCGGGCCACCATTCCGATGCAAGCGAGGCCATCATTCCGATCGATGCCGGGCCGGTGGTGAAGCGGTCGGTGGACTGTCGTCGTTGTCGGTGATTTCGTCAATGGCTCTTCGGTCGTGAGGGCGTCGTCGGTTTAGCGGTGACGGTCTTGTGCCGGCGCATCGACTCGCCCTTGAGCACGAGTCGATAGCTGTTGTGCACGAGCCGATCGAGGATGGCATCGGCGACGGTGCGATCACCGAGATAGGCATGCCACTGATCGATCGGGAGCTGGCTCGTGATGAGTGTCGAGCGCCGATCGTAGCGATCATCGAGGATCTCCAGTAGATCGCGCACGGTCTCGTCGGCGAGTGGCGCGAGGCCGAAGTCATCGAGCACGAGCAGGTCGGCTTTGGCGAGTTGGCGGAAGAGCGCCGAGCGCTTTTGCATCGCGCCGTAGCGGGCGAGTTCCTCGACGAGCCGCGGCAGACGGAAGCAGCGCACGGCGAAGTCGGCGCGGCAGGCCGCATGCGCCAGGGCGGCGGCGAGATAGCTCTTGCCGACGCCGGTGGGCCCGGTGATCAGCAAATTGAGGCGCTCGCGGATCCACCCGAGATCGATGACCTGGGCGAGTTGCGCCGGATCGAGACCGCGCGGCGCGCGCGTGTCGAGATCTTCGACGCACGCGGGCATCGGCAACTTCGCCCAGCGCAGTCGCTGCGCGAGGCGGTAGCACGAGCGCTCGGTGATCTCCTGCTGGATCATCAGAGCGAGCCGATCCTCGAACGAGCGATCGGCGAGATCGGGCGAGGCGTGTTGTTGTTCAAGGGCACTGGCCATGCCCTTCAGGCGCAGCGTGTGCAGTTGCTGGATCAGCGGTTCGGTCAGCATCGAGAGGTCTCCTTCACGTGGTGGGACGGGGTGGTCACTGGAAGTACTCGGGGCCGCGCACGTTCTCGTGCGCCAGGTCAAGCGCGGGCGCGGCCACCGGCGCCTTGGGCGTCTCGATCAGGGTGCGCACGGCGCGGTAGCTGTAGGACTTGAGCGCGAGCGCCCGTTCGCAGGCCCGCTCGAGCTCGGCGGCGCTGAAGTCGCGGGCGAGGCGCAAGATCCCCTGGCTACTTCGCAGCGTCTCTTCGGGATGCTGGCGCCGGCGTGCCTGTTGGCCGATCAACTCGGCCGTAGCGACACCGATCGCACGGGCGCGCGCAAGCGTGTGCTCGAGCGTGCGATCGATGATCGCCACATGGCGCTCGGGCCGATGCGCGCGACGCGTGCTGCGCTCCCCGCGTTCACTCGCCCGCGCATGCGCCGCGACCAGTCGCCCGCGATGGAACACTTCGACGCCGTGGGCCGTCACGCGCACATCGACGCGCTCGCCGATCAGCGCGTACGGCACGGAGTAATACGCCCGGCCGACTTCGATGTGGTAATCGGGATGGACCTTGGCCTTCTTCCACTCGCCGAACTCGTAGGCCCGCACCGGCAAGGGTCGCAGCGCTGGGCGCTCCAGCTCCTCGAAGCGCGAGCGGCGGTTCCCGGCAATCTTCTTGAACGCGCGGGTATTCAGCCGTTCGAGCAACTCGTGGATCGCGGCGTTGAGCTCACCGAGCGAGAAGAACGTGCGGTGGCGCAGCCGCGCGAGGATCCAGCGCTCGACCACGAGCACGCCCGTCTCGACCTTCGCCTTGTCGCGCGGCTTCCTGACACGCGCCGGCAAAATGGCCACGCCGTAGTGCTCGGCGAAGTCCTGGTACGCGGGGTTGATCTCCGGTTCGTACCGATGCGCCCTTTTGACGCCGCTCTTGAGGTTGTCAGGCACAATCGCGCGCGGCACGCCGCCGAAGGCGGCGAGCGTGCGTACGTGACTGCCGAGCCAGTCCGCGGCGCTCTGGGTCCAGGTCGCCTCGGCATGAGTCAAGTTCGAACAACCGAGCACGGCGACAAAGATCTGCGCGGCACGGGACTCGCCCGTGTGCCGATCAACGATCGGCATCGTCTGTCCCGCGTAATCGACGAACAGCTTGTCGCCGGGAACATGATCCCGGCGCAGCACCAACTCCTGGCGCGCCAGCCAGCGTCGGTACTGATCGCAGAACACGCTGTACTGCCAGCCGTCGGGATGTGCGGCCTTGTACTCCTCCCACAACAGCGGCCGCGTCACTCCCCGGCGCGAGAGCTCGCGGTGCAGGTGGGCGAAGTCCGGTTGCGGCGTGCGCGACAGTGGCACCGCGCGCCGGTACATCTGCACGTGCAGCGCCGACTCGTCCATCTCGGTTGGCAGCGGCCACATCAGGCCCGCGCCGCGCGCACGGCGGATGCACTCCTGCACCGTCGAGCGCGCGCTGCCGATGGCCATCGCGATCTGTCGGTCGCTGAACCCCGCGGCCTTGAGCCGCAGGACCTCGCGTATCTTGCGCACGGGTAACCTCGCTTGCCCCACCGTCGATCTCCTTCCCTCAGGGAAAAAGATCACGGTAGCGGCGGTTATCCCGCTTCACACACCCCGGCCCGGCATCCTCCGGAATGGTGGCCCGGCATGGACCGGAATCGCGGCCCGGCTTGCTCCGGAACTATGGCCCGGCATCAACCGGAATACGCAGGCCTTCGCATTACACATTGCTCTCTGGCGTGATGCGGTTGAACTCAATGAAGTCAACTTTGATGTTGTCAGCAGCTAATGTCCCGAATCAATAATGCGTCGAACGTAGTCTCGTCTCGGGCCTCACGCGTTCGCCCATGATTTCCCTAACAGCAATGTTCTAGAAGTGCCACGAACCACTTGCAATGGCAACGGCCTTAAATCATCAAGGCCCGCTGTCCACGCCATGGGCCCATGGATCAATTGGGGCGCCTGAACAGAACTGCGACCACGACACCCACGAGAACACCAATAATTAGACCCGAGAGCGCCATTAGCAGCCGTCGCGGCCTGAGCCAATCCTTCTTGTCCGGAACCATTGCCGGGTCTACGACGCGAAACGAATACTCTTCCGTAACATTTGCAATCATGCGCTCGTTAATCTGCGCTTCCATCAGACGACTGATTGCGTTACGTGACTCCACTACAGAAGTCGATGACAGCTCTCTCTGCAGGAACCCGAGAGATGCATCAGATTGTGAGATTGCCCTGCGCCTCATCTCGGTGTTTAGTCGCTTGACGAGTTCATTCGCCCAGGCTGCTGCCGCGACTCGATCGCGCCAATCGATGTGAAGTGTCACGAGTCCGGTCCGCTTGTCTTGCCCAACCTTGCGAATCTTGCGATCGAAAAACTTGTAGGCCCGTGCTGTAGTCGGTTGCTGCTCGCCGATGACCTTCCATTGCTTCAGCTTCGAATCCCACTCGTTGGGAAAGAACTGTGGCATCAACTTGTAATCTTCGATAAAGCTCTCGGAAAACTGTCTCGAGCGCAGCACAGCCAACGCCTCTTCCGTCGCAGAACCTTGGGGGCTGATGCTTACACCTGCCAGTGCGGCGAGGCCGCTCAGGGAGCCGAGCGAGGAACCGAGCGAGCTGCTCAAACTGTTGCGATCTTCGCTTGCCGAAACGAGCACGATCGAGGCGCGATAGACCGGAGTCATCAGAAACGCCGCTGCTACGGTAGCAACAGTTACCAGGGTGACACTTGCAACGATCCACCATCGCCCTGCCCAGAGCAGGGCAAGCAATTCCCTGATGTCCAGCGCATCGCGGCTTTCCAGATTGCCCGGCTGCATGTTCATCCCATCAGGTTCGTCAACAGGCATTTGCTCGTGCTCTCACAATTCACGATCGGAATAGCGGCCGATTAGACGTCAATTGTGTGAGGCGATCTGTACCGACATCTAGCGGCGCTGACACCCATTCCCTAGAATGAGTTCACTGCTGCGACCGCAACGGCAAGGTTGTAAATGATCGTCGTCACCCCCGTCCACAGCGGTAGTGGCCGCATCTTGCCGGCGTCGAGCGGTACAACAACCGTATCGCCGGGCCGAATTTCGCCGCCCGACCTGCTGAACCATGCGCCACCAGATTCTGCGATCACGCCTCCATTGGCTCGCACGACGTATGTCCTGTCTTCGTCAGCCTGATTCGCGTAACCCCCGCTCAAGCTGACATAGTCCTCGCGCGAAAGGCCTGCCGCATAACGATGCGATTTCGCGTTCTGCACCTCGCCGATGACAGTGACTTCCTGACTCTGCTTCGGCACCAGCAGCCGGTCGCCGTTCTTCAGCACGATATCCTGCTCGCCGCCGACCGCACTGGCCATCACTTGATCGTGACTGATCACCAACCGGCAGACAGCCTTTGAACTCTCGAGTTGCTCCAGCAGACTCTCACCAACTGAGAGTGTCTGGACCCCAGTTACGCTAGTCTGCGATCCTTGCAGGGCCAACACAGCGAGGTCACGACGCAGGCGCTCAGCGAGCCGGTCCAGCTGCTCCTGCTCGCGCTTCCTGTTCGTCATAGTTCGCTTGTGTGCGCAGCTCAATTATTAGCATTGTAATCCAATTGAATCACTTCACAGCTGCCGCGGTGGAGTCTGAGCAGCAAGCGCCTTGCTGCCTCCTTTGGCCTGCTCGCCTTTGGCGTTGTGAACAGTTGGCCACCAATTCTGGTTGGCGATATACCACTCAACTGTCTTGAGCAGCCCATCATGCAGCGAAATGGATGCCTTGTACCCCAGGTCCCGTTCCACCTTTACCGTATTGATGGCGTAGCGGCGATCATGGCCGGGCCGGTCAGCGACAAACTGAATCGACGATTCCGCGTGTCGCCCAAGCGATGAGGGCGCCAACGGGAATCGTCGCCGCAGCTGTGGATCAGACCCAAAGCACTCATCGATCGCTGCACAAAGGTTCGTGAGCAGTTCAAGGTTTTCGCACTCTCCGTGTGCGCCGATATTGTAGACCTCACCACTTTCGCCGTTAGTCAAGATCTTGCCGATACCCCGGCAATGATCAACAACGTGAATCCAATCGCGAATGTTGCGGCCGTCCCCGTACACGGGGATTGCCTGGCCTTCCAACACCCTCGCAATCGCGAGCGGTATCAGCTTCTCAGGGTACTGGTAAGGACCATAATTGTTCGAGCAGTTGCTGATGGTGACGCACAACCCGTACGTGCGATGGTATGCGCGAACGAGATGATCCGACGCTGCCTTGCTCGCTGCGTATGGCGAGTTGGGCATATACGGACTTGTCTCGACAAACGGCGGGGCATCTGGGCCGAGTGAGCCGTAAACCTCGTCAGTCGAGACATGGTGAAACCGGTGGGGCCGACCTCCGCGTTCTTGAAGCCAGACTGTCTTTGCGGCCTTGAGGAGCGAGTGTGTTCACAAGACGTTCGTAGTGATGAACTCATCTGGGCCAACGATTGAGCGGTCGACGTGCGACTCGGCGGCGAAATAAACGATGGTGTCAATCTCTTCATCGCGCAGGAGGCCCTGAACGAGGTCCGTATCGCAGATGTTCCCATGTACGAATCGATATTCCGACCGACCGTTGATTGACGCGAGATTCGCCAGATTGCCGGCGTAGGTCAGTGCATCCAGCACGACCAATCGATCGCCGGGGTGCTGCGTCAGCCAGTACTGAGCGAAGTTGGACCCAATGAAACCGGCGCCGCCCGTGACGAGGAGTCTAGGCACGAGCAATCTCCTTCAGAGTCTCGCGCAGGTTGTCTCGCCAGTGTCTCGGCTGAAGGCCCAATGCAATCGATGTGGATCGTTTGTCCAGCACACCAAATCGAGGCCTACGAGCTGGTGTCGGAAAGTCCTCGGTACGGATGGGTCTAACAACGACATCGGCCGGAAGCAGCTCTAACGCGGACGCCTCTTCCGCGATCGCGACGGCGAAGTCATACCAACTCGCCACGCCAGCATCGGTCCAATGATGTATTCCGCCAAGGTCGGTGCGGCGCACAAGCTCCCACAAGGCCCGCGCCACGGAATGGGCTGCAGTCGGCGTCCCAAACTGATCGGCCACAACATTCACTTCGCCTTGTTCTCTCATGAGGCGCAGCATTTTGCAGACAAAGTTATTTCCCCGAGCCGAATATACCCACGCCGTGCGAAGTATCACGGCGCGGTCGCCAAGAATTCCAAGCACAGCCTGCTCTCCGCGCCACTTGCTTTCACCGTATACGTTAATGGGTCGTGGGACTGAGTCGGGAGAATAAGGAATTGAGGCCGTACCGTCGAAGACGAAATCTGTCGAAATGTGCACAAGTCGTGCTCCGCACTCTCGGGCTGACGTCGCGAGAAATCCCGCGCCATGCTCATTCACATTGTGACAAGGCACAGCCTCGCTCTCCGCGCGATCAACGGCCGTGTAGGCGGCTGCATTCAGAATTGCGTCGGGTTGAATCCTCGCCACGGTCGCTCGGACTGCATCTTCATGGGCAATGTCCAGCGAAGCGCGAGAGAGACCATGGACCTCGAACCCCAACGGAGCGTCCCTCAGCAATGCCTGTCCAATCTGGCCCTGCGCTCCTGTGATCATTACCTTCATGGAAAGCATTCCGCGTCTCGCAGCAACGCGGCAGCGGCGTCCTTGCGTGAAACAATCGGTTCCACGCCCGCTTCGAGCGGCCAGGTGATGCCCAATTCCGGGTCATCCCATCGGATGCAACGCTCACCCTCAGGTGTGTAATAGTCCGTGCACTTGTAGACGAAATCAGCGGACTCGCTCAGTACGAGGAACCCGTGTGCGAAACCGGGTGGAATCCACAGCTGCCAGTGATTGCGATCGGAGAGGACGTCTCCGACCCACTGACCGAACGTCGACGAGCTCCTGCGCAGATCGACAGCGACGTCGAAGACAGTGCCACGGATGACCGACACGAGCTTTCCTTGCGGCCGCTGAATCTGATAATGCAGTCCTCGAAGCGTACGGCGAATGGATCGACTGTGATTGTCCTGCACGAACTCGGTCCCAAGGCCCGCCTCGATGAACTTGCGCTTCTGCCAGGTTTCCAGGAAGAAGCCTCGTTCGTCATCAAATACCCGCGGCCGTACGAGGACCACTTCGCGTATCCGCGTGCACTGAAATTCCATCGCTACGGTCCGGTGCGCAGCAGATCGAGCAGGTAGGCGCCGTACCCTGAGTTCGCGAGTGCGCCAGCTAATCGTTCAAGCTGATCGGCGTCGATAAAACCCGCCCGATAGGCAATCTCCTCGGGACACGATATCTTCAGTCCCTGCCGACTCTCGATCGCCTCGATAAACATCGAGGCCTGCAACAACGACTCATGCGTCCCGGTATCGAGCCACGCCACGCCACGGCCGAGCAGGTCCACTTTCAGTTTGCCCAATTCGAGATAGGCGAGGTTGACGTCGGTGATTTCCAGTTCGCCACGCGCCGACGGCTTGAGTGCCGCTGCGATGTCGAGAACACGATTGTCGTAAAAATACAGACCGGTGACCGCAAACTGTGACTTGGGTTGCGAGGGTTTCTCCTCGATTCCGAGCGCCCGGCCATTGCTGTCAAAATGCACCACACCGTAGCGCTGAGGGTCCTTGACGTGGTACGCGAAAACGGTCGCACCGTCGTTGCGTCCCGCGGCGCTTTGCAGCTGCTCAGGTAAACCGTGTCCGTAGAAGATGTTGTCGCCAAGTATCAGGGCGGCAGAATTGTTCCCGACGTAATGACGGCCGACCACGAATGCCTGAGCCAAACCTTCGGGCCGAGGTTGTTCTGCGTAGCTCAGTTCGATCCCCCAGTGACGACCATCGCCGAGCAGGCGCTGGTAGTGCGGTAGATCGACCGGCGTCGAGATGATGAGGATTTCGCGTATGCCGGCCAGCATCAGCGTGGACAGCGGGTAGTACACCATCGGCTTGTCGTAAACGGGCAGCAGCTGCTTACTGACCCCGAGTGTAACGGGATGCAACCGGGTTCCTGCTCCGCCAGCCAGTATGATTCCCTTGCGAGTCATAACGATCGACGCCGTGATTGGATTGAGTTTCGGTACTGCGGCAGTCCGCGTCGCGCTAGAAGGAATTGACTGCCGCTACGGCAACCGCAAGGTTGTAGATGATGGTCGTCACAGCAGTCCAAAGCGGCAGCGGCCGCATCTTTCCGGCATCGAGCGGCACGACAACCGTATCGCCGGGCCGAATTTCGCCGCCCGACCTCCTGAACCATGCGCCACCTGATTCTGCAGTCACACTGCCGTTGGCTCGCACGACGTATGTCCGGCCTTTGTCTGCCTGATTCGCGTAACCCCCGCTCAAGCCAACATAGTCCTCGCGCGAAAGGCCCGCCGCATAACGATGCGAAGTCGCGTTCTGCACTTCACCGATTACGGTGACTTCCTGACTCTGCTTGGGCACCAGCAGCCTGTCGCCGTTCTTGAGGACGATGTCCTGCTGCCCGCTGGCTGTGCTGGCCAAGAGCTGCTCGAGATCAATCACAAGCCGGCCAACTGCTCTCGTGCCTTGCAGCTCCGCGAGCAGGCCTTCACCAACGGACAGCGCCTGGATGCTGCTGCCAGTTTGCGCGCCTTGTAGCGCCAACACGGCGAGATCGCGGCGCAGGCGTTCACTCAAGCGGTTCAGCTGTGTCTGCTCTCGACTTCGCAGTTCTTCGCGCGTAAATACTGCGCCCCCCGGAAATGCCAGATCGCTCAAACCGCCCGCCCGTTGCAACACCATTTTCAGCGTTTCACCGCGCTGAATCGGGTAAATACCCGGGAAGCGCACTTCGCCCTCGATCGACACAATCTCTAGCTCGCGCCACTGCGGGACCTCCTTGATGTTGAGTGCGTCATAGGGCTGCAGTCTGATATCGGCGTCCGGGTCGCCGCGCAAGACGGCCGCCAGATCAACATCGATCAGCTCCGTCTGACGGTACTCGCCATTGACGACTTCGTAGCGCGAGAGTTCCGCCTCTCCGCCGTAAGCTGCATCCTCCAGGCTGCCGCCTGCGCGGATCAGGTCACTGACGCGCATCTGCGGCTCCAGCGGATACTGACCCGGCGCGCGCACGCGCCCACCAATAATGACGGCCTGCAGTGGCTTCTCAAACGTCGCTTGCGCGCGAAGCTCTGTCAGCACGCCATTCACGACGCGATCGCGGTTGGAATCGATATCGAACACCGTGAGCTGATCGCGCGGCGCTAGCAGAGCGTCCACTTGGGAGCCCGGCGCGGCCAGTGCGGCCGCCAGATCTGCTGAGAGGACCACGACCTTTCGATCCGGCGACAGCTCGCGGCGAATGAGGATGTAGTGAGTGTCCGCCCGCGGCTTGAGATCCTCAAAGCGCAAGACGTCGGTCAGTCGCAGGCCCGAACGAAACTCGAAGGGCTGGACGTTGTACACGTGCCCCGCAACAGTCACCGCACCTTCCAGCGTATTCCGAATGCGTAGAATCCGGACGAAGTCGCCATTCGTCAGCGGCGTTGAGCGCGCCGCATCCGATGTGAGGTCGATGTTGGTGACGACGCGTTCGCCGCGTGCATTAAGTTGCTCGAGGCGTATCTGTCTTGCGTCGGCTTTCGGCGTGAGTCCGCCGGAGAGCGCCACGAGGTCGCCCACGGTGATATTCGGCCGAATCTCGTAGATCGCCGGGCGAAGGATCTCGCCGGTGATCGACACGGTCGATCCGACGGG
>Ga0180094_1000146_pt1 | contig 16108 bp, 13 predicted proteins | sample EasRivT47_16_1Da_FD_121786 | JGI IMG/M metagenome (GOLD analysis project Ga0180094, IMG submission 121786) | Soil microbial communities from meander-bound floodplain in the East River, Colorado, USA - East River metaG ERMLIBT47_16_1Da | ecosystem: Environmental > Terrestrial > Soil > Floodplain ... | reverse complement strand
GTGATGTCCAGGTCTCCCGGATCAGCCACGACATTCAGATATTGACTGACCTCCAGGGGCTTGATGAGGTAATGTGTGGAGTCCACGGAGTTCACCACCTCCGTGCCGGCCGGAATATTGATGACCTTGTCCGAGATATCCGAGGTAATGACGAAGTCGGCTTTTCTCAGCTCCTCGAACATGTCCGGCAAGCCGTGCATCCAGCCGTCGTACTGCAACGAGAGGGTCTTGGATTGGCCCACATTGTTGGTGACGGTAATCGCGCTCAGCGAGATGGGATCGTCGAGCAGCTTGTAGGTGTTGTCGGCGTTCATGAGATACGTGATGGTGCCCCAGTTTTCGCCCTCTCGAGGATACTCCCAGTTGAATTGGGTTCCGGTGCTGACTCCCCCGACCCACGCCGCCAACCCCCAGATATTCGTCCGGACAACGTCGCCGGCGGCCACTTGGGTTCCATCCGCGTTGGTGGCCGTTGAGTCGTTGGTTCCCACCGTCACATAGACGAGTTTCAAGAAATTAGGATCGGCGCTGTCGGTGATGAGCTGGTACGTCGAGTTCCCCGTATCGGTCCATTGCGGCTTGAAGGTCGTATTGGCCTCCAGGAACGTCGCCGCGTTCACCGGATTGGCGACGGTCTGGATCTCGATCTTCGCATCGTAGGTGGAGGTGTCAGTTCGCTTCACGACATAATTCGCTCCCCGGTTATTGATGTAGTACTCCCGATCCAGGGGCAGCGTATACGGCTGATCGGCGGTGTTATCGAACACCGGAGTCCAGGTCCGTTGGTCGAACGAGCTGAGCGTTTTCTCGACCCAACCGCTGCCGGTATATTCGATGTAAATCGACCCCCCGATATTGACCCACAACTGATCTCCGTTGCTGGGATTGAATTTCGTCGTGGTGGCGGTCAAGCTCCCGTTGTTTGGGTCTCGGGTGGCAACGTAGAATCCCGCGACGGTGGGATCGCTGTTGTCCACATACATATAATCGATATTGGTGTTAGTGCCGTTGTCCCATCGGTTGATCCCGATGAACTTTCGATTGTTATTCGGATCGATGACCAAAAACCCGAAGTCGGTGATGGTCGACGAGCCGGTGCCGCAGGTCGGTCCCCCGGGGCCAAAGGTTGGATTCTGGCAATCGTTCCAGTTCGCCCCATCGAACATCAGGTTCATGTTTTGGTTGACCCAGGTTTCAACGGGGATGTTAACGATGTCGCTCACGTCCGCCGCAACCAACGTGCGCTTGGTCAACGTCCCCACGAAGGGATCTGACACCGTGTACGTTTCAGCCGTTTGGTTGGATCCGTGATCTTGGCGGGTGACAACGGTGCCGGCCGGCACCGTGTCGCTACCGGCCCAGAGTTGGTGCCGCCCTTGCCACGCGCCGTAGTACGCAAAGCGCGGATTGCCGTTGGTGTCCGTATACTGGATCGGGAAACCGAACGACTTGGTCTTGAAGACGTCTTCACCCGTCACGCTGTTGTACAACCCATAGCGGCGCGTCATCTCCGTCAGCGAGGTCCGATCTTTGTACTGGATCGGGTCAGCCCCTTTCTGAACCGCGAGGTGCGTGGCGTCATACGCATAGGTCGCTTCGGTGGCGGGAGGCGCGCAATCGGGCTGCGTGCACGTGCTCCAATCAGGGAACGAGACCTTTCCATATCCGTTGGTTTCCGACTTATTGAGAATGGCCTTGACCTCGTGCGTGAAACCAGGACCTTGGGCCTGATTTTCGTGAACCTTGAGGATCGTCTCCCCATTGGTCCCTATCGATGCACTGGCGGCGAAGTAATTGGTTCCCGTGTCATCGAACTTGGCGTTTAAGGTCCACACGCCGTAGTCCGCGTACGATCCGTCGCTGTTCTGCGTCGCGGCGGTGTAAACCTTCAGTTCGGCTTTGACCGTTTTCGGCATGCCGTTGTCGATCTCGTCGATCCATACCCGCACCCGGTTCACCGCCTGGCCGTTTTCCGTAATCATCGCGGAGTCCACGGTCCACGGTTCCAAGGATTTGGTTTCCACGCCGTTCTGTTCGTCTTGGAACGCCACCATGGCTTTATAGGGGCCCTGGTCGACGTTGGATGCATCGGCGTAGTTCGTTTGGTCCACGGCTTTGAGAACCTGTCCGACGATGTCAAATTGGTCGAGCGTGTGTTCATCTACGAATTTCGTCGTGGTGGCGTTGCTGTAATCAGTCCCGGAGTCCGTGGCGGCCACTCCTAAGGCCAGCAATTTTGCCTTGAGGTTCGACGGTTTGGAGTTCGACGTGCTGTCGGCGGGAACGGCTGAAACCTCCGTTGGAAGCGCGAGCCCCACAGCCGCCGCCGTCGTGGTGGTGCTTCCTCCCCCGCTGTTGCATGCGGTGAGAACGAATCCTCCGAACAGGAAACCGAAGGCCAGTGCAGTTGCGGTGCGTGTGTTCATGCGTTACCTCCTGTGAAATAAAAAACCCATTTCTTTTGTGAAATGGGTCGCACATGGCCAAAACACACTGTCAGGTTCGTGTCTGTCCAGAGCGGCCCAACTAGCATGCCTTCGCGTCCACACCACGAAGGCGAAGCCTTGAGGCTTTGCGTCCCAATCTTTCGATTGGTTTGCCCTTTTTCCGGATCCATTCTCCTTTCGCGCAGGTTAGGGCGAAGCGTAGCGGAGAGTGGTATTTTGTCAAGCGACGAAGCCTCTCGATGCTGGGGCGAAGCCGGCCTTCCGCCCGGGCCGCGGGGGAGGCGTATCGGCGTCGATTGGAACGGTGTCTCTCGATTGAATTGCCCGTTCGCCATTGGTAAGATGTGGAAGCGCGTTGCCGCGCGAGATCGTGGCGGCAGCGGATGTCGTCCGGACGTTTACGCGCCCGTTATTTTGGAGAAGCCGGTCATGAGCGACCATCGCACGCAGCCTTCCGACGTCGAGTCGTCCCGTTCTGCGGCCAGCCGCGCGGTGGACGACACGGTGTTGGGCCTGATCGACCGGTGTCTGGCCTCCCTGTCCGAGGGAGACCCCAAACAAAAACTTCTGTATCGTATGCGACACGTGGTTCTTCAGGATGAACGGCTGCGAAAGGAGAGCGAGGCGGAGTACCAGAAGCTGAAGGGGGTGGTGGAAAAGCTGACGTCTCCGGCCAACCGCGTCGGCACGGTCCTGGCGGTTCAGGGGCCCGGCGCGGTTAGGATCGTGGTTGGAGGCGCGGAATATTACGCCGCCGTGGATCCTCGTGTCACGGAGAGTGAGATCAAGGTAGGGGTGCAGGTCCTGGTCAACGAGGCATTCGCGGTGATCAAGGCCATGGGGTATGAGCAGGGAGGGCCGATCGTCAAGGTGATGGAGTGCCTTGAAGACGGGCGGGTGCGGATCGGGCAAGAGCCGAACGGGCAGACATCGTTCGTCATCCGCTCGGCGGATCTCGATGGGGTGGAGTTCGGGACCGGCGATGAGGTCCGCGTCGATTCGAGTCATCGAGTGGCCATTGAACGGGTTGAAGCCAAAGGGACCCGCGATCGGCTGTTGGATGAGGTGCCGGATATCACGTGGGAACAAATCGGCGGCCAGCGGGAGGCCATCACCGCGATCCGCAAATCGATCGAATCGCCGCTGCTGCACGCCGAAACGTTCGAGCGCTTTCGGTTCGCTCCCCCCAAAGGGTTTCTGCTGTATGGGCCCCCCGGATGCGGCAAGACCTTGATCGGGAAAGCGACGGCGGCAAGCCTGGCTGCGTCGCTGTCGGCTGGCGCTTCGCCAGAAGCAGCCGATCGTGCGGCGCTTCCGGCGATGCGGGGCGCGTTTCTCCATGTCAAAGGGCCTGAAATCCTTAATATGTGGTTGGGCGAATCTGAGCGCCTGGTACGCGATCTCTTCGCGCAGGCCCGCGCGCGGCGGAAAGCCGGCTATCTTCCGGTCGTGTTCATCGACGAGGCCGAGTCGATTCTGGGGACCCGCCGCTCGATGCGGTCGCTCAATATTGCCAACACCCTCGTCCCGATGTTCTGCGCCGAGATGGATGGGGTTCACTCGCTGCGCGAGGTGGTGATCATCCTGGCGTCCAACCGTCCCGATCTGATCGACCCGGCCGTGCTCCGTCCGGGCCGGATCGACCGGAAGATCAAGGTGGGGCGTCCCGGACGCGATGATGCCGGGGAGATTCTCCGCATTCATCTCTCCGACGTGCCGGTGGATCCGGCGCTCGTGGCCGGCCACGCGGGCGATTCGGCGGCGGCGCGAGGCGCGTTGGTGAGTGGGGCGATCGACGCGCTCTTTCGTCGCCATGAGTCCAACCGGGTGATGGCCGTCCGCTTGCGCAATGGTTTGCGCGAGATTCTGCACCGGTCGGACGTCGTGAGCGGCGCCATCCTCGGCGCGATTGCCCAGCGCGCGAAGGAGCGCGCCATCGACCGGGCCATCCAACATCCTGATGCGCAGGGGGTGAGCGCTGAAGACCTTATGGTCGCGATCGACGCCGAGTATACCCAGGGAGAGATTCTTCCGCCGGACGATGCTGCAGAGGAATGGTTGAAGCTGCTGGATCATCATCCTCAGCAGGTCGTCGGCGTGACCTCGCTTCGTGGCGGGCGCGAAGGAGACGAGCGGCCCATCCATGTCGTTTAGGAGCCTATCCATGAATGACCATCTGCTACGTTGTCAGTCGGTCTTGCGTGCTCACGTACGACCCAGTACGCTCCGCGCGCAAGGCCTCCTTCCGCCTTGCATCTTGCCATCCCTGAACAGGCTCCAATGTCGAGGACTCGGACAGACTCCTAGGAGCATTCGGGCATGACCTCAGGATCGGCGCCCGAGGACGGATCTTGGGTCCAGCTCGTGGGGCTTGAGACCGAGTATGGGATCACCCGAGATGCCTCGGCGGCGGTCGATCCGGTGACCGAGTCGATGGCGCTGGTCCGCGCGCACATGGACCGCCCATTCCGCGAGTCTTGGAATTACCGCGACGAGGATCCGCATCGGGACGCGCGCGGGTTTCGTGTCGATCGCCTCGAACAAGACGAGGAAGAAGACGAGTTCTCGGCCGAGGACGCCAAGCGGCCTTTCTCGTTTCGGCAGATGAAGAGCGACCTTATTCTTGGTAACGGCGCACGGTTCTACAACGATCACACCCATCCCGAGTATTCGACGCCGGAGTGCCTGAGCCTGATCGATCTGGTGGCGCACGATCGTGCGGGCGAGGCCATCGTCTGGGACGCGGCTCGGCGTCGCAATCGGGCTCTTGAGGCGGCCGGGCAGAAGGGCGACGTCTCGCTCTACAAAAACAACACCGATTTCCACGGTCACAGTTACGGCTGCCATGACAACTACCTCCTTCCGCGGGCCGTGCCGTTCGGCGAACTCGCCGACCTCTTGATGCCGTTCCTCGTGTCCCGTCAGGTGATCGCCGGCGCCGGGAAGATCGGCGTCGAATCACCCGAGGGCTATAGCCCCGGTCGGTACCAGATCTCACAGCGCGCAGATTTCATCGAGACAGATCTGAGCGTGAACACGATGCACCACCGTCCGCTCGTGAACACGCGGGACGAGCCCCACGCCGATCCCTCGCGCTTTCGCCGCCTGCACCTGATTCTCGGTGATGCGAACATGTCGGACTATGCCACGGCGCTCAAGGTGGGCACGACCCGGCTCGTGCTCGATCTGATCGTGCGGGAACTTGCACCGACCGTGGTGTTGGAACATCCAGTCGAAGCGCTCAAGGTCATTTCGCTGGACCCGGAACTCAAGGCGGTCGTCTCTCGCGTGAATGGGAAGGGCATTTCGGCAGTCGAGTTGCAGGGGTTGTACCTGGATGCGGCGCAGCGGCACCTGGCCGGCTCGAACGCCGAGACGGATTGGGTCCTCCGCGAATGGACCGATGTGTTGTCGCTCGTCGTCCGGGATAGGGCGGCGCTGCGCGATCGCCTCGACTGGGTGACGAAGTGGTGGCTTCTGGAGACGTTCGTGGCGGATCAACGGCTGAAGTGGGACCACCCCTGGTTGGCGAGCCTGGACTTGGAGTACCACCATCTCGATCCGGGGCGCGGCTTGTACCGCGGATTGGAGGCTGAAGGGAAGGTTCATCGCCTTGCCGATGAGGCCGCGGTTGCCTCGGCGCGCGAGCGGGGACCGGTCGACACGCGGGCGGCGGTCCGCGGTCTGTGCGTGAGAAAGTTTCCCGACGAGATCGATTCGATCCAGTGGGGGAACGTGGTGGCGAAAGGGAACGTCGCGCTGGACTTGGGGGGTCTCTTTCATCCCGACGAGATCCAGCGATTGTACGATCATCTGGAGGAGGCGACCGGCTTGGCGGCCGGGATTCACTCCTGGCAGGTTCTCATGAAATCGCGAGGTGACAGATGAGCCCCATCGGTGTTGAGCGCAGAGAACGCCCGATCGACCCGCTCCAGAAACCAGGGGAAGAGGAGGCTGGTCCGAAACGGCCCGACGTCGGAGCGCCGGACAAAGAGAACCTCTTAAAGAGGATGCGAAAGGTCGATCCAAAGCAGGCGGAGCGGTATCGCCAGCGCACCGGCGAATAATCCGCCGGACGAGGGGGAGGGGAATGCGGGGAGACTTTCTGAACGTGCTCAAGGAGCACGGCTACGCATGGGGACCCGTCGTGGGGGACGGTCGAACCGTCGATCCAGGAACAATCGCTCACGGGACGACGGTGTTGGCGATGAAATACCGAGACGGGGTCCTCGTTGCCGGGGATCGGAGGGCGACCGCCGGCAATCTCGTGATGCACGATCGCACCGACAAGGTACTCGACCTCGATCGGCACAGCGTATTGGCGATTGCCGGCGTGCCGGCCACGGCGTTCGAAATGGCCCGCGTGCTCGACCACTCGTTAAAATATTATCGCCGGAGTCAACTGCAAGAATTGAGTTTGGACGGCAAACTACGCGCGCTGTCGACGTTGTTGCGTAATAATGTGCCGATGGCCGTCCAGGGTATCGGGGCGGTCGCGCCGATTTTTGCGGGCTACGATCTGGCGACGGGATCGGGAAAGATTTTTTTCTACGATATTCTCGGGGCCGAGTTCGAGGGGGTGGAGTACGCCGCCTCGGGCTCAGGGGCTCCGACGATTCGTGGTGTGATGTATTACCTCTATCGCTGGGGCCCGCAGGTGGTTGCCCAACTGGACGCGACCGATGCGACGGTGTTGGTGCTTCGCCTGTTGGAGAGTGCGGCGGAATTTGACTCGGCGACGGGCGGCATCAAGAAGGGCGACGACCTGTACCCGGTTGTGAAATTGGTGACGAACGAGGGGATCGCCCCGGTGCCCGCGGAGCACCTGCAGCGGCTGTATGCCGAGCACGTGGAGCACCGTCGTGTTTGAGGAACCGTACCGCTGGACCGAAGCAGTCGGTAATCGACGGGCGTACGTCGATGCTCAGTTTGCCCAGGGGAGCCCCGTCGTGGCGGTGTCGTATCGAGGAGGGATTCTTCTGGCGACCGTCCAGCGGGGGATTCCCAAGCTCTACGAAATCTATGATCGGATCGCCCTCGGCGGGATGGGCCATCCTGCGGATCTGGAGACTTTGCGGGCGACGGCGCTCGATATGGCCCACGTCGAAGGATTCAGCCGCTCCCCCTCTGACGTGACGGTGATGCGATTGGTCAAATACGCGCTGGCGCCGGTCGTCAAACGCGCGTACGAAGAACTCTTTCGGGCCCCGTTGGTGGCAAAGGTCCTGTTGGCCCAAGTGGGCCAACAGGGGAGTCAGGATGTGTTCGTCACGCTCGACTATGACGGCGTCTTCGATCAATCCAGGGGCCGCGCCGTGCTCGGGGCGACCCCGGCCGTCGCCGACGCCATGCTGAAGCGGCTTGATCGAACAGGTGTTGTGGAGGCCGCTTCAATCGATGTGGCGCTGCCCACTGCGTTGCGAGCCTGGGCGGTGGGCGATCTGGCTCAACGTGAAGACCGCGAACCGGACGCGCCGACCGACGACGCGGTCGAGGCGCACCTGAAAACCATCTGCGCCGAGCGGGGACTGGAAGTGGCGCTCCTCGATCGTGAGGCCGCCGGGGTGTCCAAGTACCGCCCGCTTAAACCCGCGGAGATCGCCGAAGTGCTCGTGCCCTGGTTAGGGCCGGACGCGGCGGCGCGCTGACGGGATGCGCGAGGCCGGTCGTCGCCATGCTTGATCGTATCGTCGGCATCGAAACCGAATACGGATTGTTGGTGCATCACGACACCCGCCTTCGGGCTCCGGAACGCATCGCCCATCGTCTGCGCGATCATATCTTTCACGAGCAACGCCTCGGCCTGATCGATCTTCACCACCGCGACTATGATGAGCCCGTTGGAAACGGCGGGTTTCTGCTCAACGCCGGCCGCGCGTACGTCGATATGGGGCATTTGGAATACGCGAGCCCGGAGTGCTCGACGTTGGCCGACCTCGTGGCGTACGACCGGGCCGGGGACGTGATCGTGCAGCGCGCGCTCGAAAACGCAGGATTGGCCGAAGAGGCCTCGATCATCAAGAACAACGTCGACTATGAGACCGATGCGACGTTCGGCTCCCACGAAAACTACCTGGTTCGGCGTTCGTTCCCGTTCGACCGTGAGGGGCTGGATCGCTTGGTGCCCTTCCTTGTCACGAGGCAGGTCTTCGCGGGGGCCGGCCGAGTCGGGGCGGCTCACGTCCCTTCGGGCTTGGTGACGATCGGGGAGCCGTCCGCCCGTCATCACGTGCCCTTTCAAATTTCCCAACGGGCCGATCACATCGTGAACGAGTTTTTTCAGTGGGTCCAAGCGAACCGGGCGATCATCAATACCCGTGACGAGCCCCTCGCCGACCCCGAACGATTTCGGCGCATCCATCTCTTGCTCGGCGACTCGAATCTCTGTGAAGTGGCGACCGCGCTCAAGATCGGTACGACATCGCTCGTGTTGCAGTTGATCGAAGACGGCGCGAGCCCGAAGGGGATGGCGCTCCTGGACCCCGTGGGCGCGCTGCGGGCCGTCTCCCGAGACTCGACCAGACAGTGGCTGATCGAATTAGCGGACGGGACAACGGTTTCGGCCCTCGACATCCAAATGGAGTACGCTCGGGCTGCGCGAGCGGCGTACGCCGGCAGAGACGACGAGATCGACTGGGTCCTGGATGAATGGGAGCGCGTGATTGAGGATTTGCGCGGGGATTACCGGCGGCTGGTGGGCCGGGTCGATTGGGCCTCAAAACTGTGGTTGCTGGAAACCTTTCGCGAAGCGGAGGGCTGTGGGTGGGACGATCCCTGGGTGAAAAGCCTCGACCTCGAGTACCACAATCTCAATCTCTCAAAGGGATTGTTCTTTGCCTTGGGTGAAGAAGGTCGCGTGCCGCGATTCACGACGGATGGCGCCGTCGATCTGGCCGTCGAGAACCCTCCTCGAAATACCAGGGCATTCGGTCGCGGGGAAGCGATCCGACACTTGATGAAGAGTCAGACTCCCTACGTCATTACGTGGTCGGGGTTGTTGATCGAAGGTCGTCCGCCCTTTCGCATGCCGGATCCGTTTACCACGTACGCCCAGGCGATCAACGCGCACCTCGGAACCTGACCGCCGTCTGGCCGAGCACGCTCGTCACGGCGTGCGGTATTCCCGAACGCCTTTGTGGTCTCGGGTCACAATACCCGTGGCCGCTTCGCGGGGCTTTTCTTGCTGGGCCCCAAGATCGATCACGAGCGAGTCGATGCCGGCATAACTCGTTCCGTCTCCCTGGAGAATGGTCGCGATACCCTCGATAACGTACCGCTTCATGTCCGGTAATCTGAGGGCCGCATGAAATTCCTGAATTTCCCCCGACCGCATGGAGGCCGTCCACGGGCTGGGTTGGCCATCGGACTCGACGCCCTCAGGAAGCACCCACTTCATCGTGACGAGAGGTGCGTCAATCAGAGATCTCACCCTCATGGTCAGGTCAAGAGGTGTCCCTGGGGACGGCGTTCCCTCGAATGAAAGCCGTACTTCGACCGGGGGCTGGGGTTTCTCGGCCTTCGAGGGTTCGGTGTCGCGGGTCGTGCTGTTCGTGCAACCCATCAGCGCCAATGGGCCCGCCACAACTGAAGCGAGAAACGCGATCAATGCGAAGACGTTCGTAAGCATGGGGGGCCCTTTCTGGACGATCTGTCGAGACGGCAGCGAGGCCACGGAGACGCAATGGGCCGAGGCATCTTAGAGACTCGTGAGACGAAGGGTATAGGAGCCATAGGTTCCCGTAGATGGAGGAGCGTTGGCTGAGCGGGTGATCTTCACAAAGTACGTCCCGGAAGCGGACGGCGTCAGCGTGACGCGCGATGCAAGCGCCGTCCCGTCATTGGGTGGGCAGGACAACCTCTGAGTCTGACACTGGCTGTAATTGGCGGTGTCCGTGCCGTTGTCGTTATACCCGATCCTGATCATCTGGTTATCGAAAATTTCGATGAAGGTATCCGCCCCATTGGACAGGTTGATCGTCTCGATAGTGTACGACGTTCCCTGGGTTAAATTCACACACACGTAGTCGACGTCTGTTGTGGTCGTGGCGAAATAGAGCGTTTCGTTGAGGGTGGTATTGAGCGCAAGGGGAGTCGTGCAGCCCGCGGTGTCATTGGCCCCCGAGGGATCCGAACTGAATCCCATCTGCCGATCGCCCGTGACGCTCTGCATCTCGGTCGTGAATCCGTGCCCTCGGGCAAACCATCCGTCCCAGAAATCTTCCATGCTGACCGTGGTCGCCGTGGTTAAAACATTCGTAAAGACATCCCAGATGTCGGCCATCTTCCCCCCGATTCGATCAAACGCCTCCCCGGTCGACTGGTCGAAGATGTCCCACAGCACGGTAGCGACCGCGCCTTCGTTGGTCGTGTAGATCAGCGGGGACCCGGCTGCGCGGGTCTCAAGGTCAAACGCACTTGCGCTGTTGGACGGGGGATCACCGCCAACGGTATCGATATAGGTCGGGCTGGCGAGCACCGCTCCGGCGAAGAACGTGGCCCAGCCTTCCGACCAGGCGAGTCGAATGTCCTCGGTATTATCGGAGAGGAAATGTACGCCGCCTGGAGAATCGTCTTTTGAAAAGTGATTGGCGATATGGTGACCGTATTCATGCAAGAGCACCGAGTCGTCGTACTCGTCATGATCCCCGGTCTGGAGGCCGCTTCCACCCGCAACGCTGATTTGGTCGAGATCGGAGTCGTAAGACGTACCCCCGGTCCCGATCTCCCAGCGGGCCGTGACCAACGGGGGGACCTGTCCCGAGAGGGTTCTGACGAATTCAGATCCGTCGATGAATCTATCCATGATGTGAAACGCGCCCCCGATCGCCTCATTCCTGGCGGTGACGACGGGCGCGGTCAGAGAGACGGTCGTCGGGATGGCGGTTCGCTCGTTGAAGGAGGTTCCGGCGGCCGCGTAGAGATTGTCCGCGGTGTCGGTAACCGCGACGTTCACCGAGGGGTTTGCCGTGCGGGACAGCACGCGAAGGTAGATCCCCGGTCCCTCCGAGTTCGTGAAGGTCAGCGAAAACGCCCCGGCGGAGTCCGTCGCGGTGGACGCCAGCACCGCGCCATCGGTTGTTCTGACCACTTCGACATCCGCGAACCGGATCGGTCTGACACTGTTTTGGCCCGTGAACCCGTTTTGATCGTACGCGCGATCCTCATAACTCGCGGTTCCCGAGACGGTTCCTGTAAAGGGTTGTCCGTTCCCATCTCCGCATCCGTAAACGACAACGAGGAAAGCCCATGCGGCCATCCGAAGCGCGTGCCGCGCTGGTCGGGGATCTGTGTGGGGCAAGGTGCTGTCAACTATATCAGATCGCCGCCGCCGAAAAATGAGCGCTCGAAACGTGCAATCAGAAGAGGAATCCTGCAGAGATCCCCACCCCGGGGAAGGACCCTTGATCGCGGGAGTAGAGCAGTTCGATCTGGAGGCTTTTCGCGCGCTCGGGGTGGCGGATCAGCCCGACGCCGATCGCGTAATAATTCCTCTCGGACAGCGTGTCGTCCCCGTCTTGTCCTAACAAGTCAAACCCGAGTCGCGCCGTCAGATAGGAAGCCGGATAGCGGAGGAGTGGGCGCAGCCGTATGACCCAGTAGATCGGCATAAAGCTGAGAATCGACGAGTCCCGCTGCGACTGGAGGAGTTGGAACTCGATTCCGAGACCGGAATCCAGTTTTTCCAAGTAGGGTGACGTCATCTCGGTGTCCAACGAGAGACCGACGCGATTTTTCACGGGGCCTCGCGTGCTGAGCCCGCCACGGACGCCGACGCGATGATCTCGCTCGGCGGGAGGCAGTGGCTGAGGCAGAGTCGGCGGTTCAGCCGGCGGTGGCTGAGCAATCGGAGCGGACGGTGGCGGAGGGGGAGGCTGGGGAACCGGAGGCGGTGGCTGAGACACCGGTTCTTGTTGGACCGGAGAGGGCTGCTGGGCCGGTGGGGGCTGGTCGATCTCTTCCCCCAGCGCTGAGCTGGTGTGGGAGATCGCGGCGATGACAACGATGATGAGGCCGATGCGTGAAATCCAGCGGAGGGTTGGGGTGTCTTGTCGAGTCACAGGACGTGCTGCAGCATAACAGGGCACAATCTTAGGATGTTGTGTAAAAGACCGCGAATGGCCACGATTCATTCGTTGGGGAAAACGCCGGTAGCCTACCACAAGATCTCTCCCCGCGCAAAACGCTCCTTTCGGGGGATAGGGTTTCTCCGCCGACTGTCCCACAATACCCACGATGAAAGAGGCCGCCAAGGAGGAGTGACGGCCCGGAGGGAACCGTCGGGAGAAGAGAGGTGACTGGCATGCGATGTCTGCGATGTGCAGGGTGGATGAGTTGCGAAGCGTATCCTGGGGACGTGGCCGTGGAGACACCGTGGGCACGAGACAATTGGCGTTGCGTCCACTGCGGCGAGCTCGTCGACGCGGTGATTCTCACCAACCGGGAGAGAAGCGGGACGGGTGTCGGCCAGGAAGGGCGGGTGGCGGTCGGTTCGCCATGACGGACGCGCGATCGCGCGATACAGAAGTGGGAACGGGGTGGCGCGTGATGGCGCTCCCGAGTCGTACGCGATCACGTTCTTGCGGACCAGGCGTTCGATGTCGACGGGTCGCGCCGCGGAGGATCCGAGCGAGCGGCTGGGGACTCCCGGTCGTGCGCGCCTGAACCGGATCGGTATGGCGCGGTCGGGCCTACGTGAGCCCTCGTCTGGACTTCACGTGATGTTCCGTCACCGGGGGCTCAGCCCCTTCAGATTGATCAGCCGGAAAAATCTCCTCCTGCCAAGGGATAGGTCCGCCCTCCCACTGGAGGCATACGACCAACGGCTGAAGCAGTACTCGTTCCGCCTCGTCTTGCGCGACCTCATCACGCATCCCCGTGCGCCTCTCGATACACTCACGCGGTTCTGCTCAACGGCGAAGGTCGAGACCCACCTGGCCTTTCTCTCTGAGATGGGCCTCGTTCGAGCCCCATGACGAGGGCTACCGCCTCGTGGCGGCATCGGTACGCAGCTTCGGAGACACCTTGGAGTGGTTCGTCGCCGCGTTGCTCAAAGACAAGTTCCAGGCCGAGGTGCTCTGGGGGTCCGCGTCAAGGATCGCCCGCCCGGGGGCGATTACGACGTAGTGGCGCAGATCGAACACGAACTAGTCTACGTCGAGGTCAAGTCGTCTCCGCCCAAACACATCGATCAGCGGGATGTGGCGTCGTTTTTCGAGCGGATCGCAGATGTGGTGCCCCATGCCGCCGTCTTCTTCGTGGACACCGAGTTGCGCATGACGGACAAAATCGCGTCCTTATTCGCGGCGGAGCTCCGTGTCCGTTACGGGAGGGCGAGCCGGAGGAAGTACCCGGTGGCGCGGTTGCGCGATGAATTGTTTCACATCAACCACCAGGTCTTCATCGTCAACAGCACACGAAACCTCGCGGCCAACTTTCGCGATTGCTTCCGCGATTATTGGCGCAGCCTGATCAGGGTGCACGCGGCGCCGAGGGCCACTCCGGAGTGGTTGTCTTCAGGTAGCCGTAGAGGATGTCCCGGCGAGCGAGGATCCCCACCAGTTTTTCATCCAGCACCACCGGCACGCGGATAAGATGCTCGCGCTCCAGAAGGCGGATCACCTCGTCCACCGGTGTGTCCTCCTGAACCGCCGTGATCTCGCGGGTCATGATCTCCTCCGCCCGGACCTCGTTCAGCTCCCGGCCTTCCTGCAGCGCCCTCAGCAAGTCGAATTCGCTAATCAATCCCACCAGGATGCCGCGTGCCTTCACCACCGGGAGCAGCCCGATATTCAACGTCGTAAACTGGGATGCGATGTGGCGGCCGCTATCGGATGGCCGACAGGTCACGACGTTGCGTTCCATGAGGATGCCCGCGGTCAGTTGGTGGAAGTTGCGCGTTTCGCTGGGGAACTCGATCCGTCGCATGTCACTCCTCCCTTCATGGCTCGGACGTTGTCCTCTATCCGAGCGGACGTTGTGCGGAGCCACGGTTGCGATGACGTAAGTCGATTATCCCTCGGCGCGAAGCGGCCGTCTATTCTCCAAATGGTGGAGGAAGCTCGAACAAATGGGGGAGGGGTCTAGCTCGTGTGGAGCATGACGGAATCAGAGACGTGAGGCCATAATATTGACTTCACCCATCGCCCGTGTTAAAAACTCGCCAACGGTCTCGATGTTGTGGGGCCCGGTTGGTTGAGATTGCGCGAAGAAGCGGGAATAGCTCAGCGGTAGAGCATCGCCTTGCCAAGGCGAGGGTCGCGGGTTCAAATCCCGTTTCCCGCTCATTGCTTCGCCACCTGCAACGTGGGCGTGTCATCCGCGTCGAGGCTGCGAGGACGTTGACGTCTCGACTCAATTACGCGTCCCCTTGGCCTCACATTCGGCCCGCCCGCTGTCTTGCTAACCGCGAATCGGTGATGCCAATCAGGAGCACCTGACCATGTCTAATACCTCTGATCCGAAACAACGCAGTCGCGCCATCACCAACGGCCGCGATCGGGCTCCGGCGCGAGCGATGCTCAAGGGTATCGGGTTTACCGACGCCGATTTGGCCCGGCCGATCGTGGGGATCGCCAATACCTGGACCGAGACCATGCCGTGCAACTACGGCCTGCGCGACCTCGCGGTGAAGGTGAAGGAGGGCGTCCGGGCCGCGGGGGGCACCCCGATGGAGTTCAACACCATTTCGGTCAGCGACGGGGTCACCATGGGCACCGAGGGGATGAAGGCGTCTCTAGTGAGCCGCGAAGTCATCGCGGATTCGATCGAACTGATGGGCCGTGGCTACCTCTTCGACGCGATGGTGGTCTTGGTCGGCTGCGATAAAACGATTCCGGCCGCTGCCATGGCGTTGATCCGCCTCGACGTTCCGGGCCTGATCCTCTATGGCGGTTCCATCCAGCCGGGTCACTTCAAGGGGCGGGACGTCACGATTCAGGATGTGTTCGAGGCGGTGGGGGCCAATGCGGCCGGCCGCATGACCGACGCGGACCTGCAGGTGTTGGAGGATTCGGCCTGCCCCGGGGCCGGCGCGTGCGGCGGGCAATTTACGGCCAACACCATGGCGACGGTGATGGAATTCATCGGGTTGTCGGTCATGAGTTCGGCCGGGGTGCCCGCGACCGATCCGAGAAAAGAGGCCGTCGGCGTCCGCACCGGGACGGTGGTCATGGAGATGCTCCGGCGCGGGATGCGACCCAGCCACATTCTGACCCGTCGCGCGTTCGAGAACGCGATTGCCGGCGTGGCCGCGACCGGGGGATCCACCAACGCGGTGTTGCACCTGCTCGCCATGGCGCGAGAAGCCAACATTCCGCTGACGATCGACGACTTCGACGCGGTAAGCGCGCGCACACCGTTGATCGCGGATCTCAAGCCTGGCGGGCGATTCGTCGCGACGGACCTCGACCGCGCGGGGGGCATCCCGCTGGTGGCTCAGCGCTTGGTCAGGGCAGGGTTGCTGGATGGCACGCAATTGACGCCGACGGGCAAGACGCTAGCGGAGGAAGCCGCCGTCGCGGTGGAGACAGTCGGACAGGAAGTGGTCCTGCCCATAGCCAAACCACTCAAGCCCACGGGCGGCTTAGTAATCTTAAAGGGCAATCTGGCCCCGGAAGGCTGTGTCGTCAAGGTCGCTGGACACGAGCGGCTGGTCCACAGAG
>Ga0180094_1000143_pt1 | contig 16365 bp, 15 predicted proteins | sample EasRivT47_16_1Da_FD_121786 | JGI IMG/M metagenome (GOLD analysis project Ga0180094, IMG submission 121786) | Soil microbial communities from meander-bound floodplain in the East River, Colorado, USA - East River metaG ERMLIBT47_16_1Da | ecosystem: Environmental > Terrestrial > Soil > Floodplain ... | reverse complement strand
TGGCCGCCGGTCTCGCAGTGGTACTGCACCCAATTGAGCGCTGATGGTCGTCCCACCAGGTTGAACTCTTCCTTGTCCAGGTAGAAGAGGACCGCATCGCCGATCACGAAGCCATCGTGATCGCAGGCGACGAACTGCTTGGCCTTGTTGACTTCGAATCCGTTGAAGCTGTTGACACCGAGGCTTGAGAGCACCTTGAGCGCGTCGCGCCCCCGAATGTACATATCGGTCATGTGGTACGACTGATCGAAGAGCACGCAGGTCCTCTGCCAGGCCTCCTGCTCATCTCTCCAGTTCGTGAACTCGCTCGGCACCACCGGATAGACATAGGGTCCGGTCTGCGAATTGCGCAACAGCTTCACCGGATTGCCGACGGTGCGCAGCAGATCCTCGAGACTCGGATGAGTCATCGTTTCTCCCATGTCACCTTACGAGCGCGAGTCGTCGCACGGCATCGCCGGCCGTCACGTGCAGTGCTGCCACGTTGATGCTTGCCTTCGCAGTGTTGGCGTGTTCCCGCATGAGGGCTTCTGCCCGCCCACTTTCGCCGCGCTCCAGTGCCTCGACGATTCCATGATGCTGCCGATGGGCGTAGTGGATCAGGTCGTACATCCGCTCAAGGTTGGACTTGTCGAACGCCAGAGCCTGCGGGCCGGCAAAGGGCACGTGGTTGTTGCGTTCGAGTGACTCGGAGAGTATCGAGCTGCCTGCTTCCCGCAGGATCAGGCCGTGGAAGCGCGCATTCATCTCCGCGTAGTTCGCCTCGTCACTCTCCTCGATGCGGCGCCGGCGCAGAATCGCATCGCCGTCGTCGAGACAAGTGCGCAGCTCGCGCACGAAGGCTTTCGACGCTCCTTGCTCGGCGACGCGGCGTGCGGCAAGTCCTTCGATGACGCCGCGAACGTCGATCGCGTCTATGACGTCGGCCGCAGTAAACGCCCGTACCACATAGCCGCGCGTCTCGTGCTCGGTCAGAAGACCCTCCTGCGCGAGCAGCGGGAGCGCTTGGCGAACGGGGGTCCGCGACATGCCGAGCTGTTCGGCCACGGGGGCTTCGGCCAGTCGCTGCCCAGGCGCGAGATCGCCTCGCAGGATCATCTCGCGGAGCCGAACGATCGCCTCGGTCAGTTGCGTAGTCATGAGGTCCCGAAGTGGCTGGCGAGGCAGGATGCTGCCTGCTAGGATCCCGTTCTGTCAACTTGGGATCCCATTCGTGGAGCACGCCAGGCTAGAGCGTCGTTGAGTTGATCTGTTGCAGCCGCTGGTTCTCCTTTCAGGATTGCTCTGCGACGAGGTGATCTGGGCCGACGTGGCGGATCGCCTCGTCAACAGCGCGGATATTCGCATCGTCGCGTTCCCGGACTTTTCCTCGATCGGCGCGATGGCCGAACACGTCCTGACGATCGCACCCAGGAAATTCGCACTGGCCGGCCATTCAATGGGCGGGCGCGTGGCGCTCGAGGTCGTGCGACGTGCGCCGAACAGGGTGGCCGGTCTTGCGCTGCTCAACATTGGCGTCCACGCGCTCCGCGATGATGAAGTGAGCAGTCGCGGTCGATTGGTGCAGCTGGCGCGGGAGCGCGGAATGTCGGCCGTTGCGGCGGAATGGCTGCCACCCATGATGGGCGCCCCGGAGGCCCGGATCGCCGAGCTGATGCCGCGACTAACCGAGATGGTTGAGCGTGCAACACCGGAAGGCTTTGCGCGGCAGATCAGGGCCCTCCTCGAGCGACCCGACGCCGAAGCCGTCCTGCCATCCATCCGCGTCCCGACACTGTTGCTGAGCGGTACTCGCGACACCTGGTCACCTCTCGCGCAGCACGAGGAAATACAGCACCGCATCGCGCACGCAACGCTGGTCGGAGTCGAAAATGCCGGCCATATGGCGCCGATCGAGCAGCCGGACGCCGTCGCTCGCGCGCTTCGCGAGTGGTTCGGTCGGTTGTGGAGGGTTAATCGAATCGATGCTCCGAACGAGAGTACGGCGCGGAAATGACACGGGCGACAGGTTCTTCCGAGTTGATGCGGCGCCGGAGAGAACCCGTAGTGAGCGTCGCTAGGCTCGCGCAATGCCCTGTCTGACAGTCTCGGCAGAACGGGTCCGGGCTGTTATCCGCGCATTCTTCCTCGCACCTCTATACGCTGTTGTTAGTAAGACATGAGCTGCATCCGCGGCGTATCACCCGGCCGTCACGGCGTCGGAGAATTGTCATGCGCAAGCCAACCAAGCCGAAAGGGTTTCCGCTTCCGAGCACGCTGCAGGTGATTCCCGGCACCGAGCGGGCGCAGGTGGCCTATCCCTACTACATCCAGTTCAGTGAAGCGGATGACGAGCGCTTCTGGTTCTATAACTCCATGCACTTCCCGGAGCCGATGTCGGCGTTCGACATGGTCACGGCGGAGGCCGCTTACTGCGCGCTTGGTTCCGCGAACACTCGAGTTCACTGTCTGCCCACGACGCTTGGGATCGATCACAGGATCATCAACGGACGCGTATACATTGGCGGCAATGCCGTGACCGACCCGGCTGAAATCGCGCGCCGCACGGAGCAGTTTCAGAAGCGGGCCTTCTATTACTACGAGAACTGGGAGCGTCTCTACGAGCAGTGGCGCAAGAAGATGCTGGCACTGATCAAGGACGCACAGGCTCTGCCAAAGCCGGAGCTGCCCGAGTTCGAACCGCTCGCGAATGTTCACGCCGGGCGGGGAGTGGCCTCGAACCACTATCTACTGGATACCTACCAGAGGACCCTCGAGGGTTACTTTCGGATGTGGCATCACCACTTCGAGTTCCTGCTCCTCGGCTACGGCGCCTATCTGACGTTCTTCGGGTTCTGCAAGAAGGCATTCCCGGAGATCACCGACCAGACCATCGCCCGCATGGTGGCGGGCATCGAGGCGGAAATCTTCCGCCCGGACGAGGAGTTGCGGCGGCTCGCGCGGTGCGCTGTGGTGCTCGGGGTAGATGCGAAGTTCCAGGATGGCTTGTCGGCCGAGGCGATCATCAAGTCGTTGCAGGAAGCGGGTGAGCCCGGGCGGGAGTGGCTCATGGAGCTCGAAACCTCGCGTAACCCCTGGTTCAACATCAACGTCGGCGATGGTTTCTACCACTATCACCGCTCCTGGAATGACGACCTCTCGATGCCCTTCGCGGGTATCCCCGAATATGTGAGGCGGGTGAGGGCTGGGGAGTCACTCGAACGCCCCGTGAAAAAACTGCAGGCCGAGCGCCACCAGCTCATCGAAGACTACAGGGAGCTGCTGGGCACGAATGAGGAGCGAGCCGCCTACGACCAGATGATTTCGCTGGCCCACCGGGTTTTTCCGTATGTCGAAGGGCACAAGTTCTACTGTGAGCACTGGTACACCAACCTGTTCTTCAACAAGATCCGCGAATTCGGCGCGCTGCTCGCCACCAATAACTTCTTCTCCGATGCCGAGGATGTCTTTCACCTGACCCACTACGAGCTCGAGGCGGCGATCATCGATCTGATGACATCCTGGTCAAGCGGCTCGCCTCCGCGTGGACCCGCGCAATGGCCGAAGCTAGTGGCCGAGCGCCGTGCCGCGCTGAAGGAGTGGGCAAAGCACGAAACGCCCCCGGCACTCGGGCCGGTGCCGGACGTGATCGATGATCCGGCGATCGTCATGCTCTGGGGTATCACCCGGGAGAGTCTCGAGACCTGGTTGCGCGCAGACAGCGACGAGGCCAGCAATGAGATCAGGGGGTTCGCCGCTTCCAGCGGGGTCGTCGAAGGCCCGGCACGAATTGTGAAGTCGGTGGCGGAAATCGGGCGGCTGCAGAAAGGAGATATCCTGGTTTGCCCGATCACCAACCCGACCTGGGCGCCGATCTTTCAAAAGATCGCGGGCGCGGTATCCGACATCGGCGGTTCGATGAGTCACGCGGCCATCGTGGCCCGGGAATTTGGTCTTCCTGCCGTCGTGGGTACGGGTAATGCCACTGCGCGAATCAAGGACGGCCAGCGAATCCGCGTCGACGGCGGCCGCGGTGTGATTACCATCCTTCAGTAGGTGTGTGGTGCGCGCCTCCGAACACGTCAGCTGGTTCGCGGAAATCGGACTTAATGATCGTCCCCACATCGGGGGCAAGGGCGGTAGTCTCGGAGAGCTGCAGCGAGCGGGAATCGCCGTCCCGCCGGGTTTCGTGGTCAGGACCGGAGCGTTCGAGCACTTTGTTCAGGCGCTGGAGCGCAAATCGCCGGTGCGGGCGCCGGTCGAGTCGTTGAACCCGGAGGATCTCCCGGCCATCACGGCGTGTTCAAAAGCCCTGCGAACCCGGATGGAGGAAGCAGCGCTGCCGCCAGACGTGCTCGATGAGATTTCATCCGCGCATGCGGTGCTTTGCGGCGACGATGTGCGGCATGCCGTTGCCGTGCGCTCCTCGGCGACGACAGAGGATGCGAACGACGCCAGTTTCGCCGGACTCCAGGACACGTACTTGTGGGTCAAGGACCCCAGTCAGATGCTACGGATGGTGCGCAGCTGCTGGGCGAGCTTGTATTCGATCGAATCGATCAGCTACCGCCGAAAGCGTGGATATTCCGAGGCTGGCGTGGCCATGGCAGTAGTCGTTCAGACGATGGTCGACGCGCGAACCGCGGGAGTGATGTTCACTCGCAGCCCTACGACGGGCGACCGGTCGGTCATTACGATCGAAGCCGCATGGGGCCTCGGTTCGTCCGTAGTCGGCGGCGAAGTGACACCGGACCGTTGGGTGGTGGGTAAGGTCACGGGTGAGATTTCAGTGCGAGAGATATCGGATAAGATAATTCAGCATGTGCCCGCCTCCGCCGGCGGCACTGAGACCGTTTCCGTTGCGAACGAATTGCGCCGCGCCGCCTGTATGAGCGATGAGGAGCTGCAGGCGCTCAGGACCATAGCGCGCAAGGTCGAGCGCCACTACGGCTGCGCGCAGGATATCGAGTGGGCAGTCGACCGGCACACCGGCGAGATTCTGCTCCTGCAAAGCCGGCCCGAGACCGTCTGGTCCGCCAAGGACTCCGCGCCCGCGGCGCGCGCGGCCGAGAATCCCCTGTCGCATGTCATGTCAATCTTCGGAGGCCGCCGGTGAGCCTCACTGCCAGGGACATCGCGGAAATCACACGGCTACCTGCGTATCGCTTGACTCTGCTGTGATGTCAGCGAGTGGTCCGGGCTCTACGCCATAGCCGCTCGCTTGCAATCTGCGCGCCCTCAGCCAAGGCGCGCAACTTTAGAAACGCGATATCGGGGTCAACCGGTCCGAAGCCCGCGAAGGTACCGAACCCGCAGTCGGTGCCCGCGATGACTCTCTCGCGACCGACGATGTCTGCAAATCGACAAATTCGCTCCACGACCAGAAGCGGATGCTCCACGTAGTTGGTGGTGGTGCTGAGCACGCCTGGAACGAGGATCTTGTCGTCGGGAAGTGGGAAGTCACGAAAGGCCATCCATTCGTGCGCGTGGCGTGGATTGGCTGCTTCGAACAAGAGAGCTTGCGGCTTGGCATTGATGACCACCGGCAGGAGAAGCTCCAGCGGCACGTCGTGATGGTGCGGTCCCTCGTAGTTTCCCCAGCAAACATGCATTCGCACTCGGTCCGCCGGGATATTTCGTAACGCTACGTTGAGCACCTCGACATGTCTTGCGGCACGGTTGAGAAACTCCTCGACTTTCGCGTGGCGATACATCGTGTGCCGCCCCATGCCGAGATCGGGGGCATCGATCTGCAGCAGAAAGCCCGCGGCGACGATCGCCTCGTATTCCGTGCGCAGCGCCTCGGCCAGTGCCTCGAGATAAGCATCCGGCGTCGAGTAGTGGTCGTTTGGCTGGAAGAGTGCGATGACTCCCGGTGACGCCGCATTTAGGAACGCCTCGACAGGTGACATCGCGGCGACGGCGCGCCGCAGATTCCGGAGGTCCGCGGCCAGCGGCTCTGTATCCTTGACCTTGACCTCACCGACGCAGCGCGGACGCCGGTACTTGGCCGTCGCGCCGCGATCCGCAAGTTTCGCCATCAAACGCGGGAACTCGACCAGATCCTGACCTGGCTCCCGCGGCGTGTCGCCGGCAAATCCGGTGAAACGGTCAGCGATATACGTGGCATAGCTGATCTTGCTCATCTCGCCGTCGCTGACGACATCGACGCCGACTTCAACCTGCCGGCGCACCACATCGACGACGGCGTCGCCGATCACACGCGCAGCCGCGGCCGCATCCGTCTCCTCATTCCGCTCGCGGGCGAAGAGCACGTCGGTGACGGCCTGAGAACGCGGCAGGCTGCCAACATGCGTCGTCAATACGCGGTCCGTGCTGCGCTTCAACGGCCTCCCCTCACGGCACGTGTCGCCCGGCTCAGCGGTAGTTGTTGTTTGAAGTGTGATCGCCTCCGAGCCAGCGCTTGAGGTCGGCGTGCGCGGTTGTGCGTCGCGTGCGATTGATCTTCTCGACGTCGGGATGATCGAGCGTGAACTCCACGATCATGCCGTTCGGGTCGGTGACATAGACCGAACGGCAGTAACCGTGCTCCAGCACGAACGACTGTGGCTCCTTGTAGCCCGCCGCCTTGAGCCGCTTCTCGATTCCCTCCTGCGTCTCCTTGTCGACGTAGAGCGCGATGTGATGAAACGGCGTGAACGGCATCTTCGGTCCGAACTGTTCCTGGTCCTCGCGATTGGCAAACTGAAAGAAAGCCAGCGCACCGCCGTCGCCGAGTCCGAAGAACAGGTGGCAGTAAGTGCGCTCGGCACCGAACAGCACGTCCTTTTCGCACCAGGTCGCGGCCAGCGGCAGGCCGATCACCTCTTCATAGAACTTGCGCGTGGCCTCGAGATCGCGCGTCACGTAGGCCGTGTGGTGCAGTCGCTTAGGCAAGGATGCTGATGTTGCCATGTCTGACTTCCTCTAGAAGCGATACTTGAACTCTGCCCCCCAAATCATCGGTTGAGCCTTGAACACGAAGTTGTTCGTGTAGCCTGGATTGGGGAAGAACTGCGGTCCTGGCGACCATTCCGCATTGTAGTCCTCGTCCGTCAGGTTCTTGGACCATGCCGTCACTGACCAGGTGTCGGTGCCCAGCCCCACGCGCAGGTTCAGCAATTCCACGGGATCCCGCACGGTGAAATTGTCGGGATACCAGTAAGTGTCACCGATGATTGTGAAATCCGGCCGAATGAAGAAGCTGAGCCCGCTGGCGGCTGACAGCTCGAGGCGGTACTGCGCACCGAGATTGACGGTGTACTCGGAGACGAGTGGTGCCTGGTTGCCGACGTCCGCCGGGTCGCGCCTCGACTCCTTGATCTCGCTGTCGGTGTAGCCGACGCGCAGATACAGGTCGAGGCCGTCACCGACGCGCCCCTGCACCTCGGCTTCGAGCCCCTGGTATTCGACCTTGTCGAGATTGCCCAGATTCTGCGTGCTGGTGTTCGGATCAAAGACGAAGAAGTACGAGCCCTTGGCCTCGGTGTAATAGGCGGTCAGGCTCGTGCTCACCCGCCGGTCGAGGAACTGCGCTTTCACCCCAGCCTCGAAGGTATCAGCAGTTTCCTGGTCGAACAGGTCGTCGATACCCGGAATGCCGGTGGCGCCGACACCCGTCTGATTGAACCCGCCGCTGCGAAAGCCTCGGCTGTAACCAACATAGATCGAGCTGTCGTCCGAAGGCTTGAAGCGCAGGGTCGCCTTCGGCTGCAGATCGTCCCAGGACTCCTTTCGCACCTGTCCGGTAAATGCGGTTGTCTGCAACGGACCCGGGATGAATTGCTGGGGCGTTTCCGTCGTGTTCTCCCGATCGTCGCGGTCGTAGCGCAGCGCTATGGATCCCTCGAGCCGTGGGGTGATGTCGAAGTTCAGCTCGCCGAACACGGCCCAGGCGAGATTGTCCTGCGAGTCCGCAAGATACGTGAACTGCGGATTAAACAGTGGCAACGGCTCGCGCTTCACTTCGGGCACTTCGCCAGTGCCCAGATCAAATACGTTGCCCGTTGAGATGAAGCGGTCAGTCGCAATTGCGTAGCCACCGATAATCCACCGCACGCGCTGGTCTGCCGGCGAGGTGAAGCGCAGCTCCTGACTGAGGGCGTCGACGTCGAGAAACTGATGCTGCGCCTGGTCCGATCCGAAGAACTGGAACAACACGGATTCCGGGATCGGCAGGAAGTTGAACTGATCGCCAGTCAGGATCTCCTCGACCTGGTCGTAGGCGGTGATCGAAGTCAGCGTACCCGCGGAGGTCTCAAAATCGAGCTTCAGGGACGCGCCGTACATGTCCCGCTCGTTGTTGCCGCGGTTGTTCACGCGCACGTCCAAGCTCGTATCGTTGACACTTTCGGTGATGTTGAAGTAGAGCGCCTGGGTGTCCACTGCAGAGCCATACACGCGCAGGTCCGCCGTAAACCCGTCGTTCGGCTCCCACAGCAGCCGCACGCGACCGGACATGTCCTCAAACGGGTCGGCCTCTTCGCCGAGAAACGGGTTATCGATATAGCCGTCGGTATCGAGATATGACGCGGACGCCATGAACTTCCAGGTTTCCGAGCCACCCAGCGGCCCGCCGACGCCGGCGCGCACGGTGTATCCGGGTCCAGAGTCGTAACCCAGCGTCAAGTGCCCTTCGAGCTCATCACCGGGTTGCTTGGTGGTGATGATCACTGCACCGCCGATTGCATTGCGCCCGTACAATGCGCCCTGCGGACCCTTCAACACCTGGATGCTCTCGACGTCGAACAGTTCCTGATTGAACTGCGACGGGTTCGCCATCAACACGCCGTCGATCAAGACCGCCACGGACGGCTCGCTGTTGCGCGCCTGGGAAATGCCGCGCACGACGATGAAGGAGGTGCCCTGGTTCTGCGTCTGCACCATCGTCATGTTGGGCGTCATGGCTATGTAGTCCTGCGGTCGGACGATACCGGCGGATTCGATGTCCGCCTCGCTGAAGGCGTTGACGGCCACGGGCACATTGAGAGCCGCCTCGTCGCGTTTGCGTGCCGTGACGACGACCTCCTCCATGATTTCCTGTGCCTGGGCCACGGTCGGGACCGCTAAGCTGGCTGCGACAGCCATGGCGACCAGCATCGCATCCCATCTCCCCTTGGATGTGTGCATGTGGATCTCCGCTATTGAGCGTTTGAGTGGGCGATTACTTCGGGAGTGCGCGTGCTGAGCTCTGCGCGCACGATGGCTGCGCCGGCGACCATCGCCCTGAGCTTTCCCAGGGCGACGTCGCGGGGCAGGTATTTCATGCCGCAGTCGGGCGCGACGATGACGTCGGCGGCATTGACGTAGGGCAGCGCCCGCCTGATTCGATCGGCAATCTTTTCCGGCGTCTCGACCTCAAGATTCGCGAGGTCGATGACGCCCAGAATCACCTTCTTTCCCTCGAGGTCCCGCAGCACGGAGCAGTCGAGATTCGACTGCGCGGTCTCGATGGAGACCTGCTGGCAGCGGCAGTGCGCGAGCTCGGGAAGGAAGGAATACGCCGACGGTCGGACGTGAATGATCGCGGCGTAGCCGAAGCAGATGTGGACGGCCGTGGTTCCGGTGACGCCGTCGAGCGCGCGGTTGAGCGCCTCGAGACCGAATGCCCGGGCCTCCTCGGGTCGTGCCTGCATGTACGGCTCGTCCAGCTGCACGATGTCGGCTCCGGCGGCGAACAGGTCGTGGATCTCTTGGTTGAGCGCCGCCGCGTAGTCCATCGCGGCAAGCTGCCGACTGCCGCCGTAGTGATCGATTTGCGCCTGTTGCGCCATGGTGAAAGGTCCGGGCACCGTGACCTTTACGCTCTTGCGGGTGTGCCGCTTTAGGAACTCGAGGTCAGCGAGCATCACGGGGTGCCGGCGCCGGATGGGCCCGATCACTCGTGGCACGGGATTCGGATGGCCGCTGCGATCGAGTGCCACACCAGGATTGTCGAGATCGACGCCGTCGAGCGCGGTGGCGAAGCGATTGGAGTAGCTCTCACGGCGGATCTCGCCGTCCGTCACGATGTCGAGACCCGCATCCTCCTGGGCCTTGATCGCGAGCAGCGTTGCGTCATCCTGCGCTTCCGCCAGAAACGCTTCTGGAATTCGCCAGAGCTCCCGTGCACGCACGCGCGGCGGAAACCGGCCGGCGAGCTTCTGGCGGTCGATCAGCCAATCGGGTTGCGGCATGCTGCCGACCAGCGATGTCGGAAAGAGTCTCGCAGGTGCTTGCGCCACGTCGGTCATTCCGCCACCTGACGTGTGTTGCTCGTCACCGGCATTGCGGGCCAGCGCTTATCCCGGGAAAGCGCGGCGCGAATCGCTGCGCCGTGCTCATCCAGCAGCGGCGCCGCCGAAACGCCGGCCGCGCGTTCGCCGTCGAACTGCAGGGCCGGACGCACGGCAAATCGCGCGCCTTGCCTGGCCGATTCGACCGGGACGATCAATCCGAGATGCCGCACCTGCGGATCGGCGACGACGGCGTCGATGCCGTTAATCGGCGCAAACGGCACGTCGTTCGCATTGAGACGCTCAGTCCATTCGGCGAGCGAGCGCTGCCGAAAGAGCCGATCGAGCTCCTCCCCGAGCGCTTCGTAGTTGTCGATGCGCGACAGACGATCGCCAAATCGCTTATCGCGCGTCAGATGCTCGGCCCCGAGTGCGGTCGCCAGGCCCTGCCAGAACTTTTCGAGCGATGAGAGATGGATCGCGAGAAGTCGGCCGTCGGCGGTGCGCAGAATGTACGCCTGCGCGAGGCGCGGTCGATCCGTGGATTTTGGCGTCACTCCGAGGGCGAAATAGGCGGCGAACGGCTCAACCGCGAAATGCGCCATGGCTTCCAGCATGGACACTTCTACCAGCTTTCCCCGGCCGGTCTGCGCTCGCTCGAGCAGGGCGCCGAGGACCCCGTACGCGGCGTAGATCCCCGTGATGGCATCCGCCAGCGCGGGGCCGAGAAAGCGCGGTCGTTCGGGATCCACGACGACACTCAGGAATCCGGAGAGCGCCTGCGCAACCGAGTCGTAGCTTGGGCGCTCGGCATATGGGCCGCTCGCGCCGAAGCCGCTGATGGAGCAGTAAATGAGTCGCGGGTTGATAGCCCGTAGGCGCTCGGGCCCGGCGCCGAGCCGTTCCGCCGTGCCGGGACGAAAGTTCTGCAGATAGACATCCGCCTCACTGATCAGCTGCTCGAACAGCTGGCGGTCCGCGGCTTGCTTGAGATCGCACACCAGACTGCGCTTGTTGCGGTTGTACGCCTGGAAATGCGGTGAATAGCTTTCGTTGTTGTAACTGCGGTATGGGTCGCCCTCCGGGCTCTCGATCTTGATGACGTCGGCGCCGAGATCCGCGAGCATCATTCCGGCACACGGACCGGTGATGAACGTCCCCTGCTCGATCACACGAGTGCCACGAAGCACGTGGGCGGATGTCATGGTGCGCCTGCACGGCTCATGGCTTTACCTCGCGGTCCGAACCACTCGCCGAATTCTCACCACTGACGAAGCCAGCCGGCGACTTGCCGACGTAGCGAATGGCGGAAGCCCCTTCGTCGGCGAGCACGAAGCCGATCGGTGTCTGCTGCTCTTCGAGGAGATGCGCGATGAGGCTCGCCGTGCGCGCGAGAATCGGGACGCCTTTGACGGCGAGCAGCGGATAACCCGCGTCGAGCAGAACCGCGGCGATGGCCCCGGAGACATTCATCACCAGTGGCTTGCCGGTCACATCGCGCACCAGCTTCTCGACGCTGCGAGCGACTTCGACGTGGCGTCCCGCGACTTCACATTCAGTCGCCACCGCTAGGAGCCTCGCGACCCTCGGGTCGATCGCTTTGTGCAGCGGGTGGCCGAATCCCGGGACCGCGCGACGTGCGTCCCGCAGCTCGACGAGCGCGGCGCGCACGGTGGCGTTGAGCGAATTGGACGGGCCGCGCGCCAGAATGTCGGCGAACAATCGTGCCGCCGATTCGGCCGAGCCCAGGATCACCGAGCCGCAACCGAGTATTCCTGCCGCCACCGCGCCCTGCAGCGCCTCAGGAGCGGCGGCGAGCGTCATGCGGCTGGCTGCCACGCTGGGGACAAGCCCGTGCTCGGCAATCGCAACCAGCGCGGCATCGATGACACGGCGCTGCGCGGGGCGCGGGAGCGCCCCGGTCACCAGCAACCAGAGGTGATCGGTAAACGAAACCTTGCCGATGAGGTCGCTGCACAGGTCGATGCCCCGGACGATGATGGTTTCCGGGTTCGACGCCGAGATTGCCGTGCTGCGCGCAGCCTGCCGCCCGATCTTCATGCCGCCGCGACCCCCTCTGCGTGTTGCACAGAAGTTTTCGGATAGCGAAATCAGATTCGACTAGCGAATATGCTGTGCCCGCGGTAGATGCCGCGTCAAGCCCCGGGAGCGCCGCCCGGCTTCCGGTTTTTCGCATATCGAAATAGACTGCCGGCGTGCCACTGCGCCAGACATCCGCACCCAAACGCGAGGCCATGGGAGGTCTCGCCAAAGGCCTGCACGTGATCCGGGCCTTTACTCGCGATCACTCGGCGCTGACTTTGAGCGAAATAGCAGGTATCGCGCGCATGCCGGCGGCCACGGCCCGGCGGTGCCTCCTCACGCTGGAGGAGCTCGGGTACGTCACGCGCAAGGGGCGCCAGTTCCTGCTGCGGCCGAAAGTCCTGGAGCTGGGCGCCGCCTATCTCGAGTCGATGGACATCGAGCACCTCACCAAGACGCATCTTGAGGAGCTTGCGCGCATGACCGGGGACTCGGCTGCGCTTTCCGTCCTGGACGGCAACGACATCGTTTATGTCGCGCGCACGTCGGTGCGTACGCTGCTGCGCCTCGAAGCCCACGTCGGCAGCCGCTTTCCCGCGTACGCAACGTCGATGGGTCGCGTGCTCCTGGCGGGCCTCCGCCCCGAGCGATTCGAGCACTACCTGCGCACGCAGCGATTCGTGGCGCTCACCGACCAGACCGTCACGGACCCGGCCAAGCTCCGCCAGATCATCGAAGACTGCCGGCACGCCGGCTATGCAGCAGTAGAGGACGAGCTGGCGTTTGGCGTGGTCGCCGTCGCGGTCCCGGTTCATGACCAGTACGGCAGGGTTGTCGCCGCGCTGAACAGCTCCAGCCATTCCAGACGCATCACCAAGACCAAGCTCGTGCGCGAGCGCCTGAACATGCTGAGGAATGCGAGCCAGCAGATTTCCGCCGAGCTGGCCCGCGTGCCCGGGCTCGCGTTGAGCGCCCAACTGTGATCCGCCCCTTCTCGATGCTTGACGCTGCGGCGTGCGGCTCGTAGGCTGTTTGCGAACTTCTTTTCGGTATACGAAAACCTCAGATTTGGGCCGCAGCCGCGCATGAAGCGATGGCGGTCAAAGTGAGCGCATGCTGGCAGACGATCAGTACGTCGATGTCGATCGTGGTCGCCTGCGCTACCGGGACGAGGGTCACGGAGAAGCGGTCGTATTCGTTCACGGCTGGACGCTCGATCTCGACATCTGGGAGCCGCAGGCTACGGAGCTCCGCCGAATTTTTCGCGTCATCCGGTTCGACCGGCGCGGGTTTGGACGGTCCTCGGGTTGCCCATCGCTCATCGATGACGCCGACGACCTCCTGACACTGCTCGATCGTCTCGAGCTTTCTCAGGTCGCGGTCGTGGGGATGTCGCAGGGCGCAAGAGTGGCGCTGCATGCAGCGCTCATTTCGCCGCGCCGAATTTCGGGCCTCGTGCTGGATGGCTCGCCCCACCTCGGCGCCGAACCCGAAACGGGAGCTGACGAAGACTTGCCGCTGGATCGTTACCGGGAGCTGGTTCGGACAGCGGGGATCGATGCCTTTCGGCGCGAGTGGCAGGACCATTCGTTCCTGAAACTCGTAACCGACGATCTGCGGGCACACCAACTCCTGGCGAGGGTGATCGCCAGATATCCCGGTCGCGACCTCGCCGAATCACAGCCTCCCTTGGTTCGGATTCCGGATGCGCGATCAGTCGCACGCGTGCAGAAGCCAACCCTCATTTTGAATGGTGAATTCGACACGGACAGCCGCAAGCGCGCCGGTGATGCGCTGCATGCCGCCCTACCGTTTGCTGAACGCGCTCTGGTGCCGAAAGCCGGGCATCTCGCCAATCTCGACAACCCGCCGGCCTACAACGGCCTCGTTCGCGAGTTTCTGCAGCGCCAGTTCCGCGCCGCCGCCTAGATCGGAGAAGTCCTTATGGCCAGCATTCTCGTCCTCTATTACAGCAGTTACGGCCACATCGAGCAGATGGCACGGGCTCAAGCCGAGGGCGCGGCGCGCGTCGCCGGCACCCGAATCGTCGTCAAGCGAGTTCCAGAGCTCGTCCCGCCCGACGTCGCCAAGTCCGCTGGCTTCCGGCTCGATCAACCTGCGCCCATCGCAGAGCCGGAAGAGCTTGAAGACTACGACGGCATGATCTTCGGCACGCCAACCCGCTTCGGAAACATGGCATCGCAGATGAGGAATTTTTTTGACCGCACGGGCCCGCTCTGGCTGCGCCATGCGCTCGTCGGAAAGGTCGGCGGCGTCTTCTGCAGCACAGCGAGTCAACATGGGGGTCAGGAAACGACCATTACGTCGTTTCACACGACTCTACTTCATCATGGATTCATCGTCGTGGGCCTGCCGTACACGTTCAAGGACTTATCGACGATGCGTGAAGTCACAGGTGGTACGCCCTACGGTGCCAGCTGTGTGACTGGCGCGGGCGCCGAATTGCGAATGCCGACTGCCCTTGAACTTGAGATGTGCCGCTACCAGGGCGAGCACATGTGTAGAATCACGACGCGCCTTGCCGCGGGCTCAATGGCCGCATAGAAGCGCCCGACGTACAGGAACACGCCGCAACTCAGGCAAGCTGCCACGAGTGGAGCGTGCTGCGCGAATCACTTAATAGTTCGGGTGCACGTTCATCACCGCGATGGTACAGCCCACCGCGAAGATCGGGATCGGCGCGTAATACCATAGCTCGCCGGCGCACTTCTCAACTGCGCCTGCGATCGCGATGAAGGTGCGAATCTCGAATCCGCCCTGCCCCGCATCGCGCCACGTCGCCTCGTCGTCATACGCCAGCAGGGGCCCGCGCCGGTTGTTGAGGAAGTGGTCGAGGAACTCGCGGTCCCAGCGCTCATTGATCTTTCCGGAGTCCGGCGTGCATGGCCAATGCGAAATCCCGCCCGTGCCGATCACCGCGATGCGTTCCGGCGCCAGGTCGCACGCCCGGCGCAGTGCCCGGCCGAACTGGTAACAGCGCTTGAGCGGGATGAGCGGCGGCCCCTGGCAGTTGATGTTGACCGGGATTACGGGCAGGTCGTAGCGCGGCGTCAGGAAGCTCAGCGGCACCATGATGCCGTGATCGAATTTCCATTCCTGGGCGTACGCGAGATCGATGTCATTCATGACCTCCTGGATAAGGCGCATCGACAGGCCGGGCGCGCCCGGAACGCGCGTGTGCTTGATGGCGAGCCATGCCTCATCCTCGATCGGGCCCTCGTAGTGCTCGGCCATGCCGACACAGATCGCCGGCATGTTGTTCATGAAGAAATTGGCGAAATGTTCCGCGCCGACGACCACCAGGACGTCCGGCTTCGAGGCTTCGAGCGCGAGCCGCAGTCGTTCGTAGCTGGCATAGAAGGCGTCACGCAGCGCCGGATCGGCGCGCTCCCTGCGCCCGGTGATCCCGGGAGCGTGACTGCAGACGGCCGCAAAGACGAGGCTCATGGTCGCTGGTCCGCGCGCGTGTAAAGGCCCACCCTGACGGGGCCGTACTTGCGCTCACCTTCTCGCATGGCGTCGATATAGGCATTCCACTCAAAGCCGCGCATCGCGGCATAGTGCATCAGCAATTGCCCGTTCACGCCCATGACATAGAGCAACCCGATGTCCGGCTCGCGAATCGCCCGGCGCTCCTCCTCGGTGAGTTCGTAGTCCGCGAGCAGATTCTCGACATTCTCATCGTATCGCCGGCGCACCGACGGATCGCGGTTGAGCTGGAAGAGCAGCTTCTGCACGTAATAGAGACTCATGGCTCCTCGTCCGCCATACAGGTCTCGAGTTCCTCCAGCAGGGCGAACAACTGTGCGAGGCGTTCGCGGCCGAAGCGGCGCTCGATGTCGTGATAGATGCTCTCGGAATGCGACGCATGCTGGGCGATGAGCCTCAAGCCCTTGCGCTCGATGCTGATCACGGCGCGGCGCAGATCGGAATCCACCGGCTTGCGGCTGATAAGCGCGCGTGCCTCCATGTCGCGCAAAATCCGCGACAGGCTCGGAGGCAGCAGGAAGGTCAGATCGGCGAGCTCGGTAATTTCCATCGGCCCGACAGCGGTAAGCGCGCGCAGGATGCGCCATTGCTGCTCGGTCACGCCGCGCGTGCGCAATCC
>Ga0180094_1000142_pt1 | contig 16622 bp, 17 predicted proteins | sample EasRivT47_16_1Da_FD_121786 | JGI IMG/M metagenome (GOLD analysis project Ga0180094, IMG submission 121786) | Soil microbial communities from meander-bound floodplain in the East River, Colorado, USA - East River metaG ERMLIBT47_16_1Da | ecosystem: Environmental > Terrestrial > Soil > Floodplain ... | reverse complement strand
CGATGACAATGATGTCTGAGGAATGACCGGTTTTCATGGGACCTCGTTGGCGATCATTCGATCAATGTTCCACGTGGAACATTTTCGTTTCCTATCTTCACGTGCGTAGTCGCTTAACCCGGATTATTCACGAAGGTTCGTCGCGAAACCGCGCAGACGCCGGCGAAACGGGCGCTCGGAGCCACGAAGGAGGGAGGCGTACCCTCTGTGGTACGCTGACCGACTGAGCGGCGAGACCGCCCGTTGTAGCGGCGTATCCGCGGTTGCAGCAGAAGGTTCATGAACAATCCGGGTTAAGGTCACGTATCGAGCCGAGAACTGTACCAGAAATACAATCCGAAACCAATCGCCACTATGTTCGAAGCCGTTTCGCGGTGTCTTCGTACACCGTGCGGCGCGGACCGATCGTCACAATATCAATCAGACGAGGCGAATTGATCCGATAGATGATGCGGAACCGGCTCACGCGAAGGCTTCTGAGCCCATCGAGGTCGTCCCGCAACGGTTTCCCAGCTTCGGGGTTGCGGATAAGTTCATCGAGACCGGCGCGAACCTTTCGCTTGATCTCGGGGTGGAGGCCGCGGACGAGCGCCCGTACGTCGGCGGGCACACGGAGGAGCCTGATCGTCGGCATTCGGACCGATCGCTACTTCAAGAGTGCGTCGACCGTCAGCGGCTTGAGCGCTTTCGATTGAAGAGCCCGCAGCCCCTTCCGAATCTCCCGCATCAGGTCGCGGTCGGATTGGATGGCGACGGTTTCCTTCCAACTCTCGAATTCGTCGGAGCTGACGATCACCGCCGTCGCCCGGCCGTTCTTAGTGATCGTAATCTCCTCATCCATCGAGTGCACCCGATCGATCAATTCACTCAACCGGGCCTTGACCTCCGACAGCGGCAGCGTTTTCATGTAATCACGCCCTCCATGGGAATTGACCAGAATTCAGACTAGATTATACATGCGCCCCGTGGTCCGATCAAGGCCCCGACTCTCTCATCATGTGGGCGCTGAACCGCCGGGACAAGGCGCGGTTGACGCGACATGAGCGGCGCTCCTCATGCCAAGAAAATAAATCCGTCTCCATTTTCCTCCGTCCCCATTTTTCCTCGCAAACTTCTTATTACACGGCAAATTATAAAATTCCGCAACTTACTGTGTTATAAGGGATTGTTTGCCATTAAACCTTGTGTTAGTCTCTAAGCTAACAATAATCTGAAGAGGTGCTCAGATGGACAAGCGGACCAATAAGACACGACAAAGGTGGGTCAGGTCTAACTGGTGGACTCGCAATCGTCTTAGCGATTTTGATTCTCTATTGACCTTCGCTATTACGCAACTTCAGGAGGAAAACTGGGAAGATGCTCTCTGGCACGCGATGGGCAGGGAGAAGTTCTGTACGGTTACTTACTTAACCAAAGATGGACCGGTTGAGAAAACTATGTGGGACGCTGACGTTATGAGCAATGTCAGCATGGATATCGGCTTAGGGTGGGCTTTCAAAGCAGAAGACACGGAGAAGGTAATTCGAAGGGTCGAAGAGGCCATCACAGAAATAAAACAGGCCATTCCGAATATATCCGGAAGTGCGGCGTCCTTTGAGTTAGCCCGGCAGTTACAGGGCAAGGTCAAACAAGTGCTGGATTGCATCATTGCCAAGACTGACCTCGTGGATCGGCAGCGGAGTGGGAAAGAAGAGGCCGCGTGGGTAGAGCGACTCAAACTGAGAGATGTTGGATACAAGTTGACAGGCCAATTATCGGACTATTTGGATCTGCCTTGGGACGTCTCCCATTTTGAAGATCACCGCGGGATCATGGAAATGGTCAGAAAGGAATTCAATGTGTCAGATACAAGACGGGCAGTGGTTAATAGCGACGGTTTTCTCTTCTTCGATGATGAAGGGGAAGATGCGGCGAGAACTCTGTCATGGATGCTCACTGGTCTTGTGGAAATAGTGTTTCAACGCGAACGGCCCCTTCTAAGGAAGTGTCAATGGTGCGAACACTATTTCTTCCATGAGACACTAAAGAGAAGGAAGTTCTGTTCAGATTTTTGCCGATATGACTGCTATAACAAACGCCAGCGTGGTGAAGTACGCTGAAAGAGAGGTGTCCAATGCGCTACGAGCAAATTCCTCTAAACCAACTCGTCGTCTCAAATCTGAATACGCGGACAGATCTGCAGGCGGGTCAGGAGGATTCCGGGATAGCAGAGTTGGCGGCTAGTATTCGGGAGAAAGGCCTTCTGTTACCCCTTATGGTTCGCCAAGTTTTCCAAGGGCGGTTCGAGGTCATCGCTGGACAGCGAAGGCTCAGAGCGTGTCAACAGATTGGTCTCGATCAAGTACCCTGTCTTGTCCGAGACAATGTTGAAGATTCCGAGGCTGTGGCTCTCTCCTTGATTGAGAATGTCCATCGAGCGGACATGAACCCCCTCGACAAGGCAAAAGCACTAAAAACCCTTTATGACCGGTATGGCTCTTACGAGCGGGCAGCAAAGGAAACCGCATGGTCAGTGACTACTGTCCGAAAGTATATCCGCCTGCTCGACCTCCCGGAAGAGTTGCAGTCTAAGATTAGCACCACGCAGGGACCGGGTGGAGTTTCTGTCCTGGCTAAGCTAGCCACGACATTTTCTGGCCATGAGGCGATCGAGGTTTATGACAAGATTTCAGGGTTTAAGGGGTCGATCCAAGAAGAGATCCTCAAGAGAAGTGGAGGAGATAGTTCCCAAATAGGCAGTCTAGTTGAACAGGCAATGGATGGAGCCTTCGACACTCGTTTCTGTGGCGGGGCCTTTCGTTGCGAAATTATCCGAGACGTTATCAAGGGCAAGGTCAATAAGTCTGACTTTCTACAACTCGTGGAGGAAGTTGCAGAGAATTCAGATGCCGAACTGCCTGAAGCCTCCTTGCGCAAGGCTGCTAGAGACTTTTGGAAGGCTCTTGCCCGAAAATAGAACCGCTTAGGGGACGCCCGGGTGGTAACCCCACGGGGTCAGACTTGACCTGTTGGCTTTTGCTAGCCGTTGACAAAGAGCTTATTGAACAAGCGCTCTGATTCTCGCAACCCCCTCTCGGTGAAGACCCTTCGCGTACAGCCTATTCATCGCGTCCCAATCAACGGATTTCCACGCCCTGACATCGTCGTGGAGCGTCAGATACAGGAGGGCGAGGACGGCTTCGTCGATTTTCTCAGTGTCGATCTCCACTGCAACACCTTCTCGGCAACGGCTTACGCTTCATCGTCTGCCCAGGCAGCACGCAAAACTGAATCCCATCGTCAGCCGAGCAGCCACCCAACGCGCGCACTCACGCCGCCCCCTCTCGCTTCTTCGGCGGGCAGGGGATCGAGCCGTACGAGCAGAACACGCAGCATGTCCCGGCCTTGGGCCTCAGCGTCGCACCGCACGCGCGGCATTGGTAGACCACCACGCACGCGTCGAGCGGCATCGTTTCCTCGTGCTGGGCGCCACACTGCGGGCAGGTGATCGTCGTCGATGTCGTCATATACCAATGCCAAGAGCCTTCTGCCGCTTCAGAACTTCGGAGAGCGCCCGTAGAATACGATTGACGGACTCGGAATCAGGGAAAATGCGCGCGACGTCAGGGTCCAGAATGACGATGTTCGTCCCCTGCGCGAATCGCATGGCGTATTTTCCCCTAACGCCACCGGCAAAATCGTATTCCTGTCGCATTTTGGGACTTCGTGTCTTCCCCACGTTTGCGCCTTCCTGTAAGAGGCGGCGGTGGTGCTTGCCGCGGACCGCCTTCGAATAGTCGAACGTATACTCGGATCGGAGCCCATCGGCTTGCGAGCAACTCTTACGTTTCATCCGGATATTCAGAAAACCGCAGAGTGGCACCGAAAACATCGATACCACCCTGGCTATACTGGTACCAGCCAGTGTAGGAGCCTATCCGCTCGAAATCAAGCGAGGGGGTCGTAACGGGGCAATCCCTCATTTCGTCATGCCCGCGAAGGCGGGCATCCAGTTCTTGGACGTGGTCTCGATTAAGAGGCACATCCTGGATTCCCGCTTTCGCGGGAATGATGGAGTAGGACACATCCTACCCCTATTGCCTGGGGATCACTTCCCGATACAAAACTTCGAAAAGATCTCGTTCAGCACGTCATCCGTCGTCACCGTCCCCAGGATCTCACCTAGCGCATCCACGGCCCCGCGCAGATCGAGGGCGATACACTCGTGGGGACCTCGCGCGGCCAGCGTCTCTTCTAAGTGGACAAGCGACGCCTCGGTGCGCTTGAGCGCCTCGACGTGGCGCAGCTTCGTGACGAACGCGCCTTCCTTGACCGCCACGCCGCCACCAAGGCGACTCACGATCTCGTTGGTGAGCGTGTCCATCCCTTCGCGCGTGAGCGTCGAGACACGGAGGATCGTCGCTCCGCCGAGCGCATCACGAACCGCCTCCGCGTCCAAGCGCTGGGCGAGATCCGCCTTGTTCGCCACGGCGATCACCGGTCGGCCTTTCAGCTCGGCCAGCCACACGCGATCGTCGTCCGCCAACGGCGCGGAACTATCAAACACTGCAACGATGACACCCGCATCGTTGATGGCATCACGCGTCCGGCGGATGCCTTCGAGTTCCACAAGATCGTTCGTCTGCCGCAGGCCCGCCGTATCAGAGAGCCGCACGGCAATCCCGCCAAGGTCTGCCATTTCTTCGATGGTATCCCGTGTGGTCCCGGGGATCGGCGTGACGATCGCGCGGTTCTCGCGCAACAGGACGTTGAGCAGACTCGACTTGCCCACGTTGGGTCGGCCCGCGATGACGACCGACGCGCCTTCCCGGACGATCCGCCCGTGGTCCGCCGTCGCCAGCAACCGGCGCACCTCGCGCAGGGCCTCGTCGACCGCAAGCCCCAGCGCCTCGCGCGGCAGGAACTCAAGCCCCTCTTCGGAAAAGTCGATACTCGCCTCGATCTCAACCAACAGACCGACGAGCCGCTCCTGCAGCGTGCGGATCTCCGCCGACAGCCCGCCGCGGAGTTGCGCCACCGCCGCGCGCGCGCCGGCGTCGCTCTGGGCACGGATGACGTCCATCACGGCCTCGGCCTGGGCCAGGTCGATCCGGCCGTTGAGGAACGCGCGCCGGGTGAACTCGCCGGGCCGGGCCATCCGCACCTGGGGGGAGAGCAACGCGCCCACGATGCGCTTGAGCACGTGCAAGCCGCCGTGGCAGGAGAGCTCGACGACGTCCTCGCGCGTGTAACTGTTCGGCGCGCGCATCACCGTCACGAGCACCTCGTCGATCACGCATCCATCGGCGGGATCGACGGCGTGACCGAACGCCACGCGGCGGTCATCGAGCGCCTTGAGGAACCGGCCCGACGCCAGGCGCAGGATTCGATCCCCGGCCGCGATCGCCTCGGGTCCCGACAGGCGCACCACGCCGATCGCGGCCTCGCCGGGCGCGGTGGCGATCGCGCAGATCGTGTCGGTCGTTGGGGTCGAGCGGGCCATGGGCGTCGGCAGCGCCCGGCCGGGTTCAGTGCCCCTTGGGCACCACCACGGCCGGTTGCTTCCACAACTTCATCGTCACATATTGCTGAAGAATGCTCAAGAGGTTGTTGACCATCCAATAGAGCACCAGCCCGGACGGGAAGCTCAGAAAGAAGAACGTGAATACCACCGGCATGAGCAGCATCAGCTTGGCCTGTTTGGGGTCCATCGTCGTCGGCTGCAACTTCTGCTGCAGGACCATCGTCGCCCCCATCAAGACGGGGAGGATGTACGACGGGTCTTTCTCCGACAGATCCGTGATCCAGAGGAAGAACGGCGCTTGGCGCAACTCTATTGTGGTATAGAGGATGTTGAAGAACGCGACAAAGAACGGGATCTGCAACACCATGGGGAGACATCCCCCAAGGGGATTGACCTTGTTGGTCTTGTAGAGGCCCATCAGTTCCTGGTTGAGACGGGCTTTGTCGTGCTTATATTTTTTCTGGAGAGCCTGCAATTGGGGCTGCAGCGTCGACATCGCCCGCATCGACACATAGCTCTTGTGCGTGAGCGGAATGAAGACGATCTTGATCAGCGCGGTCAGCAAGATGATCGCCGCGCCGTAATTCCCGAGATAGGCGTGCAGGAATTTGAGGATGAGGAACAGCGGCTCGGCGATGAGTCGCACCAGCGACCAACTCCCATAGATGAACCAGCCAAAGTCGATCGTCCCATCGAGCCCGACGTTCATCGCCACCAGGCGATCGTATTCTTTGGGGCCGGCATACAGGCGATAGACCCGCGACGCCGTCTCGCCCGACCCCGTCTCACGCAGCCCCGCCGTGACGCGCCCCTCACCGAACCGCTCGACCACCACGGCACCCTGAGGCTCTTGAGGGATGAGGGCCGAGAGGAAGTACTTGTCTTGCAGCGCCGTCCACGCGACTCGCCCGGCGTGGACCGCCGGCTGATCGAGTTCCGACGGTTTGTCCCACACCACCTTGCCGTCCACTTGGCTGGTGGGCCCCACGTAGCCCACCGTCGTCAGAGCTCCCCACTGCCGGATGCCGAAATTCTCTCCCAGCATCAGGCGGTACGCCCCCGTGACCTGCCGCGTCTCGAGCTCGACGTCCACCTCGTATGTGTCGTGGTGGAAGGTCAGGCGCTTGGATACCACTTGGCCCGAGGGGGTCCGCACCTCGAACCGCAACTGGCCGGTCGGTTGGCGATCGGCTGAGAGTCGTAGATCATCGCCCTCCAGGGCGTACGGCCCGTTCAGCACGGCCGTCTTAAGTACCTCGTCTTCCCCTTCCACGACCACCGCCAGCGGCGCCAGCGCGGAGACCTTCTCCGGCGGGACGAACAGCTCGATCGGCGTCTCGTTCTTGGGACCGTTGGTGTAGCGCCTCAACTGCCACGAGTTGATCACCGCCCCGCGCGTCGAGAGCGTGGCGCGGTACAGGTCGGTTTCAACCGTCACGACCCGCTCGGGCCCCGCCGCGAGCGCGGGCAGCTCCTCTCTCGCCGAAGGCGTCGCGACCCCTCCCGTGACTGAGGGCGCTTCTTGGGACGGAGCCACCGGCTTGGGGGCCTGGGGCGGGGCGGGCGGGACCACCATCGAGTACACGATGATAATGACGATTGACAACACGAGGAAAAGGACCGCGTTACGTTCCATAACGATGAAGACTCACTCCGTATAGTTAGCGAAGGGTGATCGAGGCCGGGAGACGAATGCTCACGGAACGGGGTCGCACCCTGCGGCGTGGAAGGGATGGCAGCGTAGGAGCCGGCGCGTCGCGAGCCACATTCCCTTGATCGCTCCGTGGCGCTGGATCGCCTCCGTCGCGTACGCCGAACAGGAGGGAAAGAAGCGGCACGCCGGGGGAAGATACGGCGAGACCGCAACCCGGTATAAGGACAGCGCCCCCAGACTCACCTTCGCGAGGAGACTGCCGGCGCCCGCGCGACTCGCCGCCGAAGCCCCATTGGCACGCGTCATTTCGGAGGCTCGGGAGCCTTGGGCGCCGCGTCGACGCCGCGCCGCCATACCGTGAGCAACGTTTCGAATGCGTCGTTCAACGTGCCGAACGTCCACTGTTGTGCCGCCGACCGTGGGAGGACCAGGAGATCCCATCCAGGAGGGATGGCCTCGGAATGGGTCCTGAGCAGGACCCGCAGACGCCGTTTGATACGGTTTCGCTGGACCGCTCCGCCAAACTTCCTCCCCACGATGACCCCGACCCGAGCACCGGGACCAGCAGGACCGGTGGCCAGGCCGATCAGCGTCAACGGGCCCCGCGACGCGCGCCGACCATCTACGACGATCCGGCGGATCTCGGGGCTTCGCGTCACACGTCCCAGCCCGCAGCCAGGGTTCTTGGCTAGACGGTGAGTCGTTTTCTCCCCTTGGCTCGGCGACGCTTCAAGACGCGGCGACCATCTTTGGTTTCCATCCGTTTGAGGAAACCGTGGGTGCGTTTACGGCGAAGATTACTCGGTTGGCGTCTCGTGATGGACATTCCAGCTCCTCTACTCTTGTTATTTCGGAAAAAACGTCCTATTATAGGGAACCTTCGACCGAGTGTCAAACTGGGCGTGTCGGCGAAGCGGTGGCCGGGGCGCGGGGGCTCTCGACAAGGATGTCGTCCGATGGCGATCGCCTCATGATGGTTTCGAGGTTTCCCGGTCCCGCGGTGTGTTCAGACCGCGACACTCTGCTGGGCCTCTTGTTCGAGCGCGCCTTTCAGTACCACCCCGATCCGATCTTTCGCCTCGCGTCCGGGGCGATGAGCCGCTGCTACCTCAACTGTAAGCTCGTCACCCTCGACCCGAAGGGGGCGAGTCTCGTCGGACGGCTGATGTTCGAGCGGCTCCGCGGTCTCGACGTCAAGGGCGTGGGCGGACTGACTCTCGGGGCCGACCCCATCGCGGTCGCCACCGCGATCGCGAGCGAGGCCGCCGGGGAACCGATCCCAGCCTTTATCGTCCGGAAAGAACCGAAGGGACACGGGACCGCGCAATGGATCGAGGGCCCGCTGGCCGAGGGCGCCCTCGTCGCCGTCGTCGACGATGTGGTGACCACCGGAGGCTCGACCGAAAAAGCCCTCGACATCCTGGTCAAGCTGGGGCACCCCATCCGCAAGGTAGTGGCGCTCGTTGATCGCAACGAGGGAGGACGCGAGGCCCTGCGCCGACGTGGCTTCGAGCTGGAGAGCCTCTACCATATCGACGATTTCACGGCCCTGTGGAATGCCAGCCATCCGAGAACCGTCTAATACCCTGTCGGGTGGGAATGCGGCCACCCGTCACGGCGGTTCCACGGTCAACCCCGCGGCGCAGCCCATCCGGCTCAGGCGGCCGACCGCGCGGGGGGCACAGCAACCGGGGCTTCGTCCCCGAACTGAAGGAGGGGCGTGTGCGAAAACGGGGTATGGTGATGTCGATGGGGTTTGTGGTGGTGTCGGCCATGGTCATGCTCGCGACAGGTCCGGTGCGGGCGGGGGCTTCGATCCTCGCCTCGGACATCGCCCAGAAATCCGAGGATGTGTATCCCGGCAAGGATCAGACGGCCAAACTGACGTTCACCATCAAGGAGTCCGGCGGCGGAGAGCGGAAATCCGTCCTGCGCCGGTACTGGAAGAACTATCGCGGTCAGAACGGCATGGACTTTAAGGTCATCGTCTTCAACGAATATCCTCCGGACGCCAAGGGCAGCTCCTTCATGCTCTGGGCCTACGATCCCCACAGCGGCAAACCGGCCGACCGGTGGCTGTACATCCCCATCTTGAATAAGGTCAACAAACTCGTCAATACCGTCCCGGACACCGGGATCGCCAGCTCCGATCTCCAGCCCGGCGACATGGTCTCGCGTCCGGTGGAGCGAGACGAGCACCGGCTCATCGGCGAGGAAGTCGTGGGAAACCGCACCTACTACATCATCGAGAGCACCCCCAAGCGGCCCGACCCCTCCTATCCGTACGGCAAGCTCGTCAAATGGATCACCAAGGACACCTTTCTGAAAGAACGGATCGACTATTACGACCCCCAGGGGAAGCTGCTGAAGACGCAGGTGACGACCTGGAAACCGATCAAGGACGCGTGGGTCTGGGAAAAAGTCGTGATCACCAACGCCCAGACCGGCGTCGAAACCTACCTCAGCATCAACGACATCAGGACGAACATCGGATTGGAGGACGCGTTCTTCACCGAGCGATCCATGAAACAGGGGGCTGACCACTTGCCATGACCGCGGTGGCCGTTCGGCAGAGCAAGGGCGGGCCGGTGTCTCCGCACCGCGCCCGTGTTCGCGTGTGGCGGCCGCATTTGACGGCTCGCCTCGGGCTCTTCATCCTGATCGCCGGTCTCATGTCGGGCGGGGTGACCCTGGGGTTTATCTACTTTATCGGCACTGCAACCCTCAAAGGCACGATCGGTCGCAGCTTTCAAGGACTCGCCCACACGACCAGCTCCAATATCGAGACGCTGATCGAACACCAGATCGAGGAGGCCCGACTCCTGGCCACCGCCCAGTCGGTGCTGTCGGTCGTGGACGAATCGAACGCTTTTTACGGCTCCGACCCGCCGGAAGAAATCCGGCGGCGGATCGCCGACATCGATGAGCGCTGGCGACACGCGCAGGGCGTCGATGCCTTCCTGCTGGAAATCCGGGGGAACCGGGCGACGGCCTACCTTCAAGACTTTGCGGCGCAGACGCCCGATCCGAAGTTGTATCAGGCCGTCCTGGTCACCAACGCTTACGGGGCGCTCGTCGCCGCGGTCGGCCGTCCCGCCCGGTACGCCTACGGCGAGGCCGCGTGGTGGACCCACGCGTATCAGAGAGGCGAGGGCCGTCTCTTCGTGAGTAGCGTGGAGCGCGACCCCGAGCTCGGCCGAGACATCATCATCGTGGCCACGCCCATCTTCAGAGACAAGCGAGCGGTGGGCGTGCTCGGCTTGGTGCACGACGCCGACGCCTTCTTCCGCGAGGCCACCTCGGCGAAGATCGGCAAGACGGATCACACGATGATCATTACCAAGGAAGGCCGGGTCGTGTGTTGTCCCCCGGAGCCGGCGACCAGCCACCCGCTCGCCGCCGAGCAGATCGCCGCCGTGACGGGCGACGAGAACGGGTGGGTGGCCACCACGGCCGATGTCCACTTTCCCGGCCGAGAATCGCTGAACGGCCACGCCCCGATTCCGATCACCCGGACGCTGGGGCAGGAGAATTTCGGAGGACACACGTGGTATGTGGTGACCAGCCAGGACCCACGCGAGAGCTACGCGCCGATCTACACGCTTCTCACCTGGACGGCCGTCGCGGGGGCGGTGGGCACGTTGATCTTCTCTCTGCTCGGTCTCTTGATCGCCCGCCGGATCGTCCGGCCGATTCAGGCGCTGCAAACGGGCGCCGAACTGATCGGGCAGGGGAACCTGAACCATCGCATCGAGATTGCGACCGGGGATGAGATCGAGGACCTCGCGAACCAGTTCAACAAAATGGCGCACAAACTCAAACTGTTTTACATCGGCCTGGAAGAGAACGTCAAAGAGAAGAGTTGGAAACTCGAGCACCAGAACAAAGAACTGTCCATCCTCTACTCGATCGCCGCGACGCTGAATCAGGCCTTGCCCCTCAAAGAGCTGCTCGACGACACGCTCAATAAAATGCTCGGCGTCATGGAGGCGGACGGGGGGATGATTTGGATGGCCGACCCGCCGCCGGGGTCGTCGCCGATCACGGCGACCAAGCTGCCCACGCTGTCCCCCGGGCAAATGAGCAGCCTGATCGAACTTATCCACCATATCAGTCGCGCCGTTCGCGGAAACGGCGAGCTGTGGGCCACCGAGAATCTCGCGGTGGACGAACGCCTCGAGACCCTCAAATCCAGCGACCCCGGTTTCATCTCGCTCGCGGGGATTCCCCTCACCTCGCGGGATCACGTGTTGGGCGTGTTGTTCCTGCTGTATCGCGACATCCGCGCGTTGACGTCGCATGAAGAACGATTGCTGGTGTCGGTCGGAGCGCAGATCGGCGTCACGATCGAGCACACCGCGCTCGCCCAGACTCGGGGGCTTGGAGATGGCAGAACGAGCCGTTAGGCGGTCGGCCGGAATATTTCTCGGGTCTGACCGGTTTTTAGGTATACCAGCCCTATAGGTTGACGATGCTCGGATTCGACGGACGGGAAACCGCCCAAAAGGCGGAATTCGAGGACTTGACCCTTCCCTATCTCGATTCACTCTATGGGTTTGCCGTGGTGCTGACGGGCAACAGTGACGACGCGCACGACTTGGTTCAGGATGCGTATCTGCGCGCGTACCGGTTTTACCACCGGTACCAACAGGTCACGAACTACAAGGCGTGGCTCTTTACGCTCACCAAGAACCTCTTCATTAATCGCTACCACCAGCGTGCGCGCGAGGTTTCGCTGACCGAGCTCGAAGTAGAAATCGACGATCCGTACGAATCCCCCAAGGAACTCCTGGTGGCGGCGCATGGGCGACACGAGAAGGGCGTGTTCCAACACGATTTTCGCTGGGCGATGGCCGCCTTGCCGGAGAAGCTGCGCCTCGCCGTGCTGCTCAAGGACATCGAGGGTTTCGATTATAGGGAGATCGCCGAAATCATGGGCTGCCCCATCGGGACCGTGATGTCCCGGCTCTCGCGGGGACGCAATCTCTTAAAAAAATCCTTGAAAGACTACTGGGTAACCGGTATGATCCCTGAGCCAGCCCATCGTCCGCGTAAGGACCTGTCCTGATGTACGACTGCTCGTCCGTTATGAAGATGATGGACGCCCACCTCGACGGCGAGCTGGACGTCAAAGAGTCTCTTCGCGTCCAGACCCATCTCCAGGAGTGCCCGTACTGTCGAGAGAATTTCCTGTCCGAGCACGCGTTTCAGGATCTCCTCCGGCAGAATGCGTCGCCGACCCCAGCGCCCGAATTCGCCCGCCAGTGTCTTTCGGCGGCGCTGTCGCGCGAAGCCCGACGGCACCAGCCCGCTCGGGTACGGTGGCCGTCTCCGCCCCTCTTCGCCACCGTGGGGGCGGCCGCCGCCCTACTCTGGTTCGTATTCGCATGGTCGTTCAGCACACCCGTACCCGGTCTCGTCCAGTTGGCGGTTGACCAACATCGCGCGTACCTCGATCACCCAGACTCGCTCGACGTGACCAGCGATGACGTGAGGGCGGTCGCCGCCTGGTTGAAGGGCGCCCTCGGCTTCCACCCTGGATTATCGGTCGAACCGGTCGCGAATCTTCGTGTGGTGGGGGCTCGGGCGCTGGCCGATGGGGACCGCCGGGCCGCGCAGCTGGTGTACCGCCTTGGCAAGGACACGGTGTCGCTGCTGATAACACCGCCTCAGGATGTTCGCTTCGCCAGCCGGGACGTCATCGCGTTCAAGAACATCTTATTTCACCCTGCCGACGTCGATGGCTATCACACCCTACAATGGTCGGACAACCGCCACACCTATGTTTTGGTCTCGGATCAGTCCAAGGCGGTGTACGAAGGGTGTGTGATCTGCCACGGCTCCCGGCAGAGCCGCGACACGACCGCCGGATTTCAGGAAGGGATCTGAAGGATCGTCAAGCCGACTTATGCCGACTTGACGCCCTTATCCTGCTGGTTGTCGTAGACGAGGATGGGCGCGCCGGTGTTGTGGATCACTTCCTCGGTAATCACGCATTCCTTGACGTTCTTCGACGACGGAATCTCGTACATGAGTTCCAACATGACGCTTTCGAGGATGGCGCGCAGTCCTCGCGCCCCGGTCTTCTGCGCGTTCGCGCGCTTGGCAACTTCCACCAGCGCGCCGTTGGTGAACTTTAGCTTTACTTTTTCAAACGAAAAGAGCTTCTCATATTGCTTGATGAGCGCGTTCTTCGGCTCGGTGAGGATACGGAGCAACGCGTGCTCGTCCAGATCTTGGAGCGTCGCGTGAACGGGAAGCCGTCCCACAAACTCAGGGATCAGCCCGAACCGAAGTAGGTCCTCCGGTTGGACCTGCGCCAACGTATCCCCGAGCCGGCGCTCGGACCGGCTCTTCACATCCGCACCAAACCCCATCGCTCGGGTCTGCATCCGTTGTGCGATGATCGTTTCCAACCCCACGAATGCGCCACCGCAGATAAAGAGAATCTGGCTGGTATCCACCTGGATAAACTCCTGGTGGGGATGTTTCCGTCCGCCTTGCGGCGGCACATTCGCGACCGTGCCCTCGATCAATTTCAGCAGGGCTTGTTGGACCCCTTCGCCCGACACATCGCGGGTAATCGAGGGAGAATCGCTCTTGCGGCTGATCTTATCGATCTCGTCGATATAGACGATTCCGCGCTCGGCCTTCTCGACATCGTAGTCCGCCGCTTGAAGCAACTTGAGGATGATGTTCTCCACGTCTTCGCCGACGTAGCCCGCTTCGGTGAGGGTCGTCGCATCGGCGATCGTGAACGGAACATCTAAGATCCGAGCCATCGTCTGAGCGAGCAGAGTCTTGCCCGTGCCGGTAGGCCCGATCAGCAGAATATTCCCCTTTTGGAGCTCGACATCCTGGTGGGAGCCGGAGTTGATCCGCTTATAGTGGTTGTGAACCGCCACCGCCAAGACCTTCTTGGCCCGTTCCTGCCCGACCACATATTGGTCGAGGGTCCGCTTGATCTCGACCGGCTTGGGCAGCGAGGACGAAACCAGATCCTTTTCTTCTTCCCCCTCCTCCGCGATGATGTCGTTGCACAGCTCGATACACTCGTCGCAGATGTACACGGTCGGACCGGCGATCAGCTTCCGCACCTCATCACGACTCTTGCCGCAAAACGAGCATCGCAACGACTCCGATCGGTCCGTCCGACGTTTCTCGTCCACCCTATCGTCCTCCCACTTCAGCGTGCGTGGCGTGTTGCCGAGCCCGCCGCCTGGTCCTGGCCTGCGAGATCAACGTGCTGCGTGTCTGTGTCATCGGCCGCTCCCACCAGGCTTCCGCACCCATCGTCAGCGCCTACGCCTTCGCGGCCACCGGAACTCGCTCCAGAATCCCATCGATCAGGCCGTACTCTCTGGCCTCTTCGCTCGAGAGGAAGTAATCGCGTTCCGTATCCAACCGGATCCGCTCCAGCGACTGGCCGGTGTGCTTGGCCAACACCTCATTCAGCCGCTCGCGTACCTTAAGGATCTCCTTGGCATGGATCCCGATGTCCGTCGCCTGCCCCTGAAAGCCCCCGAGCGGTTGATGAATCATGAGGCGCGCATTCGGCAGGGCGAACCGCTTCCCCCGCGCTCCGGCCGCCAACAAGACCGCAGCCATGCTGGAGGCCTGGCCGATGCAGATCGTCGAGACGTCGGATTTAATGTACTGCATGGTGTCGTAAATGGCGAGGCCAGACGTCACCAAACCTCCGGGACTGTTGACGTACATACTGATGTCCTTCTCGGGATCTTCGGCCTCGAGAAACAACAGCTGGGCGATGATCAGGTTCGCGGAGTTATCATCGATGGGCGTGCCAATAATAATGATCCGATCCTTCAAAAGGCGGGAATAAATGTCGTACGCCCGCTCCCCTCGGTTGGTTTGCTCGATCACCATCGGTACCAACATGCAGTGCTCCTTTACGAGATTCGGTGCCGTTCACCGGCGCGCCTCATGCGTTGTTGTCTTATGGTTCTTGACCACTGGTCGAGCCTTCTTCTTCCCTGATTTGTGCCTGGGCGTGGAGCCAATCGAGGGTTTTTTCCCGCAACAGGGTGGCGCGCAGACCCCCAAACGTGCCGCTTTCCCCGGCCAGCAGCTTGCGCACCTCCCGGACACTCGATTTCGCGTCCCGTGCCAGGCGCTCGACTTCCCGTTCGATCTCCACGTCTTCGACCTGAAGGCCTTCGCGCTCCGCGATCGCCTCCAACAGCAGGTCCCCTTTCACGCGTTCTTCCGCCACGCGCTCGGCCTGCTGTCGCAGCGTGTCGGCCTCCACCCCCGGAACGTCGCCCCCGCTGGTCTGAAGATGGCGAGTAATCCGATCACGGACCAACGCGGCCTCTCGGTGCACCAAACTCGGGGGGAGATCGACCTGGTGCCGCTCCAACAGGGTGTTCAGCAACGCCCGCCGTTCTTCGAGCCGCTGCTCCTCGCGCTTGCGGCGCTCGACGTCCTCGCGAATGGTGACCCGCAACGAAGAAAGGCTCTCCACCCCCAGATCCTTCGCGAAGTCGTCGTCCAGTTCGGGGAGGACCTGGCGTTTGACATCGACGACGGCGATCTGGAACGTCACCACGCGGCCAGCGAGTCGCGCGTTGCGGTGATCTGAGGGAAACGGGACGTTCGTCTCGAAGCGGTCGCCCTTGCGCCGCCCTTCCAGGGCCGCCTCGATCTCGGGAACCAGCGCCTTCGCCCCGATATGGGCGAGATACCCTTTCGCTCCGGTTTCAGCCACCGGCTGTCCGTCGACCGCCCCCTCAAAGTCGATGACGACATAATCGTCATTCCCAACCGCGTGATCATCGGGCAACCCCTCGAGTTGCCCCTGCCGTTGGCGAAGACTGTCGAGCACCACCGACACCTCGGCGTCCGTCACGACGATCGGGCCACGCACAAGCGGCAGATCGCGGTAGGGTTGGAGGCTGATCGGGGGCCGGACCTCGACGGTCGCCCGGAACGACAGCGGCGCATCCTTCGCCACGGAGACGTGCTCGATGGTGGGGAGCTGAACTGGGATCAAACCCACCTCCTTCACCGCCTCCTCATAAAAGCGAGGAATGAGTCGCCGAACCACATCGTCGGCAATCTCCTGATGGTACCGCTTCTCTAAAACCGCCAGCGGGACCTTTCCCGGCCGGAACCCGGAAATCTTGACGCGACGACTCAGATCAGCGTAGGCCGACGCGAACTCCAAACCGACGATGTCCGACCCGACCTCGATCAACAAGGTGCGTTTCACCGGCGAAATCGTCTCCACCTCAACCTTCATGCTCTTCCTCGGTTAATGCCACAGCTCCCGGTCTGTCCGGCCGCGCCCCCACCCTGCGGCCGCCTTCGAAATCCTCCGGTGTGCGAGAGGGGGGATTTGAACCCCCACGGGGTGACCCACCAGATCCTAAGTCTGGCGCGTCTGCCAGGTTCCGCCACTCTCGCAACTACCACCAGCTCCCCCGTCCACCGACCGCCAACGGG
>Ga0180094_1000140_pt1 | contig 16696 bp, 14 predicted proteins | sample EasRivT47_16_1Da_FD_121786 | JGI IMG/M metagenome (GOLD analysis project Ga0180094, IMG submission 121786) | Soil microbial communities from meander-bound floodplain in the East River, Colorado, USA - East River metaG ERMLIBT47_16_1Da | ecosystem: Environmental > Terrestrial > Soil > Floodplain ... | reverse complement strand
CGACCGCCGCTGGGGATCAAAGCCTTCTACCTGGTGGATTTCCATTAACATCTCATACTCTCCTAGACGCACATGTTCTATCCGACCGATGACGCTAGGGCCGCATTATAGCCAGTTCAAGAGTGCCTCGCAAGGGGGTGTTTCTCGGCTGGGGTCGCCGTTCCCACCCTCGATGGCCGCTGGTCCACCAGGACATTGAATTGATATGATGTTGAAATGCGTAGCCGCGCCATTGCCCGGCGCGCTGTTCGTCGCTCCCGCCGCTCGTCGGGTGATTGGATTCCCCATAATGAGATACGCGTTGTCCGCACAGGATGTGAATTGCCGCCGACACTTCATGGCGGGAACGTGATGGTCAAGGTGTCTTTGGGCGGTGCTCTGAATATCCCGAATCTTTTGACCGTTGTCCGGATCTTGTTGGTCCCGATTTTTGTTGATCTTGTTATCTACGGTTATCCGTTTTGGGCACTACTTGTTTTTCTGGGGGCGGGGCTCACAGATGCTCTGGATGGGATGATTGCGCGGGTGCTCGACCAGCGGACGACCTTGGGGCGGTACCTGGATCCGCTGGCGGATAAACTCCTTCTTGTGGCGTCCTTCGTGGTGTTGTCGGTGGTCGGGGTCATCCCGATTTGGGTGACCATCGTTGTGGTCAGCCGAGACGTGATTATTAGTATCGGGACCCTGGTCGTCCATTTATTGCGGGAGCGCGTCAATATCATGCCGACGTTGATGGGAAAAGCGACGACGGTCGCGCAGCTGGTGTACGTGGTGGCAGTCCTTCTCGGGATGATTGGGCCGGTTGCTCCGCGATTCGTTCCGATGGTGCTGGTTGTGATGTTGGGGTTGACGATTGCCTCCGGTTTACATTACCTGTTTCGAGGCATCCGCATGTTGGGTGGTGGTGAGACGATCTGATGACGACACGGTCTCGTTCTGCTCCGGCGCTGCTTCGGGTGACTGGCACCACGCGGGTGGTGGCGCTTTTGGGCGACCCCGTCGGCCACAGTCGCTCCCCGCAGATGCACAATGCGGCGTTTGCGTCGCTGAACCTGGACTACTGTTACGTGCCGTTCTCCGTGCGGCCCAGCGCCCTGCGACTCGCGATTCGTGGGTTGGTGGCCCTGGGGTTTGCGGGGGCCAATGTGACGATTCCCCATAAGGAGCGCGTGATTCCGTACCTGGACGAGTTGTCGCCCGAGGCCCGCTTGATCGGCGCCGTGAACACCATCCACCAACGCGAAGGACGTTTGGTTGGTCACAATACCGACGCGCGGGGATTCCTGCGAGCCTTCCAAGAGGACACCAATGTCTCTGTCCGAGGAGGGCAGTTTCTGGTGCTTGGTGCCGGTGGTGCGGCCCGAGCCGTGATGGTTGCCTTGGCGCTTGGGGGGGCGCGGGCTGTGACGATTGCCAATCGCTCCGTTCCCAAAGCCCGTTATCTGGCCAGGCGCCTCCGCCGACTGTTTTCCTCCGTCGATTGGTCGGTCGTGACGTCGACTTCGGGTTTGCCGCCGAGTCGTTTCTTCCGTGGCGTGATTCAAACGACGCCGGTGGGCATGAAGGTCAATGATCCCTCTCCCCTCCCGCTGGAGTGGCTGAATCGTTCTCTGGCGGTTTACGACCTGGTCTACCCAGGCCCGACCGCGCTGTTACGCGCCGCCAAAGAGGTGGGGGCGCGTCACGCGGGTGGGCTGGGGATGCTTGTTCACCAGGGGGCACTGGCCTTCTCCATTTGGACGGGCCGGCGGGCACCGATCGACGTTATGCGACGGGCGCTGCTCGGCTGACCCCCTGTTGCCGGTCGGAGCCGTTGTGACTCGTTCCAGTGCTGGATGGCCGTGGCAATCACTCCCCAATCATCTCGTGGCGGAGTCCCTACCCGCGTGCGGTGGATTTTTGACAAAGGCCACCCCCTCGACTAGACTTTCGTCCGCTTTGGCGCGACGGTTGCTGAAAAACTCCGGTGAACAAATCCCTCAAGTACAGCGACATGCGCATCCTCTCCGGGATTCAGAGAGCGGTGGGGCGTACTCACGGAAGCGATGGCGTCGCCGGACAGGCAACGCGACTGTTCCCGTAACCTTAACCTGATCGGAACAATGGCAGCGACACCTCCCTCTGCTGTAGCCAATGAGAAGCTGGGTCGCTTACTTGTGGCGGCCCAATTGGTGTCTGAAGAGCAGCTCCAGCGAGGCATCATCGCTCAGAAAAAGAGCGGGGGACGGCTCGGCAGTATCCTTGTGCGGATGGGATTTCTCGAGGAAGGCAAGCTCCTCACTTTTCTCAGTCAACAATTCGGAATCCCGGCGGTTGATCTCTCCCAGATCACTGTCGATCCAGGGCTTTTGAAGCTCATCCCGGGTGAGACTATCAAGAAGTATCGAGTGCTCCCTCTCAAGCGAGCCGGTTCTGTCGTCACCCTGGCGATGGCCGATCCCAGCGATGTCTTCGCGTTGGACGACATCAAGTTTCTCACGGGCTACACGATTGACCCGGTGGTAGCGAGCGAGTCCGCCATTGTGGCCGCTCTCCAGGCGGCGTACGGGCAGACGGCGGATCCGGCCAAACCAGAACGGGCGATGATGTTGGACGCCAAAGATTACACCGTCGATGATCTGGCCGGAGACGATACGGCAGGGACCGATGAGGGACCGACGGTCGACGTGGAGGACTTCGATCACATCGTCGGCGACGCGCTGGACAACGTCGATGTCGTCGAGGAGCAGAAGGATGAGACCGGCGACACTAATATTGAAGCGCCCATCATTAAACTGGTCAACGGGCTCCTGATCAACGCCATTAAGGTCGGCGCCAGCGATATCCACATGGAGCCGTTCGAGACGGTGTTCCGCGTGCGATTCCGAGTGGATGGCGCGCTCAAGACGGTGATGAATCTCCCCCTGAAGATTCGAAACGCCGCGATTTCGCGGGTCAAAATCATGTCGAAATTAGACATTGCGGAGCGCCGCCTTCCCCAAGACGGGCGGATCAAACTCAAGCTGGGGAAGAAACGGGACGTGGACTTTCGCGTCTCGGTGCTTCCCTGTCTCTTCGGGGAAAAAGTGGTGATGCGTATTTTGGATAAGAGCAATCTCTCGCTCGACTTGACCAAAATGGGTTTTGAGTCCGCGGCGCTCGATGATTTCATGAAGGCCATCAATAGCCCCTATGGAATGGTGTTGGTCACCGGGCCGACGGGTAGTGGAAAATCCACGACGCTGTATTCGGCCCTGCAACAGATCAACCAGCCGGATATCAACATCATGACCGCCGAGGACCCGGTGGAGTACAACCTGATGGGGATCAATCAGGTCCAAATGAAAGACGACATCGGCCTCAATTTTGCGGCGGCATTACGCTCCTTTCTTCGGCAAGATCCCGACGTGGTGATGGTGGGAGAAATCCGTGATTATGAGACGGCCGAAATTGCCGTGAAGGCCGCGCTTACCGGCCACCTCGTTCTCTCCACCCTTCACACCAACGATGCACCCAGCACGATCAATCGTTTGTTGAATATGGGGATCGAGCCGTTCATGGTGGCGTCGTCGGTGGTCCTGATCTTGGCACAGCGCTTGGTCAGGCGGATCTGCGTTCAGTGCAAAGAAGAGGTTAAGATTCCAGAGCCGACGCTGGTGAGTGCGGGATTCGCTCCCTCCGAGGTCGGCTCGCTAAAATGTTTCCACGGGAAGGGCTGTCCGACATGTTCCTCCAACGGCTATAAAGGCCGAGTGGCCCTTTATGAGGTTATGCCCGTGGGAGAGGGCATCAGGGAGTTAATCCTTCAGGGAGGAACCGCCGACGAGATCAAACGGAAGGCGATCGAGTTGGGCATGAGAACGTTGCGGGTGAGTGGGCTGCAAAAGGTCCGTGATGGATTGACGACGGTGGAAGAAGTCGTCGGCGCGACGTTCGCCGACTAACGCTTGCCCACGCGTGTGACACGGAGGGTCGTAACAGATGTCGAATCTCTATCAGCTCCTGCAGCAGATGATCGAGAAAGGTGCGTCGGATCTCCACATCACGACGGGCTGTCCGCCGCAGATGCGCCTCAATGGTCATCTGGTGCCCATGAATTATCCCGTGTTGGGCCCGGCGGAAACGAAACAGTTGATCTACAGCGTGCTCACCGATGCGCAGAAGCATCGCTACGAGGAAGAGAATGAGCTGGATCTTTCCTTTGGTCTGAAGGGGTTGAGCCGTTTTCGAGCCAATGTCTTCACCCAGCGCGGGGCCGCTGCGGCGGCGATCCGCGTGATTCCGGTACAAACGAAGACGATCGACGAATTGGGATTGCCGCCGGTGGTGGGCGAATTGCTCAAACGGCCACGAGGCCTGATTTTGGTCACCGGTCCGACAGGGAGTGGGAAATCGACCACGCTGGCATCCATGATCGACAGGATCAACACCGAGCGTCACGACCATATCATGACCATTGAAGACCCCATCGAGTTTCTGCACCCGCACAAATCTTCGTTGGTGAATCAACGGGAGGTGACCTCGGACACCAAAACGTTCAAAGCGGCCCTGAAATACATCCTCCGGCAGGATCCTGATGTCGTGTTAATCGGTGAGATGCGGGACCTCGAAACGATCGAAGCGGCGCTCACGATCGCTGAGACCGGCCATCTGACGATGGCGACTTTGCACACGAACAGTTGCGCGCAAACCATCAACCGGATCGTCGACGTCTTCCCTCCCCATCAACAGCCGCAGGTCCGTGCGCAACTTTCCTTTGTCTTGGAAGGCGTGCTCTCCCAGCAGCTTGTGCCGAAACTCAATGGCCAGGGTCGTGTGATGGCGATGGAGGTCATGGTTCCGAATCCCGCGATTCGGAACCTTATTCGCGAGGATAAGGTACACCAGATCTACTCGACGATGCAGACCGGACAAAACAAATTCGGAATGCAGACGATGAATCAGTCGCTGCATGAGCTGTACACGAAACGGTTGATCAGTTACGACGAAGCCTTGACGCGTTCTAGCGTACCCGAGGAGCTTCTCTCGATGATGGATCGGGGTGCGAGCCCCCCGGGTGCTCGACGTGTTGGGGTGGTGAGATAGTGGGACGCTGAGCCGCAGGGGAGGCGCCGATGGCAACGACGTTTGTATGGAGTGGCCGAACCCGCCAGGGAGAGGCCCAGAAGGGCGAGTTGGTGGCGAAGACTCGCGAAGAGGTCATCGCCCAACTGCGAAAGCAGAATATCCTTGTGACATCGGTACAGCCAAAATCCGGTGAACGCAAGTCGGGGTTCCCAAGCTTCGGCGGCGGTGTCGGTGACAGAGACATCGTCATCTTCACCCGCCAATTCTCGACGATGATCGATGCGGGGCTTCCTCTGGTTCAGTGCCTTGAAATTCTTTCGAACCAGACCGAAAACAAGACCTTGGCCAAGACAATCAGTCTGGTTCGGGCCGACGTGGAATCCGGGGCCACCTACGCGGATGCGTTGCGGAAATTCCCCAAGGTTTTCGACGATCTCTACGTCAACATGGTGGCAGCCGGCGAAGCGGGCGGTATCCTCGACACCATCCTGAATCGACTTGCCAAGCATATCGAAAAGGCGATGAAGCTCAAGAAAGAGGTCAAGTCGGCGATGGTGTACCCCGGGGTCATCATCAGTGTGGCCGTCGTCGTCATTAGCGTCCTGATGGTCTGGGTGATTCCCATCTTCGCCTCGATGTTTACCGATTTCGGAGGGGTCTTGCCGCTGCCGACCCGGATCGTCATGTTCATCAGTGGGTTTATGAAGAGCAATATTATTTATATCGTGATGGGGGCTGTGGCCTGTGGGTACGGCATCAAACGTTTCTACGGCAGCCCGGCTGGCCGGAGGCTCGTCGATAAGCAGGCGCTGAGGGTTCCGGTTCTCGGGGACTTGATTCGGAAGGCCGCGGTTGCGAAATTCACGCGGACGCTCGGCACCCTCATTTCCAGCGGTGTTCCAATTCTCGACGGCCTGAGTATCGTGGCCAAGACCTCGGGGAACAAGACGGTGGAGGAGGCGCTGATCACGGCGCGCCAAAGTATTAGCGAGGGGAAGACCGTGTCGGAACCCCTCGGTCAGTCGAAGGTTTTCCCGCCCATGGTGGTTCAGATGATCGCGGTGGGCGAAACGACCGGGGCCCTTGATGCCATGCTCTCCAAGATCGCCGATTTCTATGATGACGAGGTCGATTCGGCGGTTGGTGCCCTGACATCGCTGCTCGAGCCCATGTTAATGGTCTTCCTTGGAATCGTGATCGGTTTTATCGTGATCGCGATGTATCTGCCGATTTTCCAGATGGGGTCCGTCGTCGGCTAAGACGGGGTAGCGCGGCGGTGGAGACGATCCACGCGAAGCTCAGATGGCTGATCGGTCTCCGTGTCGTGGTGGTGACCGTGTTTCTGGGCCTCTTCTTGGCATTAGAGACGGGGTCCCGCGGTCACGGTGCCCATGCCCTTTTCTCCTCCCTCATTATCGGCACGTATGGCCTGACGATCGTATACGCCCTCGCGCTCAAGTGGATGGGGCTGAGATGGGGTAGCTGGTTCGCAGCGATCCAACTGACCGGTGATCTTGCCTGCATCACCACCGTTGTTGCGACGACCGGCGGTGTCGAAAGCCCGTTTACCTTCCTCTATCCGATCGTGATCATCGCGGGCACGATGGTCCTGGGACGCGCCGGTGGCCTGGGCGCCACAGTTCTTGCCGGCTCCATCTATGCCGCGCTGGCGTGGGGGCGCCTTACGTCCGGTGGGTTTGTCATGTGGTGGGACGAGCGCCAGGTCTTCCTGCCCGTCATCCTCAATGTCTTGGCGTTTCTAGCCGTGTTTCTCTTGAGCAATCATTTGGTCGCGGCCGCGACAACCGCCACGAGGCGATTGGCCGAGCGGGAGAGCGGGTTTCGCGCGCTCTCGGCGTTCCACGAAAACATCGTGCAGAGCATGAGCAGTGGCCTGTTTACCGCTGACCTGTCCGGTCGTGTGACGTCGTTCAACCGTGCCGGATACGCGATCCTTGGCCTCTCGATCGGCGATGTGTTGGGCCGACCGTGTTGGGAACTCTTTGGATGGACGGATGGGCCGTCATTTTATGCCGGGATGCCTGTTCAGAAAATTCCATATCGGTTTGAACGCGAGACCATCCGGCGCGACGGCGGCCGTCTTCTGTTGGGCATGACCCTCTCGTGGCTGAAAGAGCCGGATGGCGAGCCAACCGGGATGATCGGGATCTTTCAGGACCTGACTGAGATTAAGGCTCTGGAGGACACGGTCCGCCAGCGCGAACGGTTGGCCAGTGTGGGAGAGGTGGCCGCCGGGCTGGCCCACGAGATTCGGAATCCGCTGGCCGCGATCAGCGGTGCGATGCAAGTGTTACAGCAAGACTTTCGTTTCGAAGGGGAGCACCACACACTGATGGGGATCGCTGTTCGCGAGTCAGAGCGGTTGAATGATCTGATCGGCCAGTTCCTCCTCTATGCCCGTCCGGCGTCCTCCCACAAGCGCTCATGCGACCTGACCCTCTTGGTGCGCGAGACGCTGGCCCTATTGAAGACGCATCACGACTATCGGGACGATGTGGAGATAAGGGAAGAGCTTCCCGATTTGGAGCTGTGGGTCAGAGCCGATGCGAATCAACTCCGACAAGTTGTGTGGAATCTCTTGCTCAATGCGCTTCAAGCGATGTCGTCGCGGGGGCGAGTGACCGTTTGCCTGCGGACGATCGGGCCGGGTGAGCAGGGGAAGGCCGCTATGGTCGAAATGGTGGTCAGCGATAGCGGGGACGGCATTCGTCCAGAGGATCTTCAGCGCGTCTTTCTCCCTTTTTTCACGACGAAGAGTGGGGGATCCGGATTGGGGTTGGCGATCGTGCATCGTATCGTTGAGGAGCACGGAGGCCAGGTCGAGGTGCGGAGTGAGTGGCACAGAGGTACACGCGTCATCGTGAGGGTGCCTTCCGGCGAGGCTGACGACGACGGTGCCGGCACTCGGCATGGGAAGGAACGGGAAGCGCTGGTCCCCAATGCGGACGCGGGTCGCACCGGAGGATTCGCGGAGCGGTATGCTCGGGGATACCCGTAGAAGAGGAGCGCATCGTGGGCGATTCTGATTCCATGCCGTAACTGGACTGGGTGCGTTCGATCAACTCGCTTGGAGACACCGTGTATAAGGTTCTGATCGTAGATGATGAAAAGAGCATGCGCGAGTTTTTGGCGATTGTGCTCAAAAAAGAAGGGTACTCGGTTACGGTGGCTGCCCACGGTGCGGAAGCCCTGGCCGCTATCGAGAAGGAAATTTTTGACGTGGTGATTTCCGACGTCAAGATGCCGGGTCTGAGCGGCATCGACGTGCTCAAGGCCGTGAAGGCCGCGTCTCCCTCGACTGTGGTCCTCATGATGACCGCGTTTGCGTCGACCGATACCGCGGTCGAAGCCATGAGGGAAGGCGCGTACGATTATCTCACTAAACCGTTCAAGATCGAAGAGGTCAAGCTCCTCGTCAAGAACGCGTTGGAGAAAAAGCAGCTTCTCGCAGAGAACGCCCGCCTCAAGCAGGAAGTGCGGGACCGCTCGGCGTTCGGTCAGATCATCGGGCGAAGCGAGAAATTGACCAAAGTGCTGGACCTGATCAGAAAGGTCGCGGATACCACCAGCAATGTCTTGATCTTTGGCGAAAGCGGGACCGGGAAAGAACTGGTGGCCCGGGCGATTCATTACAACAGCAAGCGGTGTGATCGCCCCTTCGTCACGGTCAACTGCAGCGCGCTGCCCGAACCCTTGCTCGAAAGCGAATTGTTCGGACACATGAAGGGATCATTCACCGGCGCGACCAATAATAAGGAGGGACTCTTCGAGATCGCGAATGAGGGCACGATCTTTCTCGACGAAATCGGCGAGACCCCATTGGGAATCCAGGTGAAGTTGTTGCGAGTGCTCCAGGAGAGAGAATGCAGACGTGTCGGTGGGACTCGCGATATGAAGATCGATGTCAGAATCGTCGCCGCAACCAACCGCGACTTGGAGAAGGCCATCGCGGAGGGGCGTTTCCGGGAGGATCTCTATTATCGGTTGGATGTCATCCCGATCCGCCTCCCCCCGTTGCGAGAACGCCCCGAGGATATCCCGTTGCTGGTCGAGGCGTTCTTGAACAAGTTCAACCGCGAGCTGGGGAAGTCGATCACCCGCGTCTTGCCTTCCGCGCTCGATCTGCTCTGCGCACAAGAGTGGAGGGGCAACGTTCGCGAGTTGGAGAACGTGATGGAGCGGGTGGTCGCCCTCATGTCCGGGGATACCGTCGGTCCCGAGCAGTTCCGTGACTGTCTGCCGCATTCCTCCAACGAGACGCTGTCGATGGCGCTGCCTGTGGAAGGACTCGATCTGGAAGGTCTGATCGGCCGGATCGAACGAGACCTCCTCCTGAAGGCCCTTCAACGAACCAACGGTGTCAAGAAAGACGCCGCCGTGCTCCTGGGGTTGAATTTTAGATCGTTTCGGTATCGAGCGCATAAGTACGGGATCAAATAAGCGGACCGTGTCGGTGTCCGCTCCTCCGACCGGACGATTGCTTCTTCTCCGGCAGCTGCGATATCGTAAGCCAGCTATCGGAGTGTGGTCATGCTGTTTGATCTCCTGAGTCGGATCGGACTCTGGCTCGTCTATTTTTCCCTCATCTTCTTCCCCCTTCGCCGGGCCTATGATCGTCTCGCGGGGCCTCGGCCCCCCGACCATCCCGCGGATCGCCTGAGGGCCTGGACCGAACGCCAAGCCAGGCTGCGGTGGCGGTTCATCGCGGCGGGTCTCGGTTTGGCTGTGCTGCCCCTCGTTGTGATGATGGTTGTGGCGCTTCGCGAGGGATGATTTCACTTCGAGCGCCGGCGAAGATCAACTTGTTTCTGCGCGTGGTGGGGCGGAGGGCCGACGGCTACCACGACATTGAGTCGGTCATGCAGATGGTTGGCTTGTATGACGAGGTGTCCGTCCAACCTCGCCATCGAGGCATTGCAGTCCGTGTTCTGGGGGACGAACTGCCCACGGGTCCTGGAAACCTGGTGTACGAGGCGGCGACGACCCTCGCCCAAGAGGCGGGAATCGCAACGGGTGCCACGATCCGCTTGACCAAACGGATCCCGATCGGGGCGGGCCTCGGAGGGGGGAGCAGCGACGCCGCCGCCACGCTCGTTGCCTTGAATCGTCTCTGGGGGTTGCGTCGCTCGAGAGCTCAACTCGCTGAGATCGGAGCCGCGCTCGGCAGCGATGTGCCGTTCTTTTTTCACGGGCCGACCGCCTGGGCCACCGGCCGCGGCGAGTGCGTTCGACGCATCGCGCGGCCGCCGCTTGTTGGAGAGCCCAGTCCTTCAGGCTGGGCCGTGCTCGTCAACCCCGGGTTCGCGGTTTCCACCCGTTGGGCCTTTGAGGGGCTTCGATTGCGCCGGCCTGCGCGGGGGAGCCGCACAGCATCGCAGGCCGCAGGCCGCTCCACAATTGGATTGACAAACCAAAAGTCGACCCGTACAATACCACGCTTGCCTGGGGCTCCTGCCCTCGCGTCGTGTCCTGTTGAGAATAGTCTCGAAGTGATCACCGTCTCAGAGTACCCGGTGATCGAGGAGATCAAAGGCCGTCTTCGCGATGCCGGGGCGAGCATTGCGTTGATGTCCGGAAGCGGCCCAACCGTGTTTGGATTGTTCCCTACCCGCGCCGACGCAGTGCGGGCTCGTGCCGGCCTTCCTCACACGTGGAAGGGATGGGTGGTTAAGCTTCTCCGGCGTATGCCGTGGTGAGCGTGACCGACCCGAGAGATCTCGATGTGAGCCATGCACCGAGCAGAAGCGAGAACGGGTGGGTGCGTCTGTGTGGCGAGGCAGAGTCATTGGGGCGTCGACAAGTGGTAAGTCAGGAGACTTTGGATCTCCCATTCCCAGGTTCGAATCCTGGCGCCCCAACCAGTCCGGACTGCGTGGCGGGAAGCCCCTGAATCCTTCGAGGCGACGATGAGGGAACTCAAGCTGTTCACCGGGAACTCGAACCCGGCGCTGGCCCAGGAAATTTGCGACTACCTGTCCATCCCGCTGGGTGAGGCGACCGTCACGACCTTCAGCGACGGTGAGATCCTCGTGCGCATCGAGGAAAACGTTCGCGGGATGGACGTCTTCCTGCTGCAGTCGGCGTCCGACCCCGTGAACAAGAACATTATGGAATTGCTGATCATGCTGGACGCCCTCAAGCGCGCGTCCGCGTACCGCATCACGGCGGTCCTGCCCTACTACGGCTATGCTCGACAGGATCGCAAAGACCAGCCGCGGGTGCCCATCACGGCGAAACTGGTGGCCGATTTGATCGCGACGGCCGGCGCGCATCGGGTGTTGACCATCGATCTCCACGCGGGACAGATCCAAGGGTTCTTCAATATCCCGGTCGACCACCTCTATGCCACTCCGGTGCTTCTGGATCATTTCAAGCAGGTCGGGCTGGACGATTTGGTGGTGGTGTCGCCGGACGCGGGTGGGGTCGAACGCGCCCGCGCGTTCGCCAAGCGGCTCAACGCCAGCTTGGCGATCATCGATAAGCGGCGGGAGGGCCCCAACCAGGCGAAACTGATGAACATCATCGGGGAGGTCAATCGCCGCAACGTCTTATTGCTTGACGACATGATCGACACGGCGGGGACGGTGACGCAAGGTGCGAGTGCCCTCAAAGCCAAGGGCGCCAAGACGATCCTGGCCGGTTGCACCCACCCGGTTCTGTCGGGCCCGGCCTTGGATCGCATCAACAGCTCCCCGATCGATACGTTGGTCGTCACGAACACGTTGCCGCTGAACGGGAAGGAAGACGTCTGCCGGAAACTGGTGTCCCTCACGGTGGCGCCCCTGTTGGGTGAGGCGATCAAGCGAATTCATGAAGAGGAGTCGGTCAGCTCGTTGTTTGTCTGAAGAAGTCGGAGCGCCCCGAGGTGTCGGGTCTCTCCCTGTCGACCTGGAGACTGGAGAAAGGAATCACGCTATGCAGCGCATCGAATTGGCGGTCGATCGAAGAACGGAATCGGGAAAAGGTGTGGCGCGGAGCCTCCGTCGGGCGGGGAAGATCCCGGCCGTCCTGTATGGTGGTGGGCGCTCAATCCTGCTGAGTCTCGATCCGACGGCTCTGACCAAGCTCCTGCATTCGGCCGCGGGCGAAAACACCCTGATCGAGCTGAAGGGGGCCGGCTTACAGGCGAGTGAACGCCTGGCGATTTTACGGGAGGTCCAACACGATCCTCTGACGGGAAAGCCGCTCCATGTCGACCTGTTCGAGGTGGCGTTGGATCGCGCGATCCGCCTCAAAGTCCACGTGGAGGTGACCGGGGAGACGCCACTTGGGGTGAAAGAAGGCGGGGTCATCCAACACGGCCTGCGCGAGGTTGAGGTGGAATGTTTGCCCTCGTTGATTCCGGAGGCGGTGAAGGTTGATGCGTCTCTGCTCAAGCAAGGGGAAACCATCCATGTTCGCGACCTGCAGTTAGGGGAGGGGATTCGTGTGTTGGACGATCCGGGGTTGGTTGTCGTATCGGTGACCACCCCGATGTCCGAGGAAAAGCTCGCCGAGCTGCTGACCGCCACACCCAAGGAGATGAAAGAACCCGAGCTGCTGGCCAAGAAGAAGGAAGAAGAAGCGGAAGCCGGGGCCGCTCTGAAGACCGAGGCGAAGGTGGAAGCCAAAGCCAAGGAAGAGAAGAAAGAAGGAAAAGCCAAGTAATGGGGTGTCTCGCCCTTGTCCGGTCTCTGCAGAAACGCGGGGTGCGAGTGGGGCGGTGAAGGTGGTGGTGGGCCTGGGCAATCCTGGTCGGGAATATGCTGCGACCCGCCACAACATCGGATTCCGGGTGGTCGAGGCTTTTGCCGGCGTGCATCACATTCGACTGCGCCGAGCCGGGAACGAGGCGCTGGCCGGCCGTGGCGTCGTGGGCGGCGCGGATCTGTGGGTGGTCGAGCCGCTGACGTTCATGAATCGGAGCGGGGCGGCGGTGCAGTTCCTGTTGGGGGAGGCGGGTGGGAGTGTTCAGGCGCTGGTGGTGGTCCACGATGATCTCGATCTGGGTTTCGGCCGATTGCGGTTCAAACGCCGGGGAGGGGCTGGCGGCCATAACGGCGTCCGGTCGATCATCGACACCCTCGGGACGGACGATTTTCTGAGGCTGAAGGTGGGGATCGGCCGCCCGGCGCCGGGGATCGATCCCGTCGACTACGTGTTGGAGCCCTTTGCCGCGGACGAGTTGCCGGGTGTCTCCACGTTGGTTGCTGATGCGTGTGAGGCGCTGCGGGTGGCGTTGACGGAGGGCCTGACGACCGCGATGAACCGGTTTCACACGTTGTAGGCGTTGCCGAAGAGGCGGTTTCGATCGCCTCATTTTTTTGCCGTGCAGTCGGTTACCACATAAGGAGATCTGTTGATGTCGATCGAGCAACTTGCCATGGTCTTCGCCCTCGGCTGCGCCGCGGCGGCGATTGTGTACGGGGGGATCAGTGCGAAATGGGTCGTAGGCTTGTCTCCCGGCTCGCCTCGTATGCAGGACATCGCGCTCGCCATTCAGGAGGGGGCGAAAGCGTATCTCAATCGGCAGTACACCACGATCGGCGTGGTCGGCCTCGTCCTCTTCGTCGCAATTTGGGTGTCGCTGGGCGCGAAGACCGCAGTGGGGTTTGCGATCGGCGCCCTGCTCTCGGCGCTCGCGGGGTATATCGGGATGAACGTGTCGGTCCGCGCCAACGTGCGGACCGCCGAAGCCGCCAAGCGCGGCTTATCGGCGGCGTTCGACGTGGCGTTTCGCGGCGGCGCGGTCACGGGCCTCCTGGTGGTGGGGTTGGGCTTGCTCGGCGTGGCGGGCTACTTTTGGGTGCTGCGGGGGCTGACGCCCGAGGGGCAGGCTATGGATATCATGCCCCTCGTCGGCCTGGGGTTCGGCGGGAGTCTGATCAGCATTTTCGCCCGACTGGGCGGCGGAATCTTCACCAAGGCCGCCGACGTGGGCGCGGATCTGGTCGGCAAGGTCGAAGCGGGGATTCCCGAGGACGATCCCCGCAATCCCGCCGTGATCGCCGACAACGTCGGGGACAACGTCGGGGATTGCGCCGGCATGGCCGCGGATCTCTTTGAAACCTATGCCGTGACGATTATCTCCGCCATGCTGCTGGGGACGCTGACGTTCACCGGGGCCCAGACCGGCCAGGCGCTGGTCTATCCGCTGGTGCTTGGCGGCATCTCGATTCTCGCCTCGATCATCGGCACCTTTTTCGTCCGGCTCGGCAAGAGCCAGAATATCATGGGCGCGCTGTATAAAGGCTTGATCTGGAGCGCGCTCCTCTCGGCCGTCGCGTTCTGGCCGGCCACCATGTGGTTGATGTCCGGCGGGAACGGCGGAAGCACCGGCGGCGTCGAGATCTATCTGTCGGCGCTGGTGGGACTGATCGTCACCGCGTTTTTGGTCATGATCACCGAGTACTATACCTCGACCGCCTACAAGCCGGTTCGGGATATCGCGCAGGCCTCGACCACCGGGCACGGGACCAACGTGATTGCGGGGTTGGCGGTGGGCATGAAGTCGACGGCTCTTCCCGTGCTGGTCATCGCGGGGGGGGTGCTGGCCGCGTATGAGCTGGCCGGGATCTACGGGATCGCCATTGCCGCGGTGTCGATGTTGTCCATGGCCGGCATCATCGTGGCGCTGGACGCCTACGGTCCGATCACCGACAACGGCGGCGGCATCGCCGAGATGGCCGGACTCGACAAGTCGGTCCGCGCGGTGACCGATCCGCTGGATGCCGTCGGGAACACGACCAAGGCCGTCACCAAGGGGTATGCGATCGGGTCGGCCGGGCTGGCGGCGCTGGTGCTCTTCGCCGCATACACCGAGGAAATCAACCGGCTCCGGGCCAAGGCCATGGAATTCACGCTGAACGATCCCTACGTCATCGTCGGACTCTTCATCGGTGGTCTGCTGCCGTATCTCTTCTCGGCATTTTCGATGGAGGCGGTGGGCAAGGCGGCGGGCATGGTGGTGGTGGAAGTCCGCCGTCAGTTCCGCGAGATTCCCGGCATCATGGCCGGCACCGCCAAGCCCGATTACGGCCGGGCGGTGGATATCGTCACGCAGCGTGCCATCCGCGAAATGATCGTCCCCGGGTTGATCCCGGTGCTGACCCCGATCGTGGTGGGCGTGGTGTTGGGGCCCCAGGCCTTGGGCGGCGTGTTGGTCGGGAGCATCGTCACGGGGCTGTTCGTCGCGATCTCGATGACCAGCGGCGGCGGCGCGTGGGACAACGCCAAGAAATACATCGAGGAAGGCCATCACGGCGGCAAGGGGAGCGACGCGCACAAGGCGGCGGTGACGGGTGATACGGTCGGCGATCCGTACAAGGATACGGCGGGTCCGGCGATCAACCCTATGATTAAAATCATCAACATCGTGGCGTTGCTGGTTGTCCCATTGATCGTCTGACGGAGTAGGGCGGGTTTTAAACCCGCCCCTACGATATCGTGATCCTATGCCCCTAAATTGTGGAATAGTTGGTCTTCCCAATGTTGGGAAGTCGACCTTGTTCAACGCGCTGACGGCGGCGAAAGCCGCCGTCGCCAATTATCCGTTCTGCACGATCGATCCCAACGTGGGCATCGTGCAGGTGCCGGATGCCCGTTTGGCGGCGCTCTCCGCGCTGTACCGTCCGAAAAAAACCACGCCCACCACGGTCGAGTTCGTCGACATCGCCGGCCTGGTCAAAGGCGCGAGTCAGGGCGAGGGCCTGGGTAATAAGTTTTTGAGCCACATCCGCGAGGTCGATGCGATCGTCCACGTCGTGCGGTGCTTCGAGGACCCCGACGTGGTCCACGTGGCGGGCCGGGTCGATCCCCAGCGCGACGTCGAGATCATCGACACCGAGTTGATCCTGGCCGATCTGGACACGGCGGAGCGTCGCCGCCAGACCGCCGAGAAGCGTCTCAAAACCGATAAGAAGGCCAAGCCCGAAGTGGATCTGCTCGTGCGCATGGGCGAGCACCTGGGCCGCGGCCTGCCCGCCCGCAGCCTGACCGTCTCCGAGGAGGACGCGGTGATCCTGCGCGACCTCCGGCTCTTGACCGCCAAGCCCGTCCTCTATGCGGCGAACGTCTCGGAGAACGACCTGCAGTCGGAGGGATCCGGCGCCGGGCTCTCGGTTGCCCCGTTGCGGGCGATTGCCGAGCGCGAGGGCGCGCAACTCGTCGTGATCAGCGGCAAAGTGGAGGAGGAGATCGCCGCCCTGCCCGAGGCGGATCGGCCGGAGTTTTTGGCCGGGCTCGGCCTGACCCAATCAGGTTTGGATCGCCTCGCCCACGCGGCCTATCGCTTGCTCGGGCTGGTCACGTTTTTCACCTCCGGCGAGGACGAGTGTCGCGCGTGGACGGTGGTCTCAGGCACCAAGGCGCCCCAGGCCGCGGGGAAGATCCACTCGGACATCGAGAAGGGATTCATCCGCGCCGAGGTCGTCGCGTTCGAGGACCTCATCGCGCTCAAGTCGATGGCGGCCGTCAAGGACAAGGGGCTGCTCCGGCTCGAAGGTAAGGAGTACGTCGTGCGAGACGGCGACGTGATCTACTTCCGCTTCAACGTCTGACCCACCCGACCCCCCCGCGGCGAGGTTTCTTTACCCATCGCCCCCTCAAGGGATAAGCTGGGCCCGCCTCACGCCGGGCCTGTAGCGTTCCT